>Ga0075520_1000103_pt1 | contig 28716 bp, 25 predicted proteins | sample NGEPerB_FD_75100 | JGI IMG/M metagenome (GOLD analysis project Ga0075520, IMG submission 75100) | Arctic peat soil microbial communities from the Barrow Environmental Observatory site, Barrow, Alaska, USA - NGEE PermafrostAB12-B | ecosystem: Environmental > Terrestrial > Soil > Wetlands > Peat ... | reverse complement strand
GTATAAATGTCCATCCGTCTCAGGTACTCGCCCAACAATGAGAGCTCGAAGTTCACTCTTCAGTGAGTCTGCGGAGGTTTCAGTGTCACCCGCGGCTACTATTTCGGTCCTGTTGCAGGTGGACAACAACATGACTTCGGCGACGTTCTGATGACTACGAGCTTCCGTGAGCAGCGCGATGGCACTCGATGGGTCGAAGGTAATTCGTTCCCGCAGGGCAATACTTGCGGTATGGTGCGACAAACCGACGACCGCAATCACTAGCGGCCTCCAATGAATGCAGGGGTAAACACGTAGAGCATCACGACGAGCAGGCTGGCTACCGCCCCTGCGATATTTCCCCAAGCGATTTTCCGGCCTCGCCAGCCTGCCAACGGGCCTATCACGATCATAACGCCAGCGAGCAACCACACCCCGTATGACAAACCAATGCGCAGAGCGTCGATGTTCCCAAACCGCAAATGGTTGGCAAATACCGCTCCGGTAGTGACGCCTAGTGAGAGCGGCACGAATCCTATCAAGAGCAATCGCCGCATGAGCATTTCAAGAGGCAGCAGACCGGGCAGATTCCGATCCCCCGCGTCAGCGCGTTTCAGCTTTAGGCGTGAAGCCTGGAGCAAATACGCGGCACCAACCCCCGCTGACAACATGAACAGCCCTACACCTAAGACGTTACACGTGATGTGTATTGCGAGCCAAAGTCGGGGTGTTCGCAAAATTGCCGTATCTCGATGCATGAAATGGGAAGATATGAGAGCGATCAATCCGAGCGGTGCAACCATCGCTCCTAAAGGCTCAATTCGAACCTTGTTGGCTAGAGTCAGGAAAATGCCAACGGTGACAACTCCCGTTAAGCTGATTGCAAATTGGACGGACGTAACAGGACATGTGTGGGTCTTTACGCTGCCAATGACGACGTCCATCAGATGTAGCAGAAGGCCGGCTAGTGTGGCGAGTCTTGCCACCTTTAGTGATTCGGGGGCCATCGAGCGGCGCGCGACGGCTAGATAGTAGGCGGTGGCTGCAATTGCGTAGGCAATGGCCGCAAGCAACAAAATCATGTCAGGTATGCTCATCGGCCGACGTTCAATCAGTCCAGTGTTTGCATCAAATACTGCGCCAGCAATGCTTCTTCACTCTTGGGCAGTGGATCGTCGGGCAAAACTGGGGTTACGGCGCGGTGCTCGCTGAATGTTCCGATGGGCGATCCCAAGAACCCCGGCACCACCTCGTAGGCGTTCTCCCCCAAAATCATGGAAGTTTCGAGAATTTCGGCACCAAGCTCGGTCAGATAGTTGAGACTTTTGACTCTTCCTACCAAATCGTACGCATCTTCAGTACCACTGACTTCTTGGAGCACTCGGACCGCCTCTACGACATCGTACCGCCGGTTTTCAGCCTTTATGACCAATTCTCTCCCAGAAAAATCGATCTTGGATTCGGCGAGCCACTGGTCTAATGCTCGTTGGGGAAAGAACACGCGATTGTGAGCCATAGCCACGCCGTTACTGGATGCGAAATATTGCTCTAGTACCCTTCGCGCGCCACTGCACGGTCTCCAACCACGATTTCCCGCTGCGATTCAGCAACGAGCGCGGAGGCGCTGTAGCGTGACACCTGCAAGACTCGCAACTCGCCAATGATTTCCTCCGGAAAATCCTTGTCATCCCGGCGAAGCGTTGTTGTTTGCACTTCGGCCGGTTTGGGAGAGTCGATCCGCAGACTGTCACGCGCAGAACTTGTCGTGGTGGCTAATGACCTTCGCCAGCTGTCACCCTGTCGAACAACGAGCAGCCGGTTGCCGATCGCCAGACCGTCTTCGCTACCGCGATCGATGAATACCAATTGATTCTGACCCATGTAAACATGTGGATGAACACTCGTTAGCACATGCGCCCAGACCGTTTTTGTGCTCGTCGTTGGAGCAACGATTCGGTAGCGACGTTCCACATCGCCAATCTTTACCCCTCGCTCAATGGTGTCCACGGCTTCAACGATTTCGGCTGACGCGACCTTCCGCTTTGGATCGAATTCCGTGATTTTTACTGTCCCTTTGATTTTCACAATCTCGCCGGGTGGAGTACGCGCGCCCTCGACGGGTTCTGGTTTTCTCAAGGGTTCGAAAAGTGTAATTTCTTGGCCGATTTTTGGCTCAACTCCGGAACGCATGTCGATGTAGACGTGATTTCCACGACTGAGTAACATTTGCTCCTCACGAGCGCCGACAACCTCACCCCAGGTGTCCTTGCTGGGGTCGCCGATAAAAGCTTCATCTCGCAAGAATAAAGTGTCTGCTTTCACGGGACCATGAGTTCCGGAAGGACTTCCCGCGCCATTGCCCAGTCCGAGTCGTCCGCCGCGGCCGGCGCCATTGTCCGACCCTGAGCCGCGAGCTGCACTTCCGTCTCGCCGCAGACGCAATTGATCACCGGGGTAAATCCAGTTCGGATTTCGAACCTCCGGGTTCAGGCTCCAAAGTTTGGGCCATTGCCAAGGATTCTCGAAGTAATGATCGCTAATGTCCCACAGCGTATCGCCCCGCTTGACGAGGTAAACTTCAGGAACCTGCATGGCCGCGGCTCGACCCCGTCGCGTGATTGCAATTGAGCCTTTGCCGCCACGCACAGTTCCATCCCCGGATTCTGACTGTCCCAGATCAAAGGAATCTGCTGAACTGCTCGCGTTGGACGATGGCCTAGAACTTGACGGCAAGTTCGCGTTCGGGTCACGCCCAACCCACGGTGCTCCGAAGGGTGGAACATAAACGGCCGACGTAGACGCATTTGATCCAGCGGAAACTCCACTAGCGTCGATTGGAGCTGCAGGTCCATCTGCATTACTCGGCGCCGGCACGGTTGGCTGCGCCAGAACGCTGTATGGAAATAGAGAGAATATGGCGAAGGCTGCAGCATGAACTCGAACAGTCATTTTGGAGCACCACCGGGTGACGCAGGTGAAAAACTACCCGAATTGCCCTTGGATGCACGCGAATTGACAGGAGATGATAACCGAACCCCAGGAGGTGGGCTGGTCTCAGAGGCAGTGTGGGCTTCGACTCGGGAACCCTCGCCCACGATTACCAGCCGTCGCGAATCATCGGCTGCTCCTTCGGAAGGTCGTTCGGGGTCGGGTGCAGTTTCGGATTTCTGTCCATTCGGATCCACTCTTACCACGGGCAACTCAGGCCTGGCGGCATTGCCATCTGGCGGATCACGACGGCCCCTCGAGTCTGATTGCGTGACGGCCTCAAGTGCTAAGATTCTTTCTTCCATACGCTCGGAACTGGAAGAAAGTCGCTTAATGCGAGCTTCAAGGTCGCGCACTTGGTGTTCGGTTGCTTGGGTCTGGCTGGCGCAACCTGGCGCGAGAATCAAGAGGGCAATTAGCAAGAGCGAATTAGCCGGTCGCATGGGAATCCGATCGTATGCTAGGCCACCAGACCGAGGCAAACTACTTCGACTGTTCAACCAATAACCCGGGCCCTTGACTTCGTCGCCTCTGGACGTGAGCGAGAGGCCAGGGTACTTTTATCCGCGTGCCGTCAATTCGCATGCGTCGAATCAGGCCGACTCGCCGTATCAATCTGAAGAAGACGCTCTTTCTTCTGCCCAACTTGGTCACCTTGGCCAGTGTTTTCTGCGGCTTTAATGCCATCCTGATTCTGGCTCAAGTCGCGCCTGGCGCTGATGCGATAGGGAGGGCCGCAGTTCTGCTCCTCTTTGCAATGCTGTTTGACCTGCTCGACGGCCGGGTCGCACGAATGACAAAGACACAAAGCAGCTTTGGGCTTCAACTGGACTCCCTTGCCGACGTTATCTCGTTTGGAGTGGCGCCGGCATTACTTGTTTACAAGTCCGCGCTCAGTCCCTTCCCGACAGCCGGGACGCTCACATCGTTTCTGTTCGTGGCCTGTGGCGTCATCCGCCTGGCAAGATTCAATGTCCTGTCAATGACGGTATCGGGAGACACGACCAAGCCCGGGAGAACAACTGTTGGTCTTCCAATTCCACCTGCCGCGGCGGGACTGATCGCGTTAGTGGTGGCCCGACCACGGATTGTAACGGGATTTGCCGGCGAGACCTTCGCGCACATTGCGTTGGGACTAACTTTGCTGTTGAGCTTGTTGATGGTGTCAACGGTTCCGTTCCGATCCTTCAAGGATCTCCGCCTAAATACCTCGACGATTTTGCTCGTGTGCTTCGCGGTTACTTCCAGTGCCTTTGTTTGGAGACACTATAGCGTACACTTGGTTTTGGTATGGTTGCTCAGCGTTTACGTCGCGATAGGTATCCTCGAAGCTATCCGGGTCTTGGCCCGTCGCGGCCGAACGTCCATTGCCCGTCGTTCAATTCGTCCACCGGCGGAACCGTGAATTTGCCAGGCAAATTGAACAATGTGCAGACTGGAATGAAATTCAACCCGCGCCACCTTGGCATATTGCGGAAATGTCTAATTGTCGCTTTGATTCTGCTCGCCTTCGCGTGCCGCCAAAAAACAAAGGAAAATTCGCAATCCGGCGCCAAGCTACCCAACGTTGAACTAACGGATGACACAAAAGATGTGTTCCTGACTTGGGTTGACGATCAAGGTGACTTTCACGTTACGCAGGCCATTTCTGACATCAAAGATGCGAACAAAGAACACGTTCGTGTCGTGTTTACGACGAAAGAAACGGGCAATCCCGACCAAGTGTACGTGGCTGACTTGCGTCAAAAAGGCGAAAGGGGCAGCTACGCCGTAAAAGCGATTCCGCGAGGCGAATGGGAAGAACTGGGAGCGAGTCACCGCAAATCTCGACTTGAAGCCATCAGTGTTCCCGCCAATGCAAACGTGGACGCGGGCAGGAATACGGCGGACGTGGTGGCCGTCATCTATGGTGCGGAGTGGTGCAAGGCTTGCCATGACACCGCCAAGTATCTCGCTACAAAAGGTGTCAAATTCGTAGAGAAAGATGTCGATACGAGCGGAGTTATTCAGGCTGAGCTTCGCGCAAAATTCCAGCACGCGCATGTTCCCCCAACGTCGTCAATTCCTGTTACGGACATCAATGGGCAATTGGTGGTCGGTTTTAACCCATCCGCACTCGATTCAGCTCTTGCCGCGGCACAGGCCTCGCGCTAGCGACTCCAGCTGATACCAGCTACGATCGAACGGCCCAGTTGCGGCATAGAGCGTTGACGAAACTCGAACCCGACCGGTAGAGAATAGCGCCAATCGAACAGATTGTACACACCGGCATAGTAGCCTATGCTGGAGCGTTCTTCGCGCCCCGACAAGACAATATCCCAAAGAACGGCCGCGCTGGTTTGCTCTTGCGCCTCAGAAGCGTTGGGGTCGTTGCGAACCCAGCGTCTGTCAATAAATGTCCAACGCGTGCCAAGGAGCAAACGACGCTCCAAAATGGGAGCAAATGCGCGAAGCGCAATATTCTGTGAGGGTACGTTGGATACGTGTTGTTGTGTGGCGCTTTGACTCAGGGAAGCTAGATCGGATACTGACGCACTCTTAAGAAACGTTGCTTGTTCCCAGCCATAGTTGGCCTCCACCATCCATCCGTGACGCCAATCGCGCCGAATCGACACGTCACTACCTGCCACGATCACAGGCAGCGTAGTGTTGACAAATTGCATCGGGTTGTTGGGTAGCGAGCTTTGTTGCGCGTCAATCAAATTGTGTACTGTATTGCCCCAGGCAGATAGAGTCGTCACGACCGTCGGAGAAATCCTGTGACTATACTCGACCTCCGCTGAATAAATTACTTCAGGCTTGAGATTGGGATTGGCTACCTGAGTGGTTCCGCCATCATTGTAGTAAAGTTCGTATACACTCGGTGCCCTGAATGCGCGTCCTATGATGAACTTAAAGTTGCCGTTGACCCAAGGTTGCGCCATTAGCGCCAGACGCGGATTAGCCGAGCTTCCAAACGTCGAGTAATGGTCAAACCGTGTCCCCAATGAAACGCGTGTCTGCGGCGCAATAGTTCCGTCGACTGAGACATACGATGCCGCGACGGTGAACGGTTTGGACTTGTCGCCGCTGTCATTCAAGACGTAACCTGCGTTCGTGAGCGTTGTTTCTGTTACGTCAAAATGCCACTGAGCCTCACCACCCCAGGTAAATGTCGCCTGCGGCGATAGCCGATACGCGATGCGTTGCTCTGCGCCCAGCCAGTGACCGTGGAACGTATCGATTTCAAGGCCGCCTTGGTCGGGCTCGTGGGGATACTGTCCGAAAAAAGCATACCGATTTAGGTAGATTCTAGACAGCATTGAGACGTTTCTTGAAACCGAAGGTTCTGCCTTCAGTTCGAGAAAGCCACGTGTGTCGCGCTGCAATGAGCGAGAATCTCCGAACAACGTGTCGAATTGTGCACCGGGAAAATGTTTCTGGTGGCTGTGCAGAAACCATGAGGCAGTAAACCATTTCCACGCCAGTCGACCGCGAAGCGTCCCTGCCTGGAAACCGTCCACATTCCGTGCCATGCCGGCAGTCCCGTTGGGTGGCGCCTCATTCGAGAATTCAGGAATGAAATAGTCGGAACCTTGACCGCGGGCCGCCGAAACGCTTGTCCAAAGCGTCGCACCGTGACCCAGAACTACGTTGCCGCGCACTCGGGCCCGAGCTACGTTGGCGTAACTCGAATCGATCGCAGTCTCGACGGAGTTGTCGGTGACTCCGCGCGTAACGACGTTGACCACTCCCGAGAATGCAGAAGTTCCGTAAACGACCGAGCCCGGGCCTCTCAGTAGTTCGACACGGTCTACGTCACCGAGATCGGTCATAGCGTCGTAGCCGACATAGGCTGAACCAATCCAATTGTCGTTGGTTGCCATGCCGTCTTGCAACACAAGCACACGATTTCCGTAGCTACCCAGACGACCCAATCCTCTAACACCGATACTTACGTAGGCGCGATCGTCAGAAAAATAGACACCCGGTCTGCCTTTCAAAGCTTCGGCAAGGGTTGGGTACGCAAGTCCCGTTATCTCATTGCGGCTAATGAGACTAACACTACTTGGAGCATCTTCGACAGATTCGGCGCGCCGCGAGGCGGCTATGACACTTTCTGTCTGAGTGAGGTCGAGCTCCAATCGCGTTTCGCGATTGGGTTCTATAAGGACGTTCGTTTCTACATCGCGATAGCCGTCCAATGAAACTGTCACTCGGTGCGACCCCGCGCTCACATTGGTTAAACTAGGTGTAAAGCCGGATGTTTTGCCGTCCACCTGAATGCGTGCACCCGGTTCATCTGTTTGGACAATCAGACTACCCGCAAGGGGTTCGAGAATGGGGCGCATTTCGCGAACCCTATCGGAGTCCACATTCGCCGTAAGTTCAACTGGCGCAAAACCTGAGCGTGAAAAACCAAGCTTATGCTCACCGACAGGCAAGGTTAGCACGCAGGGAAGAGTACAAATGGTTTCGGAATCTGGGCCCCCCAAATGCGCACTTACGGCAGGATCACCAGAGAGCCTGAGTGTGCCGCGCAGGGGATTGAGATTAATTGATACTGGAACCGTCTGTCCCTTCAATGTAAGGTTCGATTCCCACTCCGAGGAATGATAGCCCGGTAGTTCGACAATGACGCGGTAGGTGCCAGGAGTCAGCGCCAGAACCCGTGGTGTCGTGCCGCGGGGTCCAAGGTCCTTACGGTTAAGATAGATGGTCGCCCCCGGGGGTTCTGTGACCACTTTCAGGAGCACAACCTGCGGACGTATTCGGTCAAGTTCCCGTTGAATGGAGACGCGAGCATCGCCTTTGGACTCCATCGAAAGGGCGGAAGCATAGGCGCGGTACGCTTCAGGGTACTGCCCAAGGCGTTCATAGGCACGTGCGACATTGAAGACTACATTGGCGTTAGGTACCAATCGATTGGATGCCAAGAAATGTTCTAGCGCAGTGCGATAATCGGCACGACGATAAGACTGTGTGCCAAGGTCGAATTGCAAATCGGCTTCATCAGCAAGGTCGTCCGCAATAGCAGGCCAAGTGAAAAGGGTCATCCACAGAAATAGAATGCTGACGGACCGTCGCTGCATGATTGGCAATCGACATGCTACGGAGATACGCAGGCAAAAGCTAGTGGCGCGATGGCGATGAAGCCATCCGCCCGCAGGGGCTATCGATTGGACCGTATGTCGGATGGGGCTGACTTATCACCATCGGAAGTGGCGCTGGGTTCTCGAGAAGACCCAAGTGGCGCCGGCGCCGAAATTCTTGCGCCCCGCTTTGGCGGCGCGGATTCGGTCCGTATCGTGGAAGGTAGCAGTTCCTTCGAAGCGATCAGGTTTGCTATTATAGCTACGTCGTGTAACGCATCGCCTTGGAACACAACATACGGCTCGTAACCGTCTCGGTTCAAGACGAATTTTCTAGGTGACGCACTTACCGTTGATCGTTCTATGGAGAGCGAAAGGGGCGCCGTGCCGAGCAATATGGCCCCATCCCACACTTTGGCTCCGCTGGGCTTTGATTCGAATGTGGCCAGGAACCGGGCGCTGGCCTCCGAGCTACGTGCCGGAGTTAGCAGCGCTGTTGGCGCTCGCACGGTGCGGTGCCAGGCGTTGAATTTCCAAATCGCGCCCACTGTAAAGCCACACACGATAAGAATTAGCCACGAAAGTTGTCGAGTCGCGATTCGCGATCGGAGCGTGCTGCTGGCATTGGGTATTGCGTGCGCTTCGGGCCTGGCCGAATTCATTGTGCGGTCTACCTGTAAGATGTCGTCGCGCGGTGTTGCCACTAACACCCTGTTGCGAGTGTGACTGTTCGACCCCGGTGACACCAGCGTTGACGAGTCCTCGTCAGGCGTACTCCGGGCGCCTTTCCCTGAACTGCGACGTGGGGCTCGTGCGGTGCTTTGGGCTAATGGTGAACCGAAAGGTCGCAGGGCATTGGCCAGGGCTGTTACGGATGTGAAACGCCTTGTTGGATCCTTTTCGAGACACCGCAGCACAATTTGCTCGAGTTCCGCGGGAATATCAGGGATTATTTCACGAAGCGGTGGCGGGGTATCGGTGACAATCGCTGCGCAAACCGCCGGAAATGTGTCGGCGTCAAAGGCCGTTCGACCTGTCAGGAGCTCGTACAGCGTCATGCCCAGAGCCCATATATCCACTCGATGATCGATATCTCGAGCGTTGCGCACTTGCTCGGGTGACATGTATGCGGGTGAGCCAACCACCTGGCGAGTGGATGTTAACGTTCCCTTATGCTGATCAAAATCCTCCAGCGTGACGCGCTTGGAGATTCCAAAATCTAAGACTTTGACACAGTCTGAGCCGTCACTCCGTTGAGTGAGAAATAGATTCGATGGCTTTGAATCACGGTGGATAATGCCGCGTTCATGCGCTTCGGCGATGGCACTGGTCGCTTGAAGTACCCAGTCAACTGCCTGTTGTACACCAACGAGTCCCGACGTTGCTATGTAAGTGCCAAGGTCCTGTCCACGTAGGAGCTCCATGACCATGAACGGCACACCTGAATCGAGACGACCCACGTCGAAAATGCGTACGACATGATCACTTTGCAACGACGCCACTGCCCGACCCTCGCGCAGGAACCGCTCGACGGCCGCACTGGTGATTTCTTCCTCCGAAGCAAGTACCTTTATGGCGACGTGATGACCCAAATCCTCATGTCGCGCCGACAGCACAATGCCCATTCCACCCACACCGGCAGTACCCTCAACGCGGTATTTCCCGTTCACGAGTTCCCCAACAGCGGGAATTCCTGAGGGCAACTTCGGCGTCTGTGGCCGGGCACTCACCGTTCATTTCCTTTGGACAGCGTCTGCGCGTGGTAAAAAGCAAATGAGCACATTATTTGGCAAGTACGTTCAGCTGCGACAAAGAATTGTAGACGGCCCTGGCGTCAAGATAGACCAAGATCCTACCATTGGCTGGCAATTGACGCTGCAGGCAAGCTATCGAAGCTCAGTAGTTCAATCTCGGACGCAATGGATTGGAGCGGAAGTAACGCGGTCCGCTTGGCCGACCTAGGCAATTGGAGCAATTTCGACCACCGGGAAATGCACCATGTAACTCAACTGGAGGTTTCGCCGTGGTTCGTTGGCCCCTCCCATTAACACTTCGTCATCCAACTCATTTCCGGTGAACTCCGCCAAGCGATCACCCAACTTCTCGGTGTCCTTGTTGGCAATCGACGCCGTATGGCATTTACACACAAGACCGCATGTCCCCCACTAGTGGCGCGATTCATCAGAGCTGATGGGTCCTTCGGACCGGCCGCTGCGCGGCCATCGCGCCCCTAGCCTTATTTTCTTGGGCTCCGCCCAAACCCAAAATTCGCTTCGCGAATTTCTAGTACCTCAATTCAATAGAATCGAGGTACTAGCCCATCTTCTGCTAACGTCGATACGTCGTTCAATGACAAATCCGACACTGTCGGCCAAGGGTACGCTAGAAGAAACCCCGTTCTTGCACTTGCTAGTGTCAGCGCTGGACCAAGAGTCGTCGGGTACGCTCGTAATTGAAACGCCCGGCGGCTCGCGCAGTGCGTTGAGTTTGAAAGGAGGCATTCCAATAAAATTCAAGACAGCTGATCCAGTGGAACGGCTCGGTCCGGTGTTAGTTCAACTGGGATGGCTTGATACTACGGCCAGCGAGAAAACGTATTGCGAGGCTTCATCGGTAGGCAAGCTTCACGGCGAATATCTGGTCGAAAACGATCTGCTCCACGCTGACGTTATAAGTCGCGGACTGCGAAGTCAAATGCTGCGTAAGCTGCAATGGGCCTGCACATTGCCGGAATCGTCCGTATACGGCTTATACGAAGAGCAAGATTTTCTGGCTCGTTGGGCCGGCGAAGGTTCCCCCATTTCGCCCCTCTTCGCCGTCTGGCAACTTGCACGTTCCATGTCAGAATCGCCAGCGCTCGCTGGTCTAGTTGGGCGCTTTGAATCCCAAGTGCTGCGAATTCATCCGAGGGCTGGGCTGAACAAATTCGGGTTTAGCGCGGCAGAGCGGGCCGTGCTCGACGTATTGCGGGCACAACCGCAGACAATGGGCGCACTCCAGCATCTGGACGTTGTCCCAGCGTCCATTCTGCACCGCGCAATCTACGTTCTAGCCTTAACGCGGCAATTCGATCTAGGGCCTGGAAGCGAACCCTTGGGTCTTGGAAAGGGCTTGGAAAATATTCAGGAGTTGCTCGAGTCGCGGCAGGCTCGCTCAGCAAAGCCGGTTGCAATCTCAGCAAGGCCGGCGCGCCCTGTAGAAACTACCACCGCTAGCTCGCCTAAGCCAACGATGGCTGATTCCAAGGTCGTTCTGGACGAATTGAATTACGCTCAGGAGACGACCGCGCGGCGCCTCGCTTTGCAAAATCTTTCCAATTCGCATGAGCAGCTTGATTACTACCAGCTGCTCGGAATCAGTCGTGATGCAACAACTTCTCAAGTGAAGGTTGCGTTTCTACAATTGGCAAAGCAGTTTCATCCGGATAGATTAGGCTCGGAACTGGCCGACATGCGCGCTATGAGCGCACGCATATTCTCTCGGCTTACCGACGCACAGCAAATGCTTTCGGACCCACGTCGACGCGCTGAGTATGATCGACAATTGGCGCGTGGAACCGTTGAAGTTGACGAAGAGCAGGCGCATATCCAGAAAATAATACAGGCCGCGACCAGTTTTCAAAAGGCCGAGGTGTTTTTCAAAAAGCGAATGCTGCCGGCTGCCGAACTCGAGGCAAAGCGTGCCCAGGAAAACGATCCGGAACAGGCAGATTATATTGCCTTGCTAGCTTGGATTCACGCAAGCCAACCGAATTCGGATCCGCAATTGCCGCAAATTCTCGATAAGCTCAATGAAGCCGTGAAAATGAGCCCCGAGCGCGAGAAAATTCGCTTTTACAGGGGGCAAATACTCTCGCGCCTCGGCCGGCACCGTGAAGCGCTGTCGGACTACCGCTTCGTCGTGTCGAAAAATCCCTATCACATTGACTCGTTGAGAGAAATCCGACTCTGGGAAATGCGCCGAAAAGGGCAACAATCGTCGCCCCCCACAGTTGGAACGCGTTCAGTCTCGCCTGGGCCTGGCTCGTCGCGACGCAGTTCCGACCCTCACCACCCGGCGCGTACATCATCAGTGCCCGCACCCAGCAAAGGCAGATCGCAGACCCCAATAACTAAAGGCGGAATGCTCAGCAAATTCTTCAAGCGCTGAATTGGCGTTTGCATCGCCATGCTATTTCTAACTTAAGGTAGCTACCGAATCTTCCCAGGAATTTCCGTTGCCGTGAGGGCATTTTGGCGAAGCGATTCGTAGACGGCGATTGCTACGCAATTGGCAAGATTGAGGCTACGTACCGGGCCAGCCGTTGGAATGGCTACGGCGTCGTCAGAGCGCTCAGTGAGCAGTGATTCGTCGAGTCCAACGCTTTCCTTTCCGAAAACGAGTGCGTCGCCTACGCTAAATCGCTGCTCGAAAATATTGCGTTGTGCACGCCCGCTGAATAGCCAGAACTTTGGGGTTCGACCATGATCGGCAAGACTGGAATCGGCTATCGTGGATTCTGCTTTACCGAGACTGGTATGAATGTAAAGTTCGACTAGTGGCCAATAGTCAAGCCCCGCCCGCCGCACCGCGTGGTCATCGATCTGAAAACCCAGAGGCTTGACCAGGTGCAACGCGCAACCAGTAGCGGCGCAGAGACGTGCGATATTTCCCGTGTTGGGAGGGATCTCCGGTTGTACCAAGACCACGTGAAAAGGACGTATTCGGGGCGCGGCACGTAACCGTTGGTCCGGCGGCAATAACTGCGGCATGGTGTTCGCTGAGTCCAGAACTTGTAAAAGCTAGTTGCATAGCTGAATTTGGTTGCTGTTTACCTCATGCCATGAACTCGCCAAAAACGGTATTGGCGTCGGTACGCCTGCGGATACCTTGCGATCGGCCGGAAGTTTCGTGGTATTAGTTCAGATTGGCTACCAAGGTCTAGCCTTGTACTGTATCACGAGCGACATTGGACTCGGAATTGAATATGGAGCCTGCGGTTACCGTGAACAGCCCAGGCGCGGCTGGGCCCGCGTCAGTTTCTGAGTCATTTGAGCCCTTGCCTGCAGGCGCGCAGGTATCCACACCGACGGGCTTGAAAACGGCACTCGACCAGAAAAGGCGAATCGAGCAGGAGGAACTGGTCAGTGATGTCTTGCGCTTGCGTTGGCTCAGTTTGATCGGGGCCGTCGCTTGGCTAGTATTCGCGCTGCAAGATTGGGTGGTGGTGTACTTCGGGGGAAGAGGCCGGCTGTCAATTTATTGGGGAGTGCGATTAGTGGGACTCTTGCCTATTGGCCTGACGTTCTTGCGACTTCGCAACCCGCGTGGATTTACTCGCAGGTCATTTCTGGCACTTGACGTGGGCATATTCTCAATAGTCCAAGCGGGCATTAGCCTGATGTGCCTTGAGTACGGAGGAATTTCCAGCCGCTATGTGAGCGGCGTAATCGTAGCATTAATTGCTAGAGCATCGGTGTTAGCGGCCCCTTGGCAACGGGGATTGGTGATTGTTGGCGTACCACTCAGCGTATTTCCAATATTTATGCTGATTGCCGGGCTATTTGCCCCTGACGTGAATGCCCAGTTCTCCGACAACAACGAACTTAGCATTTTTATTCAAAACGTGTTCGTTTCCGTGATTTCAGGTGCCATCTGTGTCTGGGGAGGGCACGGGGCCTGGGCAATTAGACGACAGTTGTTCGAGTCTCGAAGCATTGGCAAATACCGCCTCAAGAAAAACATTGGGCGGGGTGGCATGGGCGAAGTTTGGGAAGCCTATCATAGTGGACTTCAGAGAAATGTTGCGCTCAAGATATTGCGGCCCGACCAGGATGCCAACCCTGAAGTAGTTCAGCGATTCGAACAGGAAGTAGCCGCTTTGTGCCGGTTAACACATCCCAACACGGTCCGTGTGTTCGACTACGGAGTTACGGAAGATGGCATTTGGTATTATGCCATGGAGTTGTTGGAGGGGCAGACGCTGTTTGAATTGGTTAGAGTAACGCAAAGGCTGGAAGTATCACGGGCTCTGCATATAGCCCATCAAGTCACGCGCGCCCTGGCGGAAGCTCATAGTCACGGTATTGTGCATCGTGACGTCAAACCCGAAAACGTGTTCATTACTCAAGCGGGTGGGGAACCGGATTTCGTGAAGTCCTGGACTTTGGAATTGCTAAGCTGTCCCATGAGGCTGCCAACGTATCCTTGACGCGGACGGGTGCGATATTCGGAACGCCTGCCTATATGTCGCCCGAAGCGGCTAATGGGCGCCCCATGGATTCGCGGTCGGACGTATACGGGCTGGGTGCCGTTCTATACTGCATGCTGGCGGGTCATCCGCCGTTCGAATGTGCAAGCGCCACCGAATTGTTGATGGCGCACGTGAATACTCCACCGACATCACTGAGAGAGCTAAATGTCGTCGCCGTGTCGGCCGAAGTGGACGAACTTGTGCTACGTTGTCTTGCCAAAAATCCCGACGATCGTTTCAACAACGCGGGCCAACTCGCGCAGGCCATTGAGCAATTGCGCTGTTAGCCTGCTTGTGGCCAAAAAGTCGATGCGTATAATTTAGGGTTTCAAAACGTCGGAACGTACGTCGCGGCGTTACTGCAGGCCCGCCAAGCGCAATCGTCGACGTCGATTCTTCGACTGGTGCTTGGCGTTCTTCCGCGCGGATCGCTGACGATCGCGTTGCCTACGTGCCTTTTTCAACAGAACCAACATGAGGGGGCCTGAATACCAAATGGTGCGGTGCTTCGCAAAGGGAGATGCCCAAGTTACCTTTGGCTAATCAACAGCGCCTCGTTCGGCCCGACGTCCTTTAGCAGCAGACGGTCCTCATTAAGCCCCGCAGCCAGCACCGAAACTCGTGCATCCCGCCGGAGAAGCGAAATCAAAGCCTCCATGGCTGAAACGTATTGCCACCGGTTCATCTCGCCTCTGAGCAATTCCACCCTAAGAAAGATAGCGGCCGTCTGGACGACATCGCAGAGACAGTAATTACGGACTTCTTGAATCCTGCCAGCGTAGACTAGCGGTCCGACATCTTTGCCCGCGACGCCGACTTTGCCGGGCATTCCGATTAATTTGGCGACGATATCTAATTTTGCAGGCTTGGCCGCTCCGTAATCCGCAATGTAATCCATAAGATCCAGATGACCCTCCGGAGAGAAGCGGTATCGGACATCACGACTTGAATAATAGTGCCGAATTGTAACTCCGTGGCGTAAACACCTCGCGGCAATTACAGGCATGTCGAAACCCCGGCCGTTCCAAGTTACAAGAGTGGGATGGCGCTCCTCCATGAAATTAGCGAAATCACTCAGGATTCCAGCTTCTTCCTTAAGTTCGCCTATCACGCCCAGCTTGCGGGGTTCATGTCCTTCATCCAGCCAAAGTGCACCCATGACTACTACCTTGTGATGGGGCGATGCGGGCAATCTCTCCACATCACTGGATTCCTCAATCGGCAATTCGGGGTCGAGAACGGTTTCAATATCCATCACCAGATATGACTTGGGCACGGGGTAAGCATGCCCGAACCAAGGGCTCAGGGTCAATCGGGCTGGCACCTCAAGGCAAGTTCAACTACTTTCGACCAATCGAAGCATGACCTTCCTGCGCCTTATCCCGCTTGCGGCTTCGCCCTTTTCCTGGTTGCTCCTCCCGTCCAACGACGCGAATGGTCGAGGAGCCCAAGGGCACGATGGCTGCGCTGCGAGTAGGCGCCCTGCCCTATGCGGAGCACATGGCCCGAAACACACTTGTTATCAATTGCGACATTCGAGAAACCCGTGTTTGCCTTATTGAAGACGGTGTCATCGCCGAACTGCACATAGAGCGCGCGGCGGTCCGCGGTAGCGTCGGTAACATCATTCTTGGGCGCGTGACTCGAGTGCTTCCCGGAATGCAGGCGGCGTTTATTGATATCGGCATGGAACGGGCGGCGTTTCTCCACGTCGAGGATCTTATCCGCCCGAATGATTTTGAAGCCTTCTTGGACAAGGACGAACGCGGCGACGGTACCCCTTCAGGCAAGGGTGACGGCGGACGGACTTACGGGTCTCGAACCACTCCTGACGACGAGGATGATGAAATCCCTGACCCCACATCGAGTCAGATTGATCCGAATGAGCCGAGTGATAGCGACATCGACGCATCGCCGATTGAAGTGGACGTTGGTCCTGAGGCTGGTTCTAATGAGGCGGAAGCGGAACTAACATCGTCGGTCGAGGCTTCAGAACCTGTAAGCGAGGAAGTAAACAGTTATGAGGAGGCCAATGACGGCAACGCTGTTGCTCCGACACCACCACAAGCAAAGTCTGTTGCTTCGCTGGATAGCCGCAATCGAAAACGCCGCCGTCGTGGCCGTACCAACGGCCGCAAGCGCGACGACAATCCTGCGGATGCTCAGGAGATCCTAAGCACGACGCCCGCCCCTCGTTTGGGCACTCGTGAACTGGGTCGCGATCGCCGAAATAGGATTACCTCTTCGCGTACTTCGCGGGCGATTCCAATCACCGAAGTTGTAAAGGAAGGTGACGAGGTCATTGTTCAGGTCTCCAAGGAACCCATTGGAACCAAAGGGGCACGCGTAACAAGCCATATCGCCTTGCCGGGGCGTCACGTGGTCTACTTACCAACCGTTGATCATATTGGAATATCGAAGCGAATTGGTTCCGCAAAGGAGCGGCAACGATTGCGACAGGTGATGGATTCGTTTAAACCCGATAGCGGGGGACTTATTGTTCGAACCGTTGCTGAAGGTTTGACGAAGAAAGATTTGAAGACGGATATTGGTTATCTGATTGCGCTTTGGAAGGAAGTCTCGCGGAGCAAGCAAAACGCCAAGGCGCCCGCCTCACTGTATTCCGAGTTAGATTTGGTACTTAAGACAGCACGTGATCTTTTCACAGATTCTGTCGAACGCATCATCATTGATGATCGTGAACAACACGCGCGACTAGTGCAATTTGTCGAAATGTTCTTGCCGGCTCGCGTTCAGGATATTGAATTTTATACCGGGGACGAGCCAATTTTTGATGCTTATGGTATTGAAGATGAAATTGGGCGTGCATTAGGTAGAAAAGTTCCGCTGGCAAGTGGTGGATATTTGGTTATCGATCAGGCGGAAGCCTTGGCCGCCATTGACGTCAACACCGGACGTTATGTGGGTAAGGGGAGTAAAGACTTGGAGGAGACGGCTTTCAAGACAAATCTTGAGGCGGTCAACGAGATTGCCTACCAATTGCGGCTGCGCAACATTGGCGGTTTGGTTATTTTGGACTTGATCGATATGGATCAGTCATCCAATCGCGAAGCAGTTTGGCGAGCCCTCGAGCAAGCTTTGGCGAAGGACAAAGCAAAGACTACGATCAATCGGATCAGTGAATTGGGGCTAATTGAGATGACGCGAAAGCGCACTCGGGAGAGCCTAACGCGGATGCTGCACGAGCCCTGTTTCTACTGCGACGGCACGGGACAGATTCAGTCGCGAACAACGGTCGCTTATGAAATATTACGACAAATTCACCGAGAGCGACACAATCTGAAAGGCTACAGTGTGTTGGTCAACGCGCATCCAGCCGTAGTCGATCTCCTTCAGACTGAAGAGAAAGCCTCCGTTCAAGAGGCGGAGCGCCGTTACATGCGTCGCATTGAATTGGTAGCGCGGCGTGAGTATCACTTAGAGCAATTCGATTTAGTGGGCCGGTAACCACCTTTTGCTATTTGCTGACCTTGCTGCAAAGGGGCTATTGAGACGGCTCGGAAACTGAGGAGCCTTTTGCAATTCGAGCCGCGCGACTTACGTAGGGGCTGTTTGGATTGCTCTCTACAAACCGCTTTGCCATTGAGCTCGCACGCCCCATATCTCCCTGCTGCGCCAACGCCTGCATACGCAGAACGGATGCTTCTTGCTTAAATGCGCCGTCCGAAAAGCGAGTTGCATAAGCGTTGAGTGAAACGAGGGCCTCTTCGGACTGATGGCTTTTTACCGCGTTGCGTGCCAAATCCAATAGCCGTATTTCTTCTCGCAGATCTGTCCCATTTGTCGTGCGAACGCCCTCGGCATACGTGGCGCGCTCCTTCGAATGCGCGTTCTTCCTTGCTTTTGCCGTAGTCACTACCACCATTGGCCCAGGCGGCGCTGCTATCGCCTGCAACGAATCGATTGTCGAATTCGCATCAATATCCAAAGCGAGGGATTCTTCCCCTGAAGCGCCAGGTGACGCTACGCCTGCCACTGCGTTAGCCCCTGCGGGTGTGGAGACTTGCTGATACGAAACTTGTTCTGTGGCATGCACCCCCAACAGGGTACTGAGGGACACAGCCAGCAGCGTTAACTTCAAACTTGATAACGTCGAGGCCCGGGCCGCGACCGACACTGTTGAGAGCCCCAACCAGTCTCTCATTTGAACGGTCACGAAATGTGCAGGACGTTCCTGGGCTGCACTTTTTAGCAGCCAACGTTCAAAATCATTGCTGTCGGCACCATCTAGGAGTCGTCGCATTTCCGTCATGACGGTACCCCGCGTAATGACGCTCTTCGGAGCTTGGACACCGCCGCGCGGAAAACTTCACGTGCCCTGCGCAAGCGCGACGCGGCTGTACCGACAGGAATTCCTACGAGCCGCGCAACCTCAGGTGCTGACAATCCCTCAAGCTCAAACAGAATAAACACCGTCACCAAGTCACCTGACATAGTCGCCAGAACGCGGTCTAATAGTTCGATCGCGCGATGGCGATCGGCCAGTTCTTCGATATGCGGTCCGGAGTTTACGCGCACGTCCATATCCTCTTCAAGAACCCAGCGCCGATCGGTACGTGAGGCTGTGCGTGCCAAGCGAAGAGCCGTGCCGAAGAGAAATGCCCGTTCACTGCCGTGCTTGATACCGTCCAGTCGTTCAGCTGCGATGAGGAATGCTTGTTGTGTCATGTCGGCGGCACGCTCACGATTCAACCCCAAACGGCGCAGGAGACGCCAAACGAACTGGTGGTTCTCGTTGAAGATCTTTTCGAGCCGTTTTCGCCCGGCTGGCTTTACCCGTACAATGGAACTTGGCTCCGGCTCAGTCGGCGGAGCCTGGTTGTCAAGTCTCCTCAAGCTTAATGCAGGGAGCATAGCGTACCGATCATTTGAATTGTAGCCCTATACCGGCGACTCCGCTAAGGATTACCGCGGGCATTCGATGAAATACGTATGGCTCGAAGCCAAATGAGTATCGTTTCAGCGGCAAACCGGCCCCGGGCGCGACAAACAGCTCAATATGAGACAAGGGGTACCAGGCAAGCTCGACCTGAACATCTACCTCCGCCAATGTCCGTGTCTCGGTCATTGGTACAAAAGTGCGAGCGCCCCCGGCACTGAGGCGACCGAGGCTTCCCGCCAAGCAGGGGCTCAGCCGGATCGATTCGTAGCGCAACGTGTACGGGCACGCCGATAAGACCACGTCATTCATCGAGAAATTGGCGGTACCTCCGCGCGCCAAGAAGGATTCGCGACTGTAAAGAAGAAAACTAACCCTAATGTGTGGGGACCACGGCGACTGTCGAACCCAGTTGACGTGGCCTGATGCTCCCCAGCCCCACATTATGTCCGGCGCGGGACCCCAAATGCTTCCCATAGCACCCCCGAAGCCAAACTCGAAATAGGAGGGAATTTCTGCGGTAACATGGCCGGGAACCCTCGATTGTGCTGGGGGCGCCGCAGCTGGCGAGTGTTGTACGGTGTCAGGCGCAGATGACACTGGGGTTGAGTGCAAGTCTGAGCTGCCATGTTGAATCGCGTCGGGGTCGAGCACCAGGACGGTCACGAGGGCAAGCCCTTCGACCACTTCATCGCAACTTCGGGCAGATATCTCCCGAGAAAGAGGTTCCTGATCAAGGTCGACGAATGACACGCGGCCAGTCCAAGCGTTGTCGCGCCCTTGGATAGTTACCGATAGTCTTTTCTTTGCCGGCACATCGAAGAGGATGCGCTCAGAGCGCCGCCGCACCTGTTCGACAAATAGGGATTGCGATGCACAATCGGGAGGTACCGTGTATTCCAGATGCACCGGAGCTGTACCAACTTCGGGCTGACTCGCACCTTGCGCCCGGGCAATTACACAGCAAGCAATAGCGATCCCAGCTACCGCATTTGACCCGCGGAGTCTTGTGCCCTGGCAAAGCGAACTAATTTGATACAGAAGCGCAATCAACCTTGGACAATTTACCCGGTAAAGATGCCCGAGCAACGTAACACCGTTTGGAGCGGTTGCTGATGAGGGTCCCCGGCGTCAACAAGCCGGAATCCTTGCGGCCCTAGCTCGATCCCTCGGCCGATCCCGCAATTTTCGTCGCGGGACGCAACGGCATGCGGGGCGCCTAGCCGCAATCCGTCTCGAAGTCGCTCTTGGGCAAATTGACGCTTTTGTGTGCGGTCGAGCTCAGTACACCTGCCCGCAATTGCCCAATAACAATAGTCCACGGCATGGATGTGCGGATTTGACCGATTTCCAAATGGCCGGATAGGCGTCGAATCAAACCCAATTGGCTGTAGTGCTGCAGATGGCCCGGGGTATTCCCCAGGCTACGCCAATATTTCCCATGTAGCAAATTGAGCAGGCGCCAGAGTGGCTCGCGGGGCGTACTTATCAAAACGGAACGACTCGATCCCGGGAAATTTCGGCAAGATCGCGGTCTGGAAATTCAAGGTGCTCCAGAACTTCGCAACACACGACGTGCTTGGTACCCTTCGTGATCCAACGTGTATGCCCACGTCGTAAGGTAGACTGATCCAAGGCCGCGAAAAGTCCGGCATTGCTTAGGAAGTAGTCATGCATATATTTAAAAAATATCAATCATCGCAATCGCATTGGGCGACACACCTAGCAGACTATTCTCTATCAGCTTGGCAAGTCGACGTCTTTTGGTCATTGCGCCATTGATGCTTGTCCATTGTGACCTGTTTGGGTCCAACCGCTCACGTGACGCCATGCTCGTATTTGACACCGCAACGGTCCGTTTCACACCCGCAATAGCCGAACAAGGCTCATGGTGCGTTGAGGTTGAAGCCGCCGCGCCCAGGCATTTTGTCGTAGTGCCAGTGCGTAACCGCGGGAAATGACTAGGTTTCGACGGGTCGGTCGCGGCACGCCGGTCACATTCTGACTCGAGTGTGAATTTTACTATGTCGTCTCCGCACGGGAAAGCCACGTCGCCCGAACATCGACTTGGAATTTGTACATTATTGGCCTATGCAATGCGCGTGAATAACTTGCTCGAGAAGCTGGGTCAACTGGTCACGGAAGTCGCAGAAAAGGAAATTGCACCCCGGTATAAACGATTGACGGAAAGTGACTTCTTCTTCAAACCGACACTCACCGATCCAGACGACCTTGCCACATCAGCGGATCGCGCCGCGGAGGCGGTGCTTTCACAACACCTGTGCGCTTTACTACCCGGGTCGGTCGTTGTCGGCGAGGAGGCAGTTTCCGAAAAACCCGAAATCATGCGTGCCCTTCACAGCGAGGCCCCCGTCTGGCTAATTGATCCGGTGGACGGCACGAAGAACTTCGCATGCGGTAGCGGGCCCTTCGGTTCGATGGTGGCGCTTGTCAGACACGACGAAATCTTGCTTTCGGCCATATATATGGTGAGAGAAAAGGAATTGTACTTGGCTGAGCGCGGCGGCGGCGCCACCGGCAACGGCGTGCGCCTTCAATCCAGCGCAGCCGACGGCTCTGAACTTCGAGGAACCTTGTACCAAAAATTTTTGACCTCGGCCGAGCGCGATAAACTCAATCTCGAACCACCGCTATGTGAGTTTCTGCCGGTGCCCATGTGCGCCGCATTCGAATACCCGAGAGTAGCTCGCGGTGAGAGTGATTTCGCCGTGTTCTGCCGGCTCTACCCCTGGGATCACGCGCCGGGCGCACTTTTGCTGAGGGAAGCTGGAGGTATAGCGCGCCAATTCGAAGGTAAAGAGTACAGTCCGCTCGACGAATTCGCGCTACTGCTCATCGCACCTAACGAAGCGCGCTGGCAAATTGTGCGCGAGCGATTGGCCAGGCAAGAGTATCCGTAGTCAATTCTGATCTTTGCGTGAGAACTGGCTGTGCTAACGTGACAAATCGTGATGGCGATCCGGGTTGAAATGAAACCTAAGCTTGTCCAGCTGTGTGTGTGCTCTACCGCATTCATCCTGCCGACATTTGCCTATGCTCAACTGACACCCAACACTGGGCCCTCCGGCAATGCCGCGACCCCAACCGTGAATTACCCGCCCAATGGGCAATCGGGTGCGTATCCAATCAATTACTCGGCTTACTCCTATTCCACGCCGCGAAGCACGCGATCGAACAACGAGATGTCATTGCTGTACGCAACATCGATCGTTTACGGCGTGGGACTTGGAGTTGAGATCAGCAACGAACTTGGTATAAAAGATCCAGGATTGTTCGTGATCGCCCCCGCACTTCTCGGCGCAGCAGCTCCTATTGGAGCTTATGCGCTCGACAAGCCAACTCTGCGCCGAGGGGTACCCACGGCAATTAGCGTGGGTTTATTATTGGGAGCTGGTGAAGGACTGGCGATTGCCGGCACACAAATGGTCCGTGCGAATGCGTCCGATGCTTGGGGTTTTAGAGGACTATCTCGCGCGACTGCTTTGGGGGCTACTGTCGGTGGCGTTGGGGGTTGGCTAGCGGGTACCTGGCTGGCGCCTCCGCCCAATACCGCGCTAGTCACAATCAGCGGCGCTGTTTGGGGAACTGCCATTGGATCCATGTTCGGCTACGGAGCATCTCCCGGCAACTACTCCTTTGGGCGAGCCAATGATTGGGCGGCAATCGGAGGCCTGATTGGTTACAATCTTGGCGTTCTCGGAGCAGCCTCGTTCGGAACAATTGCCCTGCTGTCGGACAGACAGATTGCGTGGATGTGGGCCGGCGCCGGAATCGGGGCAGCTGCGTCACTCCCGATTTTCCTGTTCTACGCCGGGGACGGGGGTCCACCTGCTCGACGTGGTTTTGTGTTCATGGGAACTGCCACTACTTTGGGCGTCGCGGCAGGGGCAGTCTTGTCAGCGGAAAAGTCCATCGTTGCGTGGAGGCGTATACAGCCGTCGGTGGCTGCGAAGGAACCTGCCGTCAACTTGATGGGTGTGATTCCGTATTGGAATAATAGTCAAGCAGGCCTCATTGCGGTTGGCACATTTCGCTGACGCAAACTACGGGCAAGCTCCGATACTGAAATCGTCGAGCAGGTCATTGTGACCGGTCAGAGCCGTGACCGTTCGCGAGAGGCATTGGGGAGTGGGCACTGTCACGGAATCGCTAGGCCATTTGGCACTGGAGATGCCCAGAGTCCCTGCATCGACGCGGAGCAATGGCCCCGTTGGGCTCGAAGTAACCGTCAATTGATTCGTGGCTGCCTCGTTGAATAGGGTGAGGCTCGAACTTGCAGACGCGCTGACGGTCATCGTGTCGCCCGCCAGGAAGTTCTCGGGGTTCTGGACTAGGGATAGGACCGGTTGCAGGCCATAGTGAATGTCGACCGAGAGCCCCTGGGGCAGCGTCACGCCGAGGTTGTTGTTAACATTACCGGTGAGCGTTGCGGCAATTGCACCTTGTGACGCGCTGAGTGCGCCGAACGATAGCAGCGTGTTGCTGCCTTGCTTCGCCATCACGTCAGCACCTCCGAGGTTGAGCCCGGTGGCGGTAATCGTGTCTTGGGTGCCGTCGAGGTCCAAGTTGCCTTGTAAGCCCGGGACGTGAATGTCAACTGGGTCAGCCGTCGAAGCGCTAGCGGTCGTTTGAAGACCGAAGAAATCACTGATGAAGTAGTTGAATTTGGCGCGCCAATCGAATGCACCTGCATTAACAGTGACTTTGATTGTTTTGGCATCGCCGTTGCCATCGACTGTGAGCCCACCGGTGCAGGCAGCAATTCTCAGGCGCGCCGCTGAATCATCCGCAAAAGTGATGTCGATCGGTTGAGTGACTGACACCGCCGCTTTGGCTTGCGTGCTTGCCGTCAATGTCAAGCTACCCAGCAGAACTCCCGTGGCAGACGTTACCGCCGGCTTTTCAGTGCGTTGTGTCACATAGGTTCCGTTGGGTTGCTGCACGTAGGTATAGATACTCGAGTAGGACTCGCGCAGGAATGCTCCAATGTCGAGCTGGACGTTGGCGTGGTCCGCGTAGAGTTCCGCCACAAGTACCCGCTCACTCGCTGTCCCGATCAACAACTCGATGGCGACGTTGTCCCCTTGATCGCAGGCAATCCGAGATATTCGGATGCGCATTGGATGCGCGGTCTTCTCACTGACACACGCTGGGTTGAGGCTGGCTGCGGTTGTACCGCCGGTAGCGGCCTGGCCGCCCGTGCCCGCCGCGCCACCTATTCCGGCTGGAACTACCGGCGTGCTCGTGGTTGTGCCGCACAACGTTTGCGGGCCAAGCAGGAACGTCACACTGGATGCTGTGCTCATCTCGATGTTGGCCGCCACCAGTTGCTCATCGCGCAATTTCACCAAGGAATCGTGCAGGTTGGACTGATTGTCGGAAACGAATGGGTCGACGATGTTGGTGTCGCCGAAACTGATTAACCGCGCTGCGGCACGCGAGTTCTCGAGGCCAGCGAGAGCCGCCAGGCCCACGGTGCCCAAGTGTTCGAGTTGACCCGTGGCGATTTGTGCGGCTTGTTGCGGGCTCAGGCTGCCGCATGTAGTCACTTGCGGGCCCGCATCGGTGGTTCCGTTATTCACAGTGTCACCCTTGGAACACGCCACTGCTGCCATAGCAGCGGCTACCAAAAGAGCGCCCATTGCCACGAACGTTCGGCTATTTTCGCTATTTCTCATAGTCAGTCCCTCAGAGGTGACGGGTAACCAGCATAACCCGTGCCATCCGATTGAACAATCCAGGTCGCCAGAAGATAAACCGTATCGTATTTGTCCGTACAGGGGAAGTGCCGACGTGCGGTCATTCAAATTCGACGATCACAGCCGTCGCTTCGATTCCCATCTATCGCGGAACGACGCAGCGGAATCCAAACCACGCATGTTGGAAGCTCGGACGCTCGAGTAGCCTAACCGCAAAGTCGCAGATGGGTTTTGGGAGGGATGAATGAGGAGCTTCAGAGCGGCGCGGTCGCCTGAAACAATCGAAGAATCTCCGCAGAGCCGAGGGCACGAGTCCAAATTGCGACTTCGTCGATCTTGCCGGAGAATTCCTGCGCCGGCCCCGAGACAGGTAGGCAGCCCACGTGCACTGACGATTGCTCCAGTGGGAAAGTGTCAGTAGCTTCGGCGAACTCACCGACTAGAGTGCCGTTGACAAATAGGCGCACTCGCTGGTTTGCCGGCAGGCTTCCGTTGAACACAACCGCTACGTGGTACCAGAGGTTGGTACTGATCACTTGGTTGCCCCGAAAACGGTCCTGGCCTATGTCGGCAAACAATTGATAGTCCGCAGCGCCATTGTTCCACAAGAACATCGTGTACGTGCTGGCCGTCTCAAAGTCAGTTCGTTTGGCGATGATTCCGTTCGAAGTTGGATTGAATGCGGTCGGGAATATCCAGGCTGCCATCGTGAGCTGCGTCGTGGGACTCAGGCTAGGATCGTCGGGTATCTGGACGCAGCCGTTGCTGTTATTGAAGGCTCCTGCCCTTCCATTCCTTGGCGCAAATCGATCGCGCCAACAAGACACTCGCAGAAGCCAACTCAATGTGCGCCCGCTAGCACGCGCGACGCAGCAGACTTGGTGCGCATAGGACGAACAATTGGGGTTCCGAGAGTGGTAGCCTGATGGCGCGTGCAGTATCAAAAATTGCAGGTGCAGAATCGGATGCTAGCGCAGAACTGAGGGCGAGGTTGGCACGTGGACCGGCATTTGCGATGGCTGCAAAGGTACGAATCTTCCGATCTGAATGCACCTTTGCGTCACCCAATCCCGCCAACCCCTACGGCGCTGCGTTGCCCTGGCCCGAAAGCGACTCACGCCCGCAGCGCGCTGGGTTCGTTGCCACGAGTGACGGCTTCCTTTACAGGGCCAGACTATAGTTGTGTTCAGACCTCAGACCGCGACATATGAGCCGGGCCTACGTCGAACGTCGCCGCGTCGCGCAACGCGACGATATGAATCGGGTTTGGCCGTGGGTCACACGCCCCGGACTTGACATCCTTCGAGCGAGTTTGACACTTCTTCCCATGACCACCCCCAAAATCCTCGTGCCCTCTCTGTTGGTTCTCGGTGCCGTCATGGCGGCGCCAAGTATGGCCCTTAGCGCGCCCGTCATCTCGTCGAGTGAACGCCCTCATGCCAAATGTAATGACGGCAACAAGAGCAGGTTAGCTGACCCCAAGTGCAATAGCGACCAGGGGATTGTCGCCACGCCACAATGCGGGGGTGATGACGAAAAAAAGCCAAAGTCGTAGTTCAGCTCGGCAGTGCACCCTTAGGCAGATTCAACAGCCATTGCAGTGACAGCCTCCGCCTGAGCATGATCCGATTGAGCAGGTAGCGCCGGGCGCGCAGGTGACGGTGCAGCCACCTCCGTTACAGGTGTCCAACAGACAATTCGAAGTAGCATCGCAGGTCAGTTGGCAGCCGCCACCATTGCAACTATTCAGCTCGCAACTTGAGCCCGAATTGCAGACCATCTGGCAACCACCTGCGCAGCTTGACAACGTGCAGGTTGAGCCGACCGAGCAGTTCATGCCGCAACCACCGCGGGAGCAACTCCCGTCGCACTGCGAGGCGTACTGGCAGGTAGTTGAACAACTGTTGCCGCAGTCGACAGTACAGCGCGCATTACTATTGCAATTGAATGCACACTGTCCGCTGCAGGACAGGTCGCACGTCGAAGTAGTACAGGTGCCGGAGCAAGGTTGGTGATCGCATGCAACATTGCAAACCGAGCCCTGACCACAGGTAACGGGACAGGTGCTCGGAGCCGGGACATCACAGCTCAAGTTGCAGTCCGTGCCCGTGCCACCACAGGCGCAATCACCATTTGGACAGGGCGTGTAGCCGCCAGTTCCGAGAGTGCCGCCTGTTGCCGGGCTGCCGCCAGAGCCGACTGTTCCGCCTGTTGCAGCGTTACCACCGGTTGTGGGCGCGCCGCCTGTTCCAACGGTGCCTCCGGTTGACGTTGCGCCGCCGGTTGACGTTGTGCCACCAGTTCCAACTGTGCCCCCGAGTCCGATCGCGCCTCCTGTTCCGATGGTGCCTCCTGTTACGACAATGCCGCCGGTTCCGAGCGTGCCCCCCGTCGCTGTCGTGCCGCCGTTTCCGACGGTGCCCCCTGGGCCAGCGCCGCCCGTGGTAGACGCTTTGCCACCCGTCGAAGGAACACCTCCCGAGTCGTAGCCACCGCCAACAGTTGAGATCGAACCGGCGGCACCTGTCAAACCTCCGGTCGCGGTCGTGCCACTGGATATCTGGCCACCGGTAGCGAAAGTCGAAGTGGCGCCAGTCGCCACGCTCGAAACCCCGGCCGTCGACGTGCTTCCTCCGGTCGAGATAGTCGACGTGCCACCGGACTCCGTGGACCCACCGGTACCGACCGAGCCAGCCGACGAGCCCCCAGAATCGTAGGCGTTGCGGCCGCCGATCGTCGCTTGTCCGCCCGAATAGTGGGCGCCTCCCGAAGCATTCGAACCACCGGAGCCGGCCTGCGGAGCCCCGGAATTTTCCGGACCCGAGAATTCGTCTGCGAAAGTACAGCCGATGGGCATTGCCGTCAGGATGGCCAAGACCGATAGCACCCGGGCTCGGTTCCAATTGCGATCAGACGTATTCGCCAAGAATGACATTTAGTAGACGTAGCCCTGAGCTAGTCCGTGTATGACAGCGACGCGATACTCGGCGTGTAGTTCGCTGCCGTAGTCGCTGCGCAGAATCCAAAATTCTGCGTATCACCTGGAGCGATGTGCGCCGTGAATTCTAGCGGTACTACCGTCATGAGACCATCAGCAACAGTCGGGGTCCCATTCCACAAAGTCGAGAGTGTGGCATTTGAAAAGTTCACAACCGCAGTCCAAGACGTCACGGCAACTGTGCCGTTGTTTGAGATATCTACGTTTGCGCAATAGCCCACGCCCCAGTCGGTCTGCATCGTGAGCAATGCAGTCACAGGGCTGGTGCCGCCTGCACCGCCCGTATTTCCACTGCCACCTGTGCTGATGGACCCTCCTGTTTCAGACGTACCACCTGTTCCGGCTGCGCCGCCAGTCCCTGGCTCGCCACCTGTCGCAATCGCACCACCAGTCCCCGGTGCACCACCCGTACCCGAAACAGCGTACGTCGCATCAAAAGACACGACGGACGGCGTGTGAGCGGCGCCCGAAGTATTTGCACAATAGCCCAGCGAGACCGAACCTCCTGGTGCGATCGCTGCATCGAATGACTCCGGCTTTATCGTAACTAGGTTGGCGTTTACTGTGAATGTACCACCCCATAGATTGGCAATTATGGCCTGCGGTACATTGAGAACCAATGTCCAGGTGGTTGTCGCGACGGACGCTGCGTTGCCCAATGTCAATGCGGCACAGTAGCCGGCACCCCAATCGGATTGAACCACGAGTTGAGACAGCCCGCCGCTGCCACCTGCTGTTGACGAACCGCCCGTTGCGCCACCGGTTGCCGTTGCGCCACCGGTTGACGTTGTGCCACCGGTTGACGTTGCGCCACCGGTTGACGTTGC
>Ga0075520_1000102_pt1 | contig 28980 bp, 29 predicted proteins | sample NGEPerB_FD_75100 | JGI IMG/M metagenome (GOLD analysis project Ga0075520, IMG submission 75100) | Arctic peat soil microbial communities from the Barrow Environmental Observatory site, Barrow, Alaska, USA - NGEE PermafrostAB12-B | ecosystem: Environmental > Terrestrial > Soil > Wetlands > Peat ... | reverse complement strand
GGCCGTCACCGCGGCCGGGGCGCTGGCCGGGCGCACGGTGCTCGCCGATCGCGACGAACTGCGCCGATCCATCGCCGGGCCCGGTGGTGATCGGCTCGCCGTTGCCGAGCGTGGCATCGATGCCGCTGCCGCCGGCCAACTGCCGGATATCCCACCTGCCGACGAGATCGATGACGCAGCAAGGGATCCGCAGGCGATCCTGGAGTTACCCGCGAACCTGCATGCCCTGGTCGAGTATTCGCTCTCCAGCTTCACCGAGACCGGTCGGCTGGATCCCGCTATCGCGACAGCTCTGGCCGTGGTCGTCAACGATGTTGCGATCCGGGACGCGATGATCGCCCGCGGGGTGGTCGAGATGGACCGACCGTGGTTGCCGATGCTCATTGCCGCCGCCGGTTGGACACCGGATGACCAGGCACCGCAACTGTGCTCGGTGCTGGCCGTGGTGGCGTACCGGCACGGCGACGGCGCGCTCGCACAGGTGGCCGTGGATCGGTGCCTGGCGGCCGAACCGCACCACCGATTGGCACATCTGCTGCTGGCGATCATGGCCGCCGGGCTGCATCCCGACGAGTTGGCGACGTTGTCCAGGGCAGCGGAACCGGCGACCGGTCCAGACCCAGCGGACGGTGGCGGGTAGCCGCGCACGCTCGGCAAGGAATCGGATCTTCCAGATCAGGCGCCGAGAACAACCCAACCGAACGATCGAGCGGCCTGCGCCTGTCGCAGGTCCGCGGTGACCAACGAGATGCCGGCGGGACCCGAACGCTGCACGGCGGCAAGATGCAAGGCGTCCAGGCTGCGGACGCCACTGAGGTCGGCGAGCCGGCCGGCGTCCTCGGCAAGAACGGCGTCGATCTCGACGACGGCAAGCCTGTCCCAGTCGATCCGGAAAGCGTTGCGCGCGGCGAGGGCATCGGCGCCGGTCAGCCGCCTACCAAGGTTCCGCCAGACCTCGACCCAGGTGATCCGGCAGGTCAGCCAGTTCTCGTCGCTGCCGAGCACATCCGTGAAAGAGGAGCTGTCCGGTTCGTCGATGTAGCGCTTGAGCAGCGCGCTGGTGTCGAGGTAGAGCGTCATTCCTCGCCGCGGTCATCGTCGATCATCTCGCGGATCGATGTCGAGGCTCGGGCGCGAGCCGGCGCCGGTGGGATCGGCCCCGGTGATCGCGCCGGGGTGATCCAGCCCTGCTCAATGCCTCTGGCAATGTGGTCGCCGCCGGGGACCGGTCCCAGGACCGCCTTCGGCCGACCGCGGTCGGTGACGGTGAGGTGCTCCCCACCGGCCGCTCGTTCCAGATATTCCGACAGGTGTTGCTTGAACTCACGGACGCCGATCTCTATGTGACCACACTCCTCCCGCTGGTGGTCACATTACGCCGGTCAGTCCAGGTACGGCTCGATCCGTTCGGCTGTGGACAGCACGGTCACCAACTCGTCGGGCGGGGTCAGCGGGTGCGCCAGGGTGATGGCCAATCGGAACAGCAGCGCCCGACGGAGCATCTGCGGCCAGGCCGGCAGCTCCGACCAGTCGGTGAGGAACTCGATCGGAGCCGATCCCCAGGCGAGCGAGTCCACGGCGACGATCGCGGCCGCCCAGGCGGCAGGGCGCCAGAACGGGGCGAAATCCACCACCGCGGGCGGGGCATCGCCGGCGAACAGCACATTCCGAGCGAGGTCACCGTGTACCACCTGCGACGGCAGATCGACCGGCCGCCGACCGGCCGCGAGCCCGCTGAACAGCCGTGCGCCGTGGCCGGAACCGATCCGGCCCTCGTCCTCGGCCTCACCCCAGGCGAGAAGATTCGCCCAGCTGCGCAGATCGGTGCGATCGCGAAGGAAGCGGGGCTCCGGGAAGGGTTCGAGTGCCCTGTGCACGGCGATCGCGGTGCGCATGATCTCGTCATGGCGGGGTGCGGGACTGCCCGACACGAACCGGTGCGCGGTCCACCCGGAGACCACCCATCGACCGTCGGAGGACCGCACCGGGCGCGCCAGTCGGACACCGCTGACCTGCAGCTGCTCGAAGGTGCCGGCCAGCCAGGAGGCCTCGGCCGGATCGTCGACGTTGCGGAGCACCGTCGACGCGCATCGCCAGCTACGCGGCCGGGCCGTCGACAGCAACTCCGGTTCGGCCGCCGGTACCCCGAACGCGCTCAACACGTGTTCGGGCGGCGGGTCCGCGGGTCCACGGGTCACCGCCCGACGCTACCCCGGCGCGCTCTTCGGACCGGCGAAGGCGGCCAGGTGTCGCGGCCGGCGATCGACCAGCCGGCCTGACGAACGATCAGTAGCGCGGCAGGCTCGGGTCCACCTGCTTCACCCACGCCAGCACCCCACCACCGACATGCACCGCGTCGGCAAACCCCGCCTTGTGCAGCACCGCCAACGCTTCGGCGGACCGGGCGCCCGACTTGCAATGCAGCACCAGCGGTCTGTTCTGCGGGAGGGAGGCCAGCGCCTCGCCGGAAAGGATGTCGCCCTTGGGTATCAGCACGGAGCCCGGGATCGAGACGATCTCGTACTCGTTCTGCTCACGCACGTCCACCAACAGGAAGTCCTCGCCAGCGTCCATCTTCGCCTTGAGATCGCGCGCGGAGATGGTGTGGTTGCTGGCGGCCGATGCGGCGTCGTCGGACAGCGTCCCGCAGAACGCCTCGTAGTCGATCAGCCCGGTGATCGGTTCGCCTGCCGGATCCTTGCGGATCTTGACGGTCCGGTAGGTCATCTCCAGCGCGTCATAGACCATCAGCCGACCCAGCAGCGACTCGCCGATGCCGGTGATCAGCTTGATCGCCTCCGTCACCATGATCGAGCCGATCGACGCGCAGATCACGCCCAGCACCCCACCCTCGGCGCACGAGGGCACCATGCCCGGTGGCGGCGGTTCGGGATAGAGGTCGCGGTACTGCACGCCCTCGCGCCCGCCGGCGGCCGGCTCGGCCCAGAAAACGCTGGCCTGGCCCTCGAATCGGTAGATCGATCCCCAGACATACGGCTTGCCCAGCAGCACGCAGGCGTCGTTGACCAGGTAGCGGGTGGCGAAGTTGTCGGTGCCGTCCAGGATCAGGTCGTAGGGCGCGAAGATCTCCAGCGCGTTGCCCGAGTCCAGCCGCTCGGTGTGCAGGTTGACCGTGACGTACGGGTTCACCTCCGCGATCGATTCGGCCGCGGAGATCGCCTTGGACTTGCCGACGTCGGACTGACCGTGAATGACCTGGCGTTGCAGGTTCGATTCGTCCACCGTGTCGAAGTCCAGGATGCCCAGGGTGCCGACACCGGCCGCAGCCAGGTAGAGCAGGGCGGGCGAACCGAGACCGCCGGCCCCGACGACGAGCACCTTGGCGTTCTTCAGCCGCTTCTGTCCGGTCATCCCGACGTCGGGAATGATCAAGTGGCGCGAATATCGCTCGACTTCGGCCTTGGTCAACGATTCGGCTGGTTCGACCAGCGGGGGCAGGGTCACAGAATTCTCCTCAGGCACGCGGCACAGTCTGCCTCACCCAACAACGGCGAACGGACCGTGGTTCTTCCCCTGTGGCTTCCGGGTGACGATGGTCGGTGATCTGGCCGCCGCTCAGCCCGCGGCCGCTGACGGCGATGTCACCGACGGCTGGGTGACACCGGGGAACGGGTACGGGTTCGCCACGCACACCTTGCCGTCGGCGGGGATCGCATCCGGATCAAGCAGGTTCAGGTCGTCGTCGGAAGTACTCCACGACTGCTGCATCATCACCGGCGCCGGCGCCCCATTGTCCGGGCACGGCTGGTGGGAGAAGCCGAGAGCATGTCCGACCTCGTGGTTCACCGCATACGCACGGTAGGCCCGGACGTCGGTGCCGTAGGAGATCGCGCCCCGCGCCCACCGTGCGTCATTGATCAACACTCGTCCCTGCCAGCCGTTGAAGCAGGACGCCTCCAGCGGGACATCCCAACCACACAGGTCGGGTGATCGAATCGTCATCTGGCTGGTCAGCGAGATGCGAAAGCTGGGATCACCGGTGTCGACCCGCTGCAGACTCACTTGGCCGCCACCGATCCACGACCGCGGGTCGGCCAGCGTCGCATCCACCGCGGCCGCGAACGCCTGATCGGCCTCCGCCGATTGCAGCCCGTCCTCCACCTCGACGCTGTACGTGCGTGTCTCGGATCCCGTGCCGTGTGGCTGGCCGGCGCCCGGCACGGTGTGCCAGGTGCCTGCGCCGGTGGCCACGATTTCCGGGCCCGACGGCAGCGCACCGGACGTGATCGCCGCGGCGATCTGTCCCTCGGCGCCGTTCATGGCGGGGTCGGGCACCGCCTCCGCGGGTGTAGTCAACACGATGTGGCCGGAGATGTCCGTCACCGTCGTCGGGGTCGGCCGGACGGAGGGGCCGGTGGGCCGCCCAGAGCCCGGGGCCGCGGGCACGCTCGCCGAGGTGGGTTGAGACGGGGACCCGACAGTCTGGAACACCACGACCACGGTGGCCAGTACGAGGAACGGAATCGCGATCAGTCGCCATCTCACCCCGCGCCGACGACCGGCCCCACCCGAACCACCCGAGCGACCGGAACCGGGACCACCGCTCGGCGGCGTCCGGCGCCCGCCGGACGCGGCCGAGCCGGAGGTTGCGGCAGCGGTCCGCCGGCGTGGGCGATCCGGGTTCGTGACCCCCCCGTCTGCCGCTGCCTCGCGACGCCCCGAAGGTTCGCGCCCAGCTTGCGGACGGCTCGCGGCCCGCTCGCCGTTCGCGCCCCGCACACGGCCCGCGGCCGGATCCAGCCCGCTGTCGCGGCCGGATCGGCGATCGCCGCTGGACGCTGGGCCGCGATACGCCGCACGCCGATCCCCGGCCGTCGTCGGTGGCAACCCGTCGCTGTCCCACAGCGTCGAACGACCGACCTGACGAGGTGAGCGGCTCCGGGTGGGACCGCCGGCCGTCTGATCGCCGCTACCCCGACCCGTCCTGGATCGGCTCGGCTCCGCGGCGGGTGAACTCACGCCCACGAGGTTGCCACAGCTCCATGCCCGGCCCGCAGCGGCGCGCCCGCCTGCATGCCCTGGGTTGCCGATACACCCACGTCATCACCCACAGCGCCAACGTTGTCCGCTGCCGTGCGCTCCCACAACGCCAGCACACCCCTGGCCGTTGTTTGCGGATCCTCCATCTGCGCGACATGCCCGCATCCCGGCAGGACCAGCAAGTCGGCCCGCGGAAACGCCGCGGCCGTCCGTTTGGCCAGCCGCACGTCGACGAGCCGGTCCCGCGTCCCCCAGACCACCAGTGTCGGTACCGTCACGTGCGCCGCCGCTGCCGGGAATGACGACGGGCCGCGGCGCAGGTAGCCCGCCATCAGGGCGCGCAACGAGCCGATGGTCGCCGAGAACACCCATGGCAGTCCCGATCGCCAGGCCAGATCGGCGGCAGCCACCTCGTAGTCGGTGTCGGTGAGCATGGCGGGGTTCCCGAAGCACAGCTCGCCCATGCCGCGCGCCCGGGAGAGCGGTGAGATGGTGGACAGCCGGCGGTAGGCGAGGCCGGCCGTGCCCGGCACCAGCAGGAGACCAAGCCGTGGGTCGGCCCCCCGATCGCCGGTCAGCCGCAGATCCGGAACGGCAGGCGAGATCACGGTGAGCGTGCGGACCAGCTCCGGGCGCGCCGCGGTCAGCAGTGTGGCGATGATCCCGCCGAACGAATTACCCACGAGGTGCACCGGCGCCCCGCTGACCTGCTCGATCGCGGCCGCGATCAGCTCGGCATCGGCGCGGAGCGAGTAGTGGCCCCGGGGTGGCGGATCCGACCGTCCGTGACCCGGCAGATCGACGCTGTACCCGGTCGCCGCCGGCGAGAGCGCCGCGGCCAGCCTGGTCCAGTTGGTCGACGACCCGGCCAGACCATGGATGTACCACGCCGGTGTCGCGTCGGGCGGACCCGGACGGCGGCGGATGTACATCCCCCGGCCTCGCACGTGTTCGGTCCATCCGGCCGGCTGCGGTTGGCCGAAGCCCGGGACCGCGCCGGGCTCGGTGTCGGACAACGTTGCCGTGGACCACGCGGCGAGCTCGTCACGCGCAGCCGGCCCCCTGGTAGGCCATGCCTGGGTCGCGGTCACCCTGTCCATGGTGCTCGCACACGGGGCACTGGGCACCCCAACTTGTCCCCATGTCCGAATTCTGTCCACAGCACATCTGCGGGACGGGCTGGTGGTACGGCCTGAGGCGCACCATCACGCAGACGACATGAACGGGACCGGCGCAGGGCCGGGCGGGACTCTCTGGGGGCGGCGATGACGGACGGTCGGTCATGACGACGGGCCCGGCAGCGGGTGAGGCAGCGGGCAGCTCACCGGGCCCAGCAGCGGGTGGTTCAGCTGACCTGATCATCGACACAGCACTGCTCCGCAGGGTCGCCGAAATGGTGGATCATGCGGCCGAGGCGTTGCGCGGGGACGGCACCTGCGAGGTGTTCCGAAGCCCGCTGTCCGACGCGAGTCTGGGGCCCTCGGCCGCCGGGCGGGAGGTCGCGGTCGCGGCCGGCCGTCGCGTGACGGAGGCGGTCGACGCTGCCAGGGCACTCGCTCTGCGAGTCGCCAGGGCCGCCGAGAAGATCCGGGCGGCGGCCGAGCAGTTCGAGCGTGCCGAGGCGGGCCAGATCCCGGGTCCCAGATGAGCACGCCGCCGGCCAGCGGCTCGCCCGGCGGGGGGCGGCGCAGCGATGGCCTTTCCGTGCTCAGGCTGATGGCGGGCCTCCAGGGACTGCCCGACCCTCTCGTAGCGGCCGATGAGCTGCTGGCGATCGATGCCGACACGCTCGCAGGCTGGTTCGCCGTCGCCCGTCGCGCCGCCGTCTGGCTCTGGCGCGGAGCGGACATGCTGGCCGACGCGATCCCAGCGCTCGCTGCGGCCTGGTCGAGCCCGACGCCCCAGGCCTGGATCACCGCGCTCCGCGAGGCCGGCCTGGAAAGCCGGACCGTCGTCGTCGGCCAGGCCGACGCCGCCGACCTGGCGTGCAGCACGTTGACGCAGGTCAAAGCGAGCGTGGAGGAGGAACTCGGCGCCACCGAGGCCGCAGTGGCAGCGCTCGACCCGGCGGACGTCGGTGCTGCGCTGCCGGGTGATTCGCCATCACCCTCGCCCGAGCTTCAGCACATCCTGACCGAACTCACCGCGCGGTTGGACGAGCTGCGCGCACGCGCGATGGAGGCGCTGCAATCCCTGGCGCTGTCCTTGCGGGCCGACCCGCGCGATCCCATCGAGTCCCTGCCGACCGACGATCCTGGCGCCGGTGCTGGCACCGGACCCCGGTTCGCTGCGAGCGGCGGACTGGCTCCGACCGATCCTTCGGCTGTTGCGTCCGGGCCCATTCCTTCACGGCCGACCCCCGCCGACCCGGGACCGATGCCGATCGACGTGGGGAACCTGGAGCGTCTGCGCCTCGACCTTCAGTCCGAGGACGACACCACCCGGGAGATGGCCCAGGGCGTGTTGGCTTCGCTCACCCAAGCGAAGCAGGCAGGCGGGGTTGCCCAGTTGCTGGTCTACGAATCCGCCGACTCCTGGAGCCAGGGCCGCGCGGCGATCAGCGTCGGTGACATCAGCACCGCTGACAACGTCGCGACCCTGGTACCGGGCATCACGAGCGCTCCCGCACACATGGCCGACGGCGTGAACGACGCCGCCGCCTTGCGTGCCGAAGCGAGCCGGCAATCACCGGGAGAAACGACGGCTGTGGTGGCCTGGTACGGCTACGACATCCCGCTCGGCTTCGCCGGCGGCGTTTCGACCAATCCGCTGGCGAAAGTGGACAGCACGCTTGACGCGCTGGACGACGACAACGCCGGCGAAGGCGGTGTGGTGCTGGCGCGGGACATCGATCGTTTCCGGCAGTGGGCGCCGGTTGGCGCAAGGTTCACCGCCCTGGGTTTCTCGATGGGCTCGACCACGGTGTCCTCCGCCGCCGCGCGGGGAGCCCGGCTGGACGACGCGGTGCTGATGGGATCCCCGGGGGCCGGCGAGGGGGTACCGACCGCGGACAGCTACCCGCACCTGCCGGCCGACCACACCTTTGTGATCGCGTTCGACCAGGATCCGGTCACCCAGACCCGCACCGACCTGGCCGCGACAGCGGCCGGCACGCTGCTGGCCGGTCCCCGGATTTCCGGGCCGGACGGCGAGCCTTTCGGGGTCGATCCCGCGCTGGCCGACTTCGGTGCGCAGGTCGTCGACGCGACCACGAACGTGCCAGAAGTCCGGATGTCGTTGTCCCTGCCCGGTCCGATCGAGGTGCTGGCCGGTCCGGTCGAATCCGCAGCGGTCAACCAGTGGCTGGCCGTCTCTCACCATTCGGAGACCAATTACCTGTCCGGCCGTTCGAAGGAGGCAGCGGCCGCGGTGGTACTCGGCCACTACACGGACGTTCCGACCAAGCCCGGTCGATGACCCCGCCGGGACCGCGGGCCGCAGTGTGCGGGCACGATGGCCAGGTGCGCATCGACAATCCCGACGACATCCGCGACTACTACGCGGCCGTGGCCGGTGCGCTGATACCGCACCTCGCCGGCCGGCCCGTGACGGTCGGGACAGCCGACGGCTCCTTGCTCGGCGTCGAGCGCATCGACACGGCAGACGACCTGGACTATCTGCTCAGACAGGGTGCGGTCACCCTGGCGACGGCACTGCCCGACGTGCAGCGCGCACCGGTGATGCCTGTTGCCCGGACGGTCGCCTGGTGCACGCTGCACGTCGCGTCCGGGGAGGGCACCGGGATTGCCACCGCGGCCACCGCCGCACTGGCACTGTGCCAAGCGATGACTTCCGACGGGCTCACCGCCGTGGTGACCACCGACGGCGGCGAAGGCCTGTACGTACGCGCGATGGGACCGGGAACCAGGCGCAGGATGCGCGGGAGCCACGGGCCGACACCGGCCGACACTGCCCGAACCGGGATGGACGGTCCGTGGGAGATTGCCTCGGGGTACGCGGAGGAATTGGCCCGTAACGCTCCGGAAATCGCTACCGTCGACCCAAGGCAGGCCGACGGCCGAGCCCTGATCGACGCGAGCCCGTCGTGGCCAGGCAACGTCATACCGGTCCCCTACTCACTCGTCACAGCCACGTCGGTCGCACCGACCGCCGCCGGGAAAGTTCGGCGGGCCGGTGGGAGGTGCGTGGTACCGCTTGACCTGGACGAGCTTGCGGCCACCACGGCCGGAATGCCGATGGATCCCGGCCCGCAGGACATCGTCGGCAGGCTGGCAGCGAGGGGGGATCTGGCGATTGCATTGCTCGATGATGGCGGCGATCCGCGCGTAGGGTGAGTCCACGGCGGCGATCCCGACGCATCGCCCCCGGGTGCCTCGCCCGCACGAACCCGGACGGAACCCGGACGGACGAGAACCGGACGAGAACCGGACGGACGAGAACAGCGATTCGCGGTGGCGTGAAGCCCCGGCGCCCGAGAAAGGACTCTGGCTTCATGGCAGACACCGCAGCGCGCGTCACCCCCAGGCTATCCCGATCGGCGCGACGGCTCCAGCTGATGTCGGCGGCCAAGTCCGCGTTCGTCACCCAGGGATATCACGCCGCCGCCATGGACGACATCGCCGACCGCGCGGGAGTCAGCAAACCCGTTCTCTACCAGCACTTTCCGTCCAAGCTCGAGTTGTATCTCGCACTGCTGAACGAGTCGGCCGACGAGATGGTGCGGCTGGTGCGGGTGGCGCTCAGCGCGACCACGGACAACCACCAGCGGGTCGACAACGCTGTCGCCGCGTACTTCACCTTCGTGGCCGACAACGGCCGGGCCTACCGGCTCATCTTCGAATCGGATCTGCGCGGGCAACTCGAGGTGGAGCGCATCGTCGAGCGGGCCACCGACGACTGCATCTCGGCGATCACCGACACCATCACCGCCGACACCGGCGTAGACGTCGAACGCGCCCGGCTGCTCGCTTCCGGGATGGTGGGTTTGTCCCAGGTCAGCGCCCGCTACTGGTTACAGCAGTCACCGCATGTTTCGCGCCCCGAGGCGATCGAGCTGCTGTCCACGCTGATGTGGCGCGGGATTTCCCGGTTCCCGCGCCAGGATCAGCCCTGAGCGGGTATCGCGCAGCCCGATCCAGAAGTCAGCTGGATCCGAAACCCACCCGGCGGGTGTCGGCCGGAGCGATGTCCACGTAAGCGATCTTGGCGGTCGGCACGATCACCCGGCGGCCCTTGTCGTCGACCAGCACCAGCGTGCCCTGCGGGTTCTTCAGCGACTCGGAGATCTGCGCCTCGATCTCATCGGGGTTCGAGTGGGAACTGACCACCAGCTCGCGCCCGGTGTCCGTCACACCGATCTTGACGTCCACGCCAGACCTCCGTCGTCTCATTCACCGTTCTCGTGACCACGCGCCGTGGACACCGCGCTCCAGGCTAGTGCAGCGCCGCGGGCGGCCCGGCCACCGCGGGTGCGCCGTGGGCGAACAGCACAGCCTGCACCCGGCCGCAACCCGCCGGCGCACCGATCAGAACAGCCGGAAGTCGGGCGAATCGAGCCCGCGCAGCAGGTCGTAATCCAGCACCACACACCTGATGCCCCGGTCCTGGGCCAGCGTGCGGGCCTGCGGCTTGATCTGCTGGGCCGCGAGGATGCCGGTCACCGGCGCCAGCAACGGATCCCGGTTCAGCAGCTCCAGGTACCTGGTCAACTGCTCGACTCCGTCGATCTCGCCGCGGCGCTTGATCTCCACCGCGACCGACGCGCCGCCGGCGTCCCGGCACATCAGGTCTACCGGCCCGATCGGCGTCGGGTACTCCCGGCGCACCAGCGACCAACCCTCCCCCAGTGTGGCCACATGCTCGGCCAGCAGCACCTGCAGGTGAGCCTCAACCCCATCCTTGACCAGTCCGGGATCGACCCCGAGGTCGTGCCGGGAATCGTGCAGCACCTCGTCGATGGTGATCAGCAGCTGTTCGCCGGCCTTGTTCTCGACCACCCAGCGACCCGGCTCCTCCACCAGCCAGCACGGCGGCGACATCCAGTTCAGCGGCTTGTACGACCCGCCGTCGGCATGCACCAGCACGGAGTTGTCGGCCTTCACCATCAGCAGCCTGATCGCCGGCGGCAGGTGCGCGGTCAGCCGACCGATGTAGTCCACCGAGCACCGAGCCACCACGAGACGCACGGGGTGACTGTACCGGCGCGCGGATGGCCGCCAACCCGACGCACCGGACCTCAGCCGTGCAGCAGGTCCTCGGGCTCGCCCACCCGTTGGATCTGCCCGCCCAGCTTCTGCAGATTCTCGACGAAATGCGGGTAGCCGCGGTCGATGTGCATCACCTCGTGCACCTCGGTGACGCCCTCGGCTGCCAGCCCGGCCAGCACCAGCCCGGCACCGGCACGGATGTCGGTCGACCAGACCGGCGCACTGGACAGCTGCTCGCGACCCCGGATCGCGGCGTGGTGGCCATCGGTCCTGGCGTCCGCACCCATCCGGATCAGCTCGTCCACGAACCGGAACCTGGCCTCGAAGACGTTCTCGGTGATCAGGGAATTGCCGTCGGCGACAGCCGCCAGCGCCAGCGCCATCGGCTGCAGGTCGGTGGGGAATCCCGGGTAGGGCATGGTGATGAAATCCACCGCCTTCGGGCGCTCCGGCATCGTGACGGTGACCGCGTCGTCCTCCGGCTCGACCAGCGCACCTGCCCGGATGAGCCGCTCCAGCGGCGCGGTCAGGTAGACCGGTTCGACGCCCTCCACCCGCACCGAACCCCTGGTGATGGCCGCAGCGTAGGCCCAGGTGCCGCCGACGACCCGGTCGCCCACGGTGCGGTGCCGGGTCGGGTGGAGTCTGTCGACCCCGTCGATGGTGATCGTGGCCGTCCCGGCGCCCTCGATCCGGGCGCCCATCTGGCCGAGCATCACGGCCAGGTCGATGATCTCCGGCTCCCTGGCCGCGTTGTCGATCACCGTGGTGCCCTCGGCGAGCGATGCGGCCATCAGGATGTTCTCGGTGGCGCCCACACTCGGGAAGTCCAGCCCGATCCACGCACCGCGCAGCTTGTCCGCTCGCCCGACCACCCGGCCGTGCTCGATGCCCATGTCGGCACCAAGGGCGCGCAGTCCCGACTGATGCATGTCCAGCGGCCGGGATCCGATGGCATCCCCGCCGGGCAGCGCCACCCTCGCCTGCCGACATCGACCCATCAGCGGGCCCAGCACGCACACCGACGCCCGCAACCGGCCGACCGCGGGGAAGTCTGCGTGGAAGGACAACTCCGCCGGGGTGGTGATCGACACCGATTCCCCGCCGGTCTCGACATCGCAGCCAAGACCGCGGAGGACGTCTGCCATCAGCGGGACATCCAGGATCTCCGGGCAATTCGTGATCACCGTTGTGCCCTCGGCCATCAGGGCCGCGGCCATCAGCTTCAGCACGCTGTTCTTGGCCCCTGCGACCTGCACGGTCCCGGCGAGCCGGGCACCGCCGGTGACCAGAAAGCGTTCCACCCGAGGAACTCTAATAGGGTTCGGTGCATGTCCGTCCGGCTCACCCGCATCTACACCCGCACCGGCGACGACGGCACCTCGGGACTCGCCGATTTCTCCAGGGTCTCCAAAACCGATCCGCGACTGGTGGCCTACGCCGATTGCGACGAGACCAATGCCACGCTGGGCATGGCCATGGCGCTCAGCGCGCTGCCGTTCCCGATCGCCGCGGTGATCCTGCGGGTGCAGAACGAACTGTTCGACGTGGGAGCGGACCTGGCGACGCCGGTGGTCGACGACCCGCCGTACCCGCCGCTGCGGGTCACCCAGGACTACATCGATCGGCTGGAGGCGGACTGCGACGCGTTCAACGCCGAACTGCCGGCACTGACCTCGTTCATCCTGCCCGGCGGGACCCCCAGCGGAGCGCTGCTCCACCTGGCCCGGACGGTCGCGCGTCGGGCCGAACGGAGCGCGTGGGCTTTGCGCACGGTGGATCCCGATGGCAGCAACCCGTTGGCGGCGACGTACCTCAACCGGCTCTCCGATCTGCTGTTCATCCTGGCGCGAGCGGCCAACCCCGCCGGCGACGTGCTCTGGCAGCCCGGCGGAGAACGCGCGGACAAACCGGACAGGACCGGCTCGGAGTCGGACGAGTCCACCGATGAGGGAAACACCGACCAACCGGGCACAGGTCAGCCGGGCACGGATCGGCAGGGCACGGATCAGCCGAAGGGCTGATGCGATCGGTCGCAGTCCGGCACTCTCAGGTCTTGCCGCAGTCAGGTCTTGCGAATGCCCCGGTGAAACAGTCCGGGGGTGGGACGGGCACCCGGCGGCTGCGACTCGAGCCAGGACCGCAGTCCGGTCAGGGCTTCCTCACTGAGAGCGAGCTCGAATGCCGTGCCGCCGTCGGTACATCGCCGGATCACCGCGTTCACCGGCAGCAGATCTGGCTCGGTTCCCACCGGTTGCCGCCGCTCGCCGAGCACCAGCGACTCGCGGTGCAGCTTGCGCGCCGCTCCTGGCAGCGGCGAGAACGAGCGGTAGAGCAGGAACTCGTCGCCGCGGAACCGGCCCTGACCGAGCGCCCAGCCGCGCCCGTCCGGACGGAGTTTGCGGTGCCAGCACACGTCGATCGCGCCAGATCTGGCGAGTACGGAGCGTCGCACCGCGATCACCGCAATGGCAAGGATGAGGACAATCAGGATCGCCAGCCCGAGAATCTGCGCCAGCGACACGATATTCATCCCCGGTTCATCCCCGCTGTGGCCGGTTCACGGTTCAGACGTCATCATGTCCGGTGGCCAGCAGCTGAGCCCTGGCCCGGCGGAACTCGGCCTCGGCCTCGGCCGAGTCGCCGCCCTGGGCCTTCGCGCTCTCGTACGCCGCCCGCGCCCGGGCGACGTCGATCTCGTCGGACAGCTGCGCGTCCTCGGCAAGGATCGACACCCCGTCCTTGGTCACCGAGAGGAAACCGCCGTGCACCGCGACTCCGAGCACGTTGCCGTCCGGTTCCATGATTCGCGCGGCAAAACCCTCGCGCAGTTGGGCAAGCAGCGGCGCATGCCCGGCCATCACGCCGATGTCGCCGTCAGAGGTCCGGGCAACCACCATCTGCGCGGTTCCCGACCACAATTCACGCTCCACCGAGACCAGGTGCACCTGAATGTCCGCCACGGAATGCTCCGCCTCTGCTCGAATGGATACCGCTGAGTCTATCGGACACCCGCGGAGCCGTCAGGGCCCACGTTGTGTGCATGACAACGTTGACTGGGCGCCATCCTGGCGGATGCGGGGCCCCGCCGGGACCTCTCGGCCGACCAACCTGTCGGCCGACCAACCGTCGGCCGACCAACCTGACGTGGGCCGCTCAGCCCAGCGTCTTTGCTTTCGCCATGACGTCGTCGATGCCGCCGACGTTCAGGAACGCCTGCTCGGGGATGTTGTCGTACTCGCCCTTGGCGATCTTGTCGAACGCCTCGATGGTGTCCTCCATCTCCACGTACGACCCGTCCATGCCGGTGAACTGCTTGGCCACGAAGAAGTTCTGCCCCAGGAAGCGCTCCATCCGGCGGGCCCGGCCGACGAGCAGCTTGTCCTCCTCGGACAGCTCGTCCATACCGAGGATGGCGATGATGTCCTGCAGTTCCTTGTACTTCTGCAGGATCCGGATGACCTCCTGCGCGACCCGGTAGTGCTCCTCACCGACGAACTGGGCGTCCAGGATCCGCGAGGTGGAGGACAGCGGGTTCACCGCCGGGTAGATGCCCTTCTCGGTGATGGCCCGGTCGAGCTCGGTGGTGGCGTCCAGGTGGGCGAAGGTGGTGGCCGGCGCCGGGTCGGTGTAGTCGTCGGCGGGCACGTAGATCGCCTGCAGCGAGGTGATGGACCGGCCCTTGGTGGAGGTGATGCGCTCCTGCAGCTCGCCCATCTCGTCGGCCAGCGTCGGCTGGTACCCCACCGCGGACGGCATCCGGCCCAGCAGCGTGGACACCTCGGAACCGGCCTGGGTGAACCGGAAGATGTTGTCGATGAACAGCAGCACGTCCTGGTTCTGCACGTCGCGGAAGTACTCCGCCATAGTGAGCGCAGAGAGTCCGACCCGCATCCGGGTGCCCGGCGGCTCGTCCATCTGACCGAACACCAGCGCGGTGTCGTTGATCACGCCGGACTCGGTCATCTCCGTGAAGAGGTCGTTGCCCTCGCGGGTGCGCTCCCCCACCCCGGCGAACACCGAGGTGCCGCCGAAGTTCTTGGCCACCCGGGTGATCATCTCCTGGATGAGCACGGTCTTGCCCACGCCGGCCCCACCGAACAGGCCGATCTTGCCGCCTTGCACGTAGGGGGTCAGCAGGTCGATCACCTTGATGCCGGTGACCAGCTGCTGCGTGCGGCCCTCCAGCTGGTCGAAGGGCGGCGGCTTGCGGTAGATCGGCCAGTGCTCTGCGTCCTCGCCGACGCCGGGCTCGTCCAGGCAGGCACCGAGCGCGCCGAACACGTGACCCTTGACGACGTCACCGACGGGCACCGAGATCGGCGCCCCGGTGTCCTCCACCGATGCGCCGCGGACCAGGCCGTCGGTCGGCTGCATGGAGATGGTGCGGACGATGTCGTCGCCCAGGTGCAGCGCGACCTCCAGGGTCAGCACCCGCTCGGGGCCGGCGCCGGTCACCGTGACGTGCAGCGCGTTCAACAGGTCGGGGACGCCGCCCCGCGGGAATTCGACGTCGACCACGGGGCCGATGACCCGGACGACCCGGCCGTTGGTGGTCGGTGCTTGGACGGTTGCGGTCATGACGAATCAGTCCTCTTCGGTCCCGATGGCGGCGAGAGCGTCGGCGCCGCCGACGATCTCGGTGAGTTCCTGGGTGATCTGCGCCTGCCTGGCCTGGTTGGCCTGCCGGCTGAGGTTGCGGATGATGTCGTTGGCGTTGTCGGTCGCGGATTTGCACGCGGCCCGCCTGGCCGCCGACTCCGATGCGGCCGAATCCAGCAGCGCGGCGTAGATCCGGGTCCTGACGTACTTCGGCAGCATGTCATCCAGCAGCGCGTCCACCGACGGCTCGAATTCGTAGGCGGGCAGGATTTCCGTGCCGGGGTGGCTGTAGTCGTGCTCGACGATCTCCACCTCCATCGGCGCCAGCCGCCGGGCCCGCGCGGTCTGGGTGAGCATCGATCGGAAGTGGGTGGAGACCAGGTGCATCTCGTCGATGCCCGGGGTGCCGTCCTCCACGGTCCCCTCCGAGCCGACGGTGAACGCCGGCAGCAGCGCGTCCGACGCCCGTTCCGCGTCGGCGTAGGTCGGCTTCTCCGAGAACCCGGTCCATGACGCAACCACCGGACGCTTGCGGAAGGTGTAGTAGCCCAACCCTTTTCGGCCGATGACGTACATCACCGGCTCCTTGCCCTCGGAGCGAAGCAACGCGCCCAATTCCTCGGCCACCTTGATCGCATTGGCGTTGTAGCCGCCGCAAAGCCCGCGATCGGAGGTGATCAACAATATGCCGGCCCGTTTCGGGGTCTCCCGCTCGGTCAGCAACGGGTGGTCCAGGTTGGAGGCGGAGGCCAGCGCGGTGAGCACGTCGGTGATCTGCTTGGCGTACGGAGCGGCCGCCGCCACCTTGGCCTGCGCCTTGGCGATGCGGGAGGTGGCGATCATCTCCATGGCCTTGGTCGTCTTCTGGGTGGAGCGGACCGCCTTCACCCGCTGTCGCAGCACCCTGACCTGAGCGCTCATCGGCTACCTCCAGAACCCGTCTCGCCGCTGCGGACCATCAGCGCGACCATCAGCACCGTCACTTGCCGGCCGCTGCCCGTCGGACCTGGACCTTCTCCTGATCGACCTCGGCCTTGTCCATCGCCTGCACCTCGGCCTGCCGGCCGAGTATGACGCCCTCGGACGTGGTGAACGTGTCGGAGAACTCGCCGAGGCCGGCGATCAGCGCCTTTTCCGTCTCATCCGACAGGTCGCCCTGCGTCCGGATCGCCTCCAGCGGGGCGCCCGGTGCGTGCCGCAGGTACTGGAGGTACTCGCTCTCGAACCGCCGGATGTCCTGCACCGGCACCCGGTCCAGGTGACCGCGGGTGCCCGCCCAGATGGAGACGACCTGCTCCTCCACCGGATACGGCGAGAACTGGCCCTGCTTGAGCAGTTCGACCAGCCGCGACCCGCGGGCCAGGGACTGCTTGGACGCCGCGTCCAGGTCGGAGCCGAAGGCCGCGAAGGCCTCCAGCTCGCGATAGGCCGACAGGTCGAGACGCAACGTGCCGGAGACCTTCCGCATGGCTTTGACCTGGGCGGCGCCGCCGACCCGGGAGACCGAGATGCCGACGTTGATGGCCGGCCGGACGCCGGCATTGAACAGGTCACCCTCGAGGAAGCACTGGCCATCGGTGATCGAGATGACGTTGGTCGGGATGTAGGCCGATACGTCACCGGCCTTGGTCTCGATGATCGGCAGACCCGTCATCGAACCTGCGCCGAGCTCGTCGGAGAGCTTCGCGCAGCGCTCCAGCAAGCGGGAGTGCAGGTAGAAGACGTCGCCCGGGTAGGCCTCGCGACCCGGCGGGCGGCGCAGCAGCAGCGAGATCGCCCGGTAGGCCTCGGCCTGCTTGGACAGGTCGTCGAAGATGATCAGGACATGCTTGCCCTGGTACATCCAGTGCTGGCCGATGGCGGAGCCGGTGTAGGGCGCCAGCCACTTGAAGCCGGCCGAATCGGACGCCGGCGCCGCGACGATCGTCGTGTACTCCAGCGCACCCGCGTCTTCCAGCGACTGCCGGACACCGGCGATGGTGGTGCCCTTCTGGCCGATGGCGACGTAGATGCAGCGCACCTGCAACTTCTCGTCACCGGTCTCCCAGAACTGCTTCTGGTTGATGATGGTGTCCACGCAGACCGCGGTCTTGCCGGTCTTGCGGTCGCCGATGATCAGCTGGCGCTGTCCCCGACCGATCGGGGTCATGGCGTCGATCGCCTTGATGCCGGTCTGCAACGGTTCGCGGACGCCCTGCCGCTCGACCACGGAGGCTGCCTGCAGTTCCAGCGCACGGGTGGTCTCCGCGGCGATCTCGCCGAGACCGTCGATCGGCTGGGCGAGCGGGTTGACGACCCGGCCCAGGAATGCGTCGCCGACCGGGACCGACAGCACCTCACCGGTCCGGGTGACCTGCTGGCCCTCCTCGATGCTCATCGCATCGCCGAGAATCACGGCGCCGATCGAGCGCACGTCCAGGTTCAGCGCCACCCCGAGTACCCCGCCGGGGAATTCGAGCAGCTCGTTGGACATGGCCGACGGCAGACCCTCCACCGTCGCGATGCCGTCACCGGTCTCCGCCACGATGCCGACCTCTTCCCGAGAAACATCGGGCGAGTAGTCGGAGACGTAGTTCTGGATCGCAGAACGGATCTCGTCGGGGGAGATCGTCAACTCTGTCATCGGTGTTCCCGTCCTGTTCCGTCCTGAGGTATCAGGCGCTGGTCCTGCCCAAAGAATTCGCTCACTGTGAATTCATTTGCTGCGTCTTGTCGTGCTGATGCCATCTACAACCCGCTCGTACCACAGCCCGCTCAGCCCGCGAGGCGCCGGCGGAGCAGTTCCAGTTTCGCCGACACGCTGCCGTCGATCACCTCGTCGCCGATCTGCACCCGCACTCCGCCGATCACGCCGGGGTCGACCTCCACGTGCACGGAGACCTGCCTGCCGTAGATGCGCCCGAGTGAGGCGGTCAGCCGGGAGGTCTGCTCGGGGCTCAGGGCGACCGCGGACTTCACGATGGCGACGAGCTTGTCGCGGCGCTCCGCGGCCTGATCCACCAGTTCGCGCACACCGTGCGAGAACGACCGCCCGCCGGTGTCCCTGGCCAGCGCGTCGACCAGATCGGTGACCAGCGGGTGTGCCCGGCTCCGCAGCAGCTCGTCAACCAGCCGGCTGCGCAGGTCCGGGTCGGCGGTCGGGTCGTCCAGGATCACCGAAAGTTCCGGCGAGGCCTCGACGATCCGGGCGAACCGGAACAGCTGATCCTCGACGTCGTCCAGCTCACCGGTGCGCTCCGCCTGCAGGAACATCGCGGTCCGGCTCACCCGCCGCAGCGCTTCCTGCAGGTCGCGCGCCGAGGACCAGGGCTGACGCACCGCGAACTGCACAACGGACGACGCTTCTTCGCTGACCTTGCCGGCCAGCAGTTGCGCGGCGATTCCCGACCTGGTGTCGGGCGCCAGGGTGCCCTCGGACAGCGTCCGACGCAGTGCCACCTGCTTGAGCAGCACGTCGGAGACCGCGTCCAACTCGCTACCCAGACGTGCGAGACCGGCGTTGTCCAGCGGCTCGGCCGCCTGCAGCACGTTCTGCTTGACCGCTTCCAGCGATTCCCGGCTGGCGATGTGCTGCATCAGGCATCCAACTCGGCCAGGAAGCGCTCCACGGTCCGGTTCTGCTGGACCTCGCCCTCCAGCGACTCACCCACGATGCGCCCTGCCAGGTCGACCGACATCCGGCCGAGGTCGCCACGAAGCTCGGCGATGATCTGCGCGCGCTGCGCCTCGAGCTGCGCCCGGCCCGCCGCGGCGATCCGTTCGGTCTCCTGGTGCGCCTTGGCCAGCATGTCGTCCCGGATCGCCTGCGCCTGGGCGCGGGCGTCCTCGCGGATCTTGGCGGCTTCTTCCCGGGCACCGGCAAGTTGCTGGGTGTACCGGTCCAGCGCCGCGCGTGCCTCGTTCTGCGCCTCTTCCGCCTTGGCGATACCGCCCTCGATCGCCTTGGTGCGGGCCGCGTACGCCGATTCGAACTGGGGCCAGACGAACTTGGCCAGCACCCAGACGAGCACGCCGAAGGCGATCGCCGCGATGACGACCTCACCCCAGGGCAGGCCGATGGGGTTGGTGACTTCTGCGGCGGCCAGCTGACTGTTGAACATGATGTCCCTCGACTCTCCGGTAGCGGGCGAAGGATCAGGTCAAGATGAAGGGGACCACGAAGCCCAGCAGCGCCAGCGCCTCGGACACCGCGAACCCCAGGAAGGCGTAGGTCCGGGTCAGGCCGGCCGATTCCGGCTGGCGGGCGGTCGACTGAATGTAGGCGGCCCACACGATGCCCACACCGATACCGGGTCCGATCGCGGAGAGGCCGTACCCGAGGGTGCCGACGTTGCCGGTGACTTCGGCGAGCTGCGCTGCCGTTGCAAGTGATGACATGGGGGTGCTTCTCCCTTTCACGAGATCCGGTGCGCGGATCCTGGTGGTCAATCGCTGGCCGCGCCGGTGCGGGCCAGGTAGTGCGGGTCGGTGGCTACTGCTCGGTGGCTAGTGCTCGGTACTGCTCTGATCAGTGGACTTCTCGTGCGGTGGTTTCTGGTGCCGTCGGGCCTGCGGCGTGCCTGTCAGTGCGAGTCGGCCAAAGAGGATTCCAGGTAGATCGCGGTCAGCAGCACGAAGACGTACGCCTGCAGCGAGACGATCAGCAATTCGAAGAACACCAAGCCGATGCTGCCGATGAACGGCAGTAGACCCAGCACGTAATTGACCGGAGTACCGGTTCCCCACAGGTAGAGGGTGCCGACCGCAGCGATGGTGATCAGCATGTGACCGGCGAACATATTGGCGAACAACCGGATGGCCAGGGTGAACGGCCGCAGGATGATGTTCGACAGGAATTCGATCGGAATCAGCAGAATATGCATGTACCAGGGAATGCCCTCGATGTAGCACATCAGCTTGAAAAAGCCCAAGAATCCGTGCTTTTTCAGGCCCACACCCATGTACAGGACCCAGACCATGGCGGCCAGCAGCACCGGGATCGCGAAATGCGAGGTCACCGGTAGCTGGGCGAACGGAATGATGCCCCAGAGGTTCTGGATCAGAATGAACACGAACAGCGAGGTGAGGAATCCGGCCCAGGGTTTGCCGTGCTTGCCCAGGATCTCGATGGCGACACCGTTGCGCACGAACCCGTAGATGGCCTCACCGGCGTACTGCAGCTTGCCCGGCAGCATGGCGGTCTTCCGCGATGCCGCGATGAAGAATCCGATGACCAGCAGCGTCCCGAGGACCAGAAGCACCATCGCCTTGACCGACGCGATGACGGTGCCGTCGCCGATCCGGTCGAAGAAGAACGAGTGCTCGACGGTGGGTGCCTCGAATACATCGCCGTCCGCGAGGAACGCCTGTGACAGCAGGCTCAGGGACACTCGGTCTCCCTTCGGGTGGCGGCCGGAGGTGGCCCATCTCGTCGTTGAGGCTCGTCCGGACTGTGTTGCTCTGGACCGTGTTGCTCTGGACCGTGTTGCTCTGGACCGTGTTGCTCTGGACCGTGTTGCTCTGGACCGTGTTGCTCTGGACCGTGTTGCTCTGGACTGTGTTGCGCAGGGATGCTCGCGAACTGGTCGGGCTTGGCAATCGGTCGAACGGCATGACTGGCGCGACGAGTGGTACTTGCTGCGCGAAGTGCCGGAGACATCTCCGCAGCGTTCGGTTGACCCACCTTGGCGATCACCGTGTAGATGCCGAGCGCCATGCCGAGGATCAGACCGATCGGGGTCATCAGGCGGGTACCCCACCAGTGATCCAGCAACCAGCCGACTCCACCCCAAACGAGGAAGCCGCCGATCAGGGTGGTCATCACGGCCCAGCCCTCGTTCGCCGCGGGCGAGGGCGGACGGGCTTGGACTGGCATCTTCATGGCGTGACGGACACTATCAGCTGACCGTAGGCGTCGCCGCACCCGGCGTTGCGCGTCGGCGGAGCCGGCCGTGCTCGCCGAAAGTTCAGCCGGGATCGACGTAGAAGATCTTGAGGGTCCACACGTAACGCATGTGCGCACCGAGCCAGCAGAACAGCCCGAGGCCGATCGCGCCGGCCATCCAGCGGGTGTTGACCAGGCCATCCGTCGGCATCGCCACCAGCACGATGCCCAACGCGACCACCTTGATCACATAGGTGAAGAGCGCTGCCAGCATGACCGTCTTGGGGTTCGTGGACCCGACATGGGCGATCACCACGGCCGAGACCGTGAAGAAGGTGCCGACGATGGCGGTGCCGAGCACGACGCCGAGGACCGCCCCGAGGCCGGAGGCAATGGCGGCAATCACACCCAGCACCAGTCCACCGGCCAGCAGCGCGGCCCAGCAGAGTTTCAGATGGCCGAGCGACCAGATGCCCGCGGACCTGCTGCGATCGGCGATCAGCTGGGTGGCTCTGGTCTGTTCGGTGAGATCGACCGGTGGTCGCTGGATCGGGGGCGTTGCGGACCGGATGTCACGCTCGTCACCCGTCACACCGCCACCTCCGATTCCACAGTGGTCGCGCCCGTCCGCTGCGCCCGGGCCAACCGGCGAGCGCGTACCCGCGGCCAGACGGAGAACGTCACCGCGACGCCGATCAGCAGGAAGATCGCCACCCCGACGGCGATCATCGCCCCCTCACGGGTGACAAAAGCCAGCGAGACAGCTCCACCCGCCAGCACGAACGCCCAGAGGTAGAAGATCAGCACCGCCTGCCGATGAGTGTGCCCGATCGCCAGCATCCGATGGTGCAGGTGCTGTTTGTCGGCACTGAAGGGGTGCCGGCCCTCCTTGGTGCGCCGGATCACCGCCATCAGGAAGTCCAGCATCGGGATGAACACCACCGCAAGGGCGACGATCAGCGGTGCCAGCAGGGCGATCGTGGATCGCGGGCCGAACGTCGAAGGGTCGAGCTTGCCGCCCGCGCTGACCGTGGCTCCGGCCATCGCCAACCCGATGAACATGGCTCCGGAATCGCCCATGAATATCCGGGCCGGGGAGAAATTGTGCGGCAGGAAGCCGATGCACGCACCCACCAGTGCCGCGGTGATCAACGGCGGCTGGGAGGCCGAGCTGGTGTCCCCGGACAGCGCCAGCTGGCGCGCGGAGAATACGAACAGCGCGGTGGCCGAGATGGCCGCGACCCCGGCCAGCAACCCGTCCAGCCCGTCGATGAAGTTCATGGCGTTGGTGAGCACGACCGTGAGCAGCACCGTGAGCACCATGCCCTGGGTCTGGTCCAGGCTGACCAGGCTGCCGCCCGTCGGACCACTGCCCGGCAGCCACAACACCTGCCACTGCACCCCGAAGAGCACCATCACCCCGGCAGCAAGGATCTGCCCGGCCAGCTTGGTGACGGCGTCCAGGTCGAACCGATCGTCCAGCACGCCGATCACGCAGATCAGCCCGCCCGCCGCCAGCACCCCGACGATCTCGGAGGAGGAGAGGAAGGCGGACCCCAGCGCGGGCAGCTGCAGTGCCATCAACACCGCGGCGGCGAACCCCGCGTACACGGCCACTCCGCCCATCCGCGGGATCGGCAGCGAATGCACATCCCGATCCCTGATCGGCGTCACCACACCGGTCTTGACGGCGAGCAGGCGCACCACACCGGTCAGCAGGAACGTGACCACGACGGCTGTCCCGAAAACCAGTGCGTACTCGCGCACCGGGATGATGTAGGCCGTCACCCGCCCAGGGTAGTGCCGGGACGCCGTCCGCCCTGCGTCGCCGATCGGGGCGCCGGGGTTGCCGATAGCGAGGACACGCTGCGTAGCGACGGCGCGCCGAGTGTCATCCCACACCGTCGATCACGACGGGAATACCGTCGGGCCACGCAAGTTCCCAGCGGAAATCGCGCAACCGAGGCCCAGCTGCATCGTCGTACTGGTGTAGCTCCGATTCGACCTCACCGGAAATGGCCCGATGCCCGGACCCAGATCGACCGGCGAGAAACCGAATCAGAACAGAGCCCCAAGCCGGGAGCTGCCCGCAGGCCCGATTCCGATATGCCGTCGGATCGGGCCTTCGGGCTCAAGAAGCGGTGCTGAGAAACGGCCCTGAGAATCCGCGCTAGAAATCGGCGCGGACCTCACCCACGACCTCCCGCAGCCTATCCAGCGACACCGCCCCCTGACGCAATACCCGCGGCACCCCTCCGGTGAGATCCACCACGGTGGAAGCGACGCCGATCGGCGCCGGACCTCCGTCCAGGTACACCGCGACATCGTCACCGAGCTGCTCGGCGGCGGCCGCCGCCGTGGTCGCCGGCGGCATCCCGCTGCGATTCGCGCTGGACACCGCCATCGGCCCGACCATCCGCAGCAGGTCGAGCGCGACCGGGTGCAGCGGCATCCGCACCATCACCGTGCCGCGGCTGTCGCCCAGGTCCCAGCTCAGCGACGGCGCGTGTTCGATCACCAGCGACAATCCGCCCGGCCAGAACGCCTCGATCAGGGTGCGCGCCACCGGCGAGACGGCCATCGTCAGGCCGTCGATCGTGGTCCAGGACCCGACCAGCACCGGCACCGGCATGTCCGGGCCGCGGCCCTTGGCCGCGAGCAGGGCGCGAACGGCGGCGGCGTTGAAGGCGTTGGCGCCGATGCCGTACACCGTGTCGGTCGGCAACACCACGAGGTTGCCCGCTTCAGCGGCGAAGGCGGCGGCCTCGAGGCCCGCGCGACGGGCCACCGGGTCGGCGCAGTCGAAGATCGTCACTGTTCCAGTGTCTCAGGGCCAGTTTTCCCAGGTCTGCTCCCCGGGATCCTTCGGGCGGGTGCTCCGGCCTGGCCGTCGGGCGTCCTCACCCGACCGGCAGCCGCACCCGCCGCGCGGTGACGAATCGCGGCCGGCCGGTCAGGTCTTCGTGGTCCTGCACATCGGCGAGCACCCGGCGCGCGGCCAGCAGCGCGGGCACCGACTCGCCCTGGCCGTCGTCGTGCTCGATGGCAAGCACGCCCCCGACCGTCAGCAGGCCGGCGACGATCGAGATCAACGGCCGGATCACCGCCAGCCCGTCCGGGCCGGCGAACACGGCCTCGGGCGGGTCGTACCTGGCGACCTCCGGCTCGACCGTGGTCCCGTCCGGAACGTACGGCGGATTGGCCGTCACCAGATCGGCCACCGCGTCCAGGTCGAGCAGCAGCCGTTCGTCGGCGAAGTCCCCACCGCGCAACTCGACGGGACTCCCCCCTGCTGCGATGTGCTCCCCGATGTTGCGTCGGGCCCAGGCCAGCGCGGATGGCGAGCGTTCCACCGCGATCACCCTGGCGTCGGGCCTGGCCTGTGCGATGGCCAGCGCGATGGCCCCGCTGCCGGCACACAGGTCGATGACGACGGGGTTCCGGACGGACGCGATGGCATCGATTGACCAGCCGACCAGGGATTCGGTCTCCGGCCGCGGGATGAACACCCCGGGCCCGACCCTGATCCGGGCCCGACCGATCTGTACCTCGCCGACCAGGTGCTGCAGCGGGATGCGTTGCGCCCTGCGGGCAACGAGGTCGCGGTAGTCCGCCACCCAGCTCGACTCGACCAGCGGCGTCATGCCGAGCCTGGTTCGCGGCACACCCATCAGGAACGCGGCCAACTCCTCGGCATCCACCCTTGGGGTGGGAACGCCGGCAGCATCCAGCGTCGCGGACGCCGACACGATGGCGGCCCGCAGCGACTCCCTGCTCACGACCGGCCGCTCACGACTGGGAGCTCACACGAATGCCTGCTCACGAATGCCCGCTCAAGGCCGGCCCGGCGCGCTCGCCGAGCCGATGCGCTCGGCCCGGTCGGCGTTCTCCAGGGCGTCCAACACGGCGTCAAGGTCGCCGTCGAGAACCGCGTCGAGGTTGTAGGCCTTGTAGCCGACGCGATGGTCGGCGATCCGGTTCTCCGAGAAGTTGTAGGTACGCACCCGTTCGGACCGGTCGACGGTGCGGACCTGGGAACGGCGGGCGTCGGCGGCGGCGGCGTCCGCGGTGGCCCTGGCCGCGGCCAGCAGCCGGGCGCGCAGGATGCGCATCGCCTGTTCCTTGTTCTGCAACTGCGACTTCTCGTTCTGGCAGGACACCACGATCCCGGTCGGCAGGTGGGTGATCCGGACCGCGGAGTCGGTGGTGTTCACCGACTGGCCGCCCGGCCCTGACGAGCGGAACACGTCCACCCGCAGGTCGGCGTCGCCGATCGGCACGTCGACCGTCTCGTCCGCCTCGGGCGCCACGAAGACCCCGGCGGCTGAGGTGTGCACGCGGCCCTGTGACTCGGTGACGGGCACCCGCTGCACGCGATGGACCCCGCCCTCGAACTTCATCCGCGCCCATACGCCGTCAGCGGGCGCCGGCGATCCCGGCGCCTTGATGGCGATGGTGGCCTCCTTATAGCCGCCGAGGTCCGACTCGGTGGCCGAGAGCATCTCGGTTTTCCAGCCGCGACGTTCGGCGTACCGCAGGTACATCCGCATCAGGTCGCCGGCGAACAGCGCGGACTCCTCGCCGCCCTCGCCGGCCTTGACCTCGATCAACACGTCCTTGGCGTCGTCCGGATCACGGGGTGCGAGCAGCTCGGCCAGCCGAGACTCGAGGTCCTCGACCTTGGCCTGCAGAGTGACGGCTTCTTGCGCGAACGACGCGTCCTCGGCGCCGAGTTCGCGCGCCGCATCCAGGTCGCCGCGGGTCGCCACCAGCTCCGTCGAGGCCGTGACGATCGGCGTCAGCTCGGCATAGCGGCGGCCCAGCCGGCGGGAGGCGGCCTGGTCGGCGTGCACCGCGGGGTCGGACAGCGCTTGCTGGATGTCGGCGTACTCGGCGAGCAGATCGTCGATGACCAGCCGGGGCGCGCCGGCCGTCGACGATCCGCCGGGCGAGGTTGCCATGTTCCGACTGTCCTTTCGCACTGGATCGCACGGGTTTGCCCCAGGACCAACCCGGAGACGCCAAACGGCGCCCGCCGACCGCGAGGTCGTCCGGGCGCCGTCACGAAACTAACGAGTGCGCTTGCCGTAGCGCGCCTCGAAGCGCGCGACGCGGCCGCCGGTGTCCAGGATCTTCTGCTTGCCGGTGTAGAACGGGTGGCAGTTGGAGCAGACCTCGACGTGGATCTTGCCGCTGGACTCGGTGCTCCGGGTGGTGAAGGCGTTGCCGCAGCCGCAGACGACCTCGGTCGTCACGTAGGCAGGGTGGATGCCGGTCTTCATGGGTGATTCCTCTTTCCATCTGAGCCGTGGATTTTCGGGCCGCCGGGTCGTCTCCCACCAGATGCTGGGGACGTGAACCGGAGCCGGGCTCGATCGACCAGTGTGCCAGAGGCACCCTGACATTGGCGAAACGCCGAACAGCGCAGCAGATATTCCCGCGGTAGCTGGGGTGCCCGAACGCTTGACGCCTACGACACCAGGGTGATCCCGATGGCGGCACTTGGCCGGTCGCCACGCCGGGCGCGCCAACTGGCCAGCCGCCCGCGGAGCCCGTACTTCTGCGCGAGCGCATCCAGCACCTGGTCGGCGGCCGGTGGCGGCAACAGCGTCGCGATAGCATCCACGGACGCGCCGGGCGGCCTGCCGCGCATCCCGCACGGCGCGATCTGCACCTTGCCGGACCGCCGGATGCGCTTGACCTTGCCGGCCGCCGGCGCGGTCCAGACCCGCAACTCGTCGCCGTGCCGGACTACCCACACCGGGGTGGGTACCGCTGTGCCGTCCTTCTTGAAGGTGGTCAGCAGCACATAGTCCGCCTGGCCCAGCACATCCAATGGTGTCGTCACAGGTCAGACGCTACGTAACAGCTTTGCGTGGTCAGTCGCTACCGGGTGTATTTTTCGCCACCTGCATGAGGAACTCGACGTTGTTGCGGGTCTTGCGCAACCGATCGAGGACGAGCTCCAACGCCTGCTGGGTGTCCAGCGCGGCCAGCACGCGGCGGAGCTTGACCGTCACCGCCAGCTCGTCGGGGGCGAGCAGCAGATCCTCCTTGCGGGTGGACGACTGGTCCACATCGATGGCCGGGAAGATCCGCTTGTCGGCGAGCCGGCGGTCGAGCTTGAGCTCCGCGTTGCCGGTGCCCTTGAACTCCTCGAAGATCACCGTGTCGCCGGCGGAACCCGTCTCGACCAGCGCCGAGGCGAAGATCGTCAACGAGCCGCCGTTCTCGATGTTGCGCGCCGCGCCCAGGAACCTCTTGGGCGGGAACAGCGCCGTGGAGTCGACACCACCGGACAGGATGCGACCCGATGCGGGTGCGGCAAGGTTGTAGGCGCGGCCCAACCGGGTGATCGAGTCGAGCAGAACGACCACGTCGCGGCCCATCTCGACGAGCCGCTTGGCCCGCTCGATGGACAGTTCGGCGACCAGCGTGTGGTCGGCCGGCGGCCGGTCGAAGGTGGAGGCGATGACCTCACCCTTCACCGACCGTTGCATGTCGGTGACCTCTTCGGGCCGTTCGTCGACCAGCACCACCATCAGGTGGCACTCCGGGTTGTTGGTGGTGATGGCATTGGCGATCGCCTGCATCACCATCGTCTTGCCCGCCTTCGGCGGCGACACGATCAGCGCGCGCTGACCCTTGCCGACGGGCATCACCAGGTCGATGACCCTGGTGGTCAGCAGGTGTGACTCGGTCTCCAGCCGCAGCCGCTCGTTCGGGTACAGCGGGGTGAGTTTGGTGAACTCCGGACGGTTGCGGGCCTGTTCGGGCTCGAGTCCGTTGACCGTGTCCAGCCGGACCAGCGCGTTGAACTTCTGTCGCTGCTGTTCACCCTCGCGCATGGCCCGCACCGCCCCGGTGACCGCGTCGCCGCGGCGGAGGCCGTTCTTTCGAACCTGGGACAGCGAGACATAGACGTCGTTGGGGCCGGTCAGGTAGCCCGACGTGCGGATGAAGGCGTACGAGTCCAGCACATCCAGGATCCCGGCGACCGGGACCAGCACGTCGTCGTCGCGGACCTCGGTCTCCACCGGGGCATCGGCAGCGAACCTGTCACGGCCGCGGCGGTTGCGGTCGCGGTAGCGCCGGCCGCGGCGGTTGCCGCGGTCGTCGTCGTCGTCGCGCCGGCTGTCCGGACCCTGGCGGTTGTCCTGCCGATTGTCCTGGCGGCTGTCGCCGCCCTGCCGGTTGTCGTTCCGGTTGTCGTTCCGGTTATCACCGCCCTGCCGGTTGTCACGACCCTGCTGGTCACGACCCTGCTGGCTGCGATCCTGCTGGCTGCGATCCTGCTGGCTGCGATCCTGCTGGCCGCGATCCTGCTGGCCGGCACTGTCGTTGAAG
>Ga0075520_1000101_pt1 | contig 29001 bp, 30 predicted proteins | sample NGEPerB_FD_75100 | JGI IMG/M metagenome (GOLD analysis project Ga0075520, IMG submission 75100) | Arctic peat soil microbial communities from the Barrow Environmental Observatory site, Barrow, Alaska, USA - NGEE PermafrostAB12-B | ecosystem: Environmental > Terrestrial > Soil > Wetlands > Peat ... | reverse complement strand
ATCGCCGCTGCGCAGCCGCCCCGCGGCGTCCACCCGCCGTCTCAGGTGGGCGTCCCGCTGCGCCAGCAGGGCCGCCGTCTGCTCCGGCGAGAGCAGCCCGGGCAGGCCGAGGAACGCCTCGTCCTCCGCGGTGACCGACCCGTCCCGTCCGGCCGCGCACTCGCCCCAACGGGCGGCATCGCCTCCACCAGCGGCCGTCACCGCCCGCCCCGAATGCATCACGTGGGCGAACTCGGCCTCCGAATCCAGCGTGACCATGGCCGGTAACAGGTCGCGCTCCGCAGGTGCCGGCAGGTCGAGCGGGTCGACATCACTGTCGTCGGCGGGCGGCGGGGGGGCCATCACGTGGTTGCGGTCGAGTTCGAGCTCGGCCGCCAGCGCCACCAGCGGCCGAACCGCGGGCAGGAACACCGTCGCCGACTCGCCCACCGCTCTGGCCCGCACCACCCGACCGACGGCCTGGGCGAAGAACAGCGGCGTCCGATAGCTGGTCATCCAGGCCAGGCAGGCCGCACGCGGGATGTCCACACCCTCGGAGATCATCCGGACGCACACCGCGATCCGCTGGTCGGAGGTACGGAAGGCCTCGATCCGCTTCGATGCCGCGGGGTCGTCGGACAGGATCAGCGCCGGCGCCTCACCGGTGATCTTCCGGACCACCTTGGCGTAGGCCCTGGCGTCCTGCTGGTCGCTGGCCAGCACGATCCCCGCCGCGTCGGTCATGCCGATCTCGCGCAGATGGGTGATCCGCTCGTCCATCGCGGCGATCACGTGCGGCACCCACCCGCCGGCTGGGTCCAGCGCGGTCTTCCAGGCTGCGGCCTCCACCGATCTGGTCCCGGCGTCGGTCAGCGACGCGGCGATCACCTCGCCGGCGCTGTTCCGCCAGCGCGACACCCCGGTGTAGGCGGCGAACACCACCGGTCGGACCACCCCGTCGGCCAGTGCCTCCCGGTAGCCGTAGGTGAAGTCGGCGACGGAGCGGAGCAGGTCGCCGTCGGTCTCGTACGACACGAACGGAATCCGCTCGCCCGGCCTGGTCCGGAAGGGCGTGCCGGTCAGGGACAACCGGCGATGCACGTCGCCGAAGGCCTCCGCGGTCGCCTCACCCCAGGACAGCCCGTCGCCGGCATGGTGGATCTCGTCGAGCACCACCAGGGTCCGCACGCGTCGGCAGCGAGCGGCGTGGATCGCCGGGCGCCCGGCCACTTGTGCGTAGGTCGTCACATAGCCGTCGGCGCCCGACGGCAGCGGACCTTGCGCGTTGGTCATCCCCGGGTCGAGCACCAGCCCGACAGCACCCGCGGCGTCCGCCCACTGCGTGCGCAGGTGGTCGGTCGGGCACACCACCACCACCCGGTCGATCACCCGGCGGGCCAGCAACCGGCCGGCCAAAGCCAGCGCGAAGGTGGTTTTCCCGGCACCCGGGGTGGCGGTCAGCAGGAACCCGGAGGCGCGGTCGGCATCGTCGTAGGCGGTCAGCGCGGCACGTTGCCACGGCCGCAGGCGCGTCTCGTCCGGGCGGACTCGCAGCACCTTCTCGCCCTCCTCGACTCGCGGAAAAACCCCCGACGCCACGGCCGATCGCGTTGCCGCGACTGCCATCCGGCGGCTCGAGGGCCGTCCACGACCCTACCTGCGCCGCGGGACCGTTCCGGCAACGCCACAGGGTGTCATCCCGACTGCGCGGGGGAACATCCAGCAGCAAGCACGCAAGTCGAGCTACGGCACGTCCGAAGCCACGCTGGACGTGCCGGGACGGAGGCTGGCCGATGGCCCGACGGCAGGCAGCGGTGCGCGCGCCCGGCCATGTGCGTTACGGCCTCGTTTCCCGTTGTGTCGCTGTTCCGGACCGCGGGTGATCAGGGCATGCTCGTAGGGTGAGCAGCCCTCGTCCACCGTTCGATGACCCGACCCGGCGGCTACCGTCGGCCGGTCAGGCTGCTCCCCCGCATGGCTCCACCCCGCCGCCCCCCGGTTCTTCCGGCAACGCGGCTCAGGCGGAAGAACCGGCACCGGGCGCCAACGGTGTGACCCAGGCCATGCCGGCCAACGGCCTCGCCTCGAGTTCGCCAGCGGACTCCGACGCCACCGTGGCGATCTACCGGACGGCGCACGCCCTGGCGACCGACGGGTCGAAGACGATCCCCTGGCACCAGCATGTCACCGGGCCGGTACTGGTCCCACTGCCCAAGGTGCGGCACCGTTGGCGAAAGATCGCGGGCCGCACGTTGAGCAAGGCCTGGAGCGATTCGCTGTTCGGGATGAGCTCGCAGGCCGCATTCTGGTGCGCGCTGTCCACCGCCCCGCTGTTGCTGGCGCTGCTGGGCATGATCGGTTACGTCGTCGGCTGGTACTTCCCGGCGGGAACGATCGACCAGGTCAGGGACCAGATCCTGTTGTTCCTGAACACCATCTTCAACGAGGAGGTCGCCAACAACCTGGTCGGCGACACGGTGACCACCATCCTGCGCAACGGGCAGGCCGACGTGGTGTCGATCGGCCTGGTGATCAGCATCTGGGCCGGCTCGTCGGCGATGTCGGCGTTCGTCGAGTCCATCACCATCGCCTACAACCAGCACGAGTTCCGCCATCCGGTGGCCGAACGGTTCTTCGCCCTTGGGCTGTACATCATCGCGTTGGCGGCCGGGATCATCATGTTGCCGCTGCTGGCCATCGGTCCGGAGTATCTGCCGCGGCTGTTCCCGGAGCAGTGGCGGGATCAGGTCGCGACGATCGTCAACTACGCCTACTTCCCGGTGATCGCCTTCGGGCTGATCCTCATGCTGTCGGTGCTCTACAAGGTCGCGCCCAAGCACAAGCACCCCTGGTACCGCGGGGTGCCGGGCGCGTTCCTGGCCGCCGGAGTCTTCATCGTCGCCAGCGTCGGCCTCCGGCTGTACCTGTCGTACGTCTACTCGCACGGCCTGACCTACGGGGCACTGGCCACCCCGATCACGTTCCTGCTGTTCTATTACTTCGTGTCGATGGCCGTCATCATCGGCGCGCAGTTCAACAACGCCATGCTCGAGTACTTCCCGCCGAGCCGGTCCAAGCGCGAGCAACGCAAATGGCGGGCCTACGACCCCGCCCGCGAGGCCAAGGAGACTCCCCCGACGACCGGCCAGTCCTGATAGCCGCTCCGGTGCGACCTGGACCGGTGTGACCGGAACGGGCGCTTGGATCAGTGGCCCTTGCGCATCCGGTCGTAGATCTTCTTGCAGTCCGGGCAGACCGGCGATCCCGGCTTTGCCTGACGGGTCACCGGGAACGTCTCGCCGCACAACGCCACCACGAAGTTGCCCGTCACGGCCGACTCGACGATCTTGGCCTTGCGGACGTAATGGAACATCTTCGGCGTGTCGTCAGTGTCCTGATCGACCGGCTTCTCGAGTACCTCGGTGGTCGTGCTCGTCATTGGTGTCTCCCGGCTGATTCGCTCTGCACGATCGTTACCGGTCATGATGCCACCGCCGGCGAGATCGTCGGCACTGTCATGAAACCGTCATGAACACTGTCACGAAGATGGTCGTGAAGGAGCCCGTCGTGCCGTCCGGACCCATCCAGCTGCACACCGAGGTGGCCGACGCCGTGCGGACCGGCCGGGCGGTGGTCGCGCTCGAGTCCACCATCCTGGCGCACGGCCTCCCGCGCGGCGACAACCGGACGATCGCGGACCGGATCGAGGGGCGGGTGCGCGCCGCCGGCGCGGTGCCGGCCACCATCGCGGTGTTCGACGGAGTGGTCCGGATCGGACTGACCGCGTCCGAGCTGGACCGGCTCTGCGGCGACGACGGCATCGCGAAATTGTCCGTTCGTGACGTGGGAGTAGCGGTCGCGCTCGGTGTCACGGGGGCGACGACCGTGGCGTCCACGTCCGCGCTGGCGCACGCGGCGGGCATCGAGGTGTTCGCCACCGGCGGCCTGGGCGGGGTGCATCGGGGCGCGGCGGAGTCCTTCGACATCTCCGCCGATCTTGGCGTGCTCGCCCGCACCCCGGTCCTGGTGGTGTGCGCCGGGGTGAAGTCCATCCTGGACGTGCCGGCCACTCTGGAGTACCTGGAGACCTTGTCGGTGCCGGTCATCGGTTACCGCACCGACGCGTTTCCCGGCTTCTACCTGTCCGACTCCGGGCAGGGTGTGCCGTGGCGGGTGGACACCGCCGAGCAGGCTGCGGCAGTTGTCCGGGCGAGGGCGGCCCTTGGCACCGATCGCGCCGCCGTGGTGCTGGCCAACCCGTTGCCGGCCGACCGTCAGCTCGATCCGAGACTGCACGACAGGACCCTGGCCGACGGCCTGGCCCTGCTGGCGGACGAGGGCGTCGTCGGCAAGGACGTCACCCCGCGACTGCTGGAGTACTTCCACACCGCCACGCACGGCGAGAGCCTGCGGGTGAACGTGGAACTGGTGCTGGCCAACGCCTTCCTGGCCGGCGAGGTGGCCGCGGCGCTGTCCCGGCACCCGCCGGGGGCGGACGCGGTTCAGCCATGACAGCGGTGACCGCCGTGGCTGCGGCCACCGGCAATCCGCCGACGCCGCAGGTAACGGTGATCGGTGACGTCGGCCTCGATGTGTTGGCTCGGGCAGCCGGGCCGGTCGCGTTCGGTCAGGACACCAGGGCCAGGGTGAGCGTGGCACCCGGCGGCGCGGGCGGGAACACCGCGGCCTGGCTGGCCTGGCACGAACTGGACGTGACGCTGATCGCCAGGGTGGGCGCGGACGAAGCGGGCCGCACCGCGGCCGCCGAACTGTCCGCGGCGGGGGTGCGCTGCCGGTTCGCCGTCGACGACGTGCTGCCGACCTGCTGCGTCGTCGTGGTGGTCGCGCCCGACGGCGACCGGACGATGCTCTCGGACCGGGGGGCGAACGCCGCGCTGTCCCCGGACGACGTCACCCTGGAGCCGGTGACCGGCCGCGGTCATCTGCACCTCTCGGGATACATGTTGCTGGACAGCGCATCCCGCCCGGCCGGGTTGGCCGCACTGCGGCGGGCGAAGGTCATGGGCTGGACCACCTCGGTGGACCCGCAAGCCGCCTCGCACCTGGCCGCGGTCGGCGGCGGCAACTTTCTGCGCTGGGTCCACGGCGTGGACCTGTTGCTGCCCAACGATTCCGAACTGGACGCGCTGGGCGGCGCGGAGGTCGCCCTGCGCGCGGCGCGCACCGTGGTCGTCACCCACGGGCGGAAAGGGGCGTCGTGGCTGGCGGCCGCCGAGACCTTCAGCGTGCCGCCGCCGGCCATCGGCGACGCCGGCACCGATGGCACAACAGCAGAAGACACCACCGGCGCCGGTGACGCCTTCAACGCGGGACTGCTCGCCTCCTGGCTGCGCGGCGACCGCCCGGAGGCGGCGTTGCGGCGGGGCGTGGCAGCAGGCACCGCCGCGGCCGGACGAGTGGGCGCGCGGCCGAGGGCCGGCGCGGGGCCGACGGGCTCACGACCGTCCGGCGGCGCCCGTTGACAGATCTGGGTCGGCGTCGACGGTCTCGGTGTCGCGGACTCGGCTCTGGCCGACCTGGTATCCGGGCGCGGGCAGGGCGCGCTCGTAGTTGATCGTGCCGGCAGGAACCACCTTTGCCCGCTTGCGCGCGGGGCGGTCGTTGGCGACCAGCACGGCCATCCACGGGAGCGGCACGGAGATCGCAATGACCAGCAGCGCCAACCACGGGGTCTGGTAAAGCAGGCACGCCACGATCAGGAACGGCACACGCATCCCCATCATGATCGTGTAACGGGTGCGCCGGCGCTTGAGCTGGTCGTCGTACGACTCATCGACCCCGGTGATCACGGTGGCCTGAACCCGCCGCGACCCGCCTGACCCGGAAGCGCCGACACCGGCACTGCCGGTCCGATCAAAGACCCCGTCGCCCGGTGTCACCGGACCCTGGCCAGAAAAGGACGTCATGCACTACACCCCGCTCCGATGAACAGCTTGCTTGATCGAACGATCACGGACAGCGGGCGTAGCCAGCCACCGGACTGCGCCAACCACACGCTACGCCGATGCCCGGTGGTGGCGGGCATCGTCGGATCCCCGATCCCCACCCCGACCGCCGGCCCGACCGGCTCGGCAGGGCGGAGCCAGACAGTGCAGGACGAATCGGCCGTCACGTACTCGTACTGGCGACCTTGGCGGCGGCCTTCGCCGCCTTCTTGGCCGCCCGCACCTGACCGAGCGATTCCTCGTCCACCACATCGGCGACCGAGATCCGGCTGCCTGCTGCACCGAACGCGCCCGCCGCCTCCCGCCAGCCCGGGGGCTGTACGCCGTACTGCTTTCCGAGCAGGGCAACGAAGATGGCCGCCTTCTGCGCGCCGAATCCCGGCAAGGCCGCGATCCGCTTCCGCAGTTCCACGCCGGAGGGCACGTCGGTCCACAGGTTGACCGCGTCACCGCCGTACGACTCGACCAGGACCCGGCACACACCTTGGACCCGACCGGCCATCGAACCCGGGAAGCGATGCACGGCAGGCGGTCTGGAGCACAGCGCGGCGAATTCCTCCGGATCGGCGGCGGCGAGGGCCGCGACGTCCAGCTGCCCGCCCATCCGCTCGGCGATCACCGCCGGCCCGGAGAACGCCTTCTCCATGGGTACCTGCTGGTCCAGCACCATCCCGATCAGCAGGGCGTTGCCGTCGGAGGCGAGCAACGCGTCGGCCCTGTCGTCACCGGTGAGATACATCCGTGTCGCGCTCATGGCTGCCAGCCTGGCATATCGGCCCGGCTGTGCGCTCCGGCAGCAGTGACGGACATCCGGCTCCGGACAGCCCAGGATCAACCCCGACCATCAGCCCGGCCAGATCCATTCCAGATCGCCCGGCCGAGTCCTACTCTCGAATGATGGGCGCCACCGTATTGCTCTCCCGGCACAAGCGGCTCGACCGTTGGCGACAACCTGGCTGGGGCTTTCGCACGGTGAGTCTCAATGCGGTCGGCGCGGTGGCGGTGCTGGCGCCGGGGGCCGCGGCCGGCGCGGGTCTGGGTCTGCTGACGAGGACCCCTCCGACGGGCTCACCGGCCGGAAGGCTCGCCAGGGTGCTCGTTCTCGGGATCGGCGGTGCCGTCGCCGGATTGATCCTGGCCCGGATCGCGGACGAGCAGCGCTGGCGCAGCATGACGACGTCACTGCAGCTCGACGAACCCGACGAGGCATTGGACCTGATGCAGGCGATCCGGGCCGCCGGGGTGGAGGCGGACATGATCAGGGCGGACGCCGACGCCCATCCCGATTTCGGCCCGTACGCGTTGCGCTATCGACGCAGGGACGAGGGGCGGGTGCGCGCGGTGCTGGCCGCGCGGCGGGCCTGAAAGGCGGCTGGGAACGCTGACCGGCGTCACCACGCGGGTCACGTTGCCGGTCTAGCCTTCCCGGGTGACGCAGCCCGACCCACAGCCGAAAACACAGCTCGAATCACCCCGGGCCGAGCCCGCCGTGCCACCGCTGTCCGACGTCGATTTCCTCGACCGGTTCGGCGACGACCTGCGCGCCGCCGGCTACGACTCCGCCGGGGTGCCGGAGCTGCTCGGGGTGCCGGCGCACCGAGCGCTGGCCCGCGGGGAACTCGGGCCCGCCCTTCGAGCCACCCGGGACCCCTCCCCATTGGCGACGCTGATCCGGCTCTTCCTGCTGGGTGCGACGGAGGACGAGCAGCAGGTGAGCCGGGCGCTCCCCGGCACCCCGATCGCCGCGGCCGTCGCACATGGCCTACTGGAGCGGGACGGCCGGGACCTCAGGGCCGCGCTGGACGTCCGGCCACACGCCGACGAAACCACCGAGTTCCTGCTGGTCTCGGACCTGGACTCGGACACCCGGCCGGGTCCGATTCGGCCCGATCATGTGCTCGGTGCCGGCGCCGCATCCATCACGCTGGCCAGGGCGGTGATCCGGGAACCGATCGGCACGGCTCTGGACCTGGGCACCGGCTGCGGCATCCAGGCCGTGCACCTCGCCTCGCACGCGCAGACCGTGCTGGCCACGGATACCAACCCGCGCGCGCTGGCGCTGGCGGCCGCCACCGCGCGGCTGAACGGGCAGACCTGGGACCTGCGCCGGGGGTCGCTCTACGACCCGGTCCCGAACGAGCGCTTCGACCTCATCGTGTCCAACCCGCCGTTCATCGTCGGGGAGGGCGAGCAGCGGTTCGCCTACCGCGATTCCGGGATCGCCGGTGACGGACTGTGCCAGGCACTGATCGGCGGAGTCCGCGAGCATCTCAATCCCGGTGGCACCGCGCAGTTGCTGGCCAACTGGATCGTCCGGGAGGACTCCGACTGGCGCGCCAGGGTCGGCGACTGGGTGGCCGGGACCGGGTGCGACGCCTGGGTCGTTCAACGCGAGATCGCTGACCCCGCAGAGTATGTCGGGCTCTGGCTGAAGGACAGCGGGGAAGCCGATCAGGGCAGTGGCTCCTCGACGGTGGCCGAGCTGACCAGTCGCTGGCTGGACTACTTCGACCGTGAGCGGATCAGCGGCATCGGCATGGGGGTCATCACGTTGCGCCGGGTCGACTCGGCCGACCCACAGGTCACCCTCGATGAGATCACCGGGCCGGACGAGGACATCACCGGAGCGGAAGCCGCGGCCTTCCTGGCCCGGCGCGCCTGGGTGGTGCGTACGGGCGACGCCGAACTGCTGGGAAGCCGACTGTCGCTCTCGCCCGCCGCCGTGCTCGAGATGCGGGCGCTGGCCGGCCATCAGGGCTGGACCACCGTGCTGAGACTGTTGCGTCGCGCGGGCGGGCCGGGCGCGACCCTGCAGCTGGACGAATGGGGTCAGGCGCTGCTCGGCGGCTGCACCGGCGAGGTGCCGCTACAACTGCAGATCGACCTGCTGGCGGCCGCGCACGGTCTGGACGCCGACGCGCTGACGGCGGCCGTGCTGCCCTCCATCCGGGTCGGCATCACCCGGGGGCTGCTGCACCCGGTGACGACCTGAAGCCGCCCGAGATCGCCCGGACCGGCTCAGTCCTGCGCCGAGCGCCGGCTGTTCCACGCGATTCCCCCGGCCACCACCCCGGCCAGCGCACCGAGGGAGAGCACCTTTCGGTAGCTCAACACGGAGAGCACCGAACCGGCCGAGAGCAGGGAGAACACCGAGCCCGCGGACAGCACCGAACCGAACGACGCGATCGACGACGCGGACCCGATCGACAGGATCGAACCCGACGAACCGATGGACAGGATCGAACCCGAGGAGCCGATCGACAGGATCGAACCCGACGAACCGATGGACCACTTCGACCCGGAGGATCCGAACGAGGAAACCGAGCCGGTCAGATTCCTCTGGCCCGCCTTGCCCCGATGACCGGCAACCACGGGCCGACCCCTGCCGCGAGCGCGCTTGCGGTGAGAATGCAGGTCAGGGACCGGGTTCTGTTCTGCGATGTCGCCCATGTCGCCATCGTGCCGCACCCGGCAAGGACCGTGGGCCGGCGCCGATCAGCTACCGATCTGGGCCGATCTGGAACTGTCTGCCAGGATCTCCTGGTGCGAGCCGTGGCGACCAGGGTGCTCACCGCGAGCGTCAGCGTGGACGAGGTCGTGGTCGGCGACCTGGATCGCCCCGGCCTGCTGGTCCTCCTGGGCGTCACCCACACCGACACTCCGGATATCGCCAGGGCGATGGCCGGCAAGTTGCATGAACTGCGCATCCTGCGTGACGAACAGTCCTGCGCGTCGGCAGCGGCCCCGCTGCTGGTGGTCAGCCAGTTCACGCTGTACGGCAGCACCGCAAAGGGGCGCCGGCCCTCCTGGACCCTGGCCGCGCCCGGTCACATCGCCGAGCCGCTGATCGACGAGACGGTCGGCGAACTCCGCCGGCGCGGCGCCGAGGTCGCTACCGGCATTTTCGGAGCGACGATGCAGGTCCAGAGCGTCAACGACGGACCTTTCACCCTGATCGTCGACCTCTGACGGACTGACCGACTCATCGACTGATCGACTGACCGATGGCGGCGCACGGATGCGGCCTCGCGGCACCGGATACCTCATCGGCCCGATCGGGATCGCATTCTCATGCGGTTCTCATGGTCGGCACACCCCAGGTCACAGGGAGCCGTTGTGAGGTATCCCTACCAGTAGTTGACCCAGCGAACGCGGCACGTGAGCCGGCACTCACTCGGCGGGTTGAATTCCTTCATTTCGGGGAACTAAATCCTGACCGACAGACGTTCGAATCATTGCAGGGATACGACGAACCATCGGTCCATCGGACGAGAGTCCGAAGGACGTGACGAAGGGAGCACGACATGGCCGGTTCCCCCACTGACACCAGCACCATGAGCACCACCACCATCATCATGACCTCGCGCGACAGCGAGGACCTGGACGCCCAGGGACCATCAGCGGACCTGGTGCGCGTCTATCTGAACGGCATCGGCCGTACCGCACTGCTCACCGCCGAGCAGGAGGTGGACCTCGCCAAGCGCATTGAGGCCGGGGTCTTCGCCGCACACAAGCTGGAGTCGGCCAAGCGGCTGACGCCCCAGCGGCGCATCGATCTGAAAATGATCGTCCGTGACGGCAATCGGGCGCGTAACCACCTGCTGGTGGCCAACCTCAGGCTGGTGGTCTCACTGGCAAAGCGCTACACCGGCCGCGGCATGCCGCTGCTGGACCTGATCCAGGAAGGCAACCTGGGGCTCATCCGGGCAGTCGAGAAGTTCGACTACACCAAGGGTTTCAAGTTCTCCACCTACGCGACCTGGTGGATCCGGCAGGCCATCTCCCGTGGCATGGCCGATCAGGGTCGCACCATCCGGCTGCCCGTGCACCTGGTGGAGCAGGTCAACAAGCTGTCGCGGCTCAAGCGCGAACTGCACCAGCAGCTCGGGCGGGACGCGACGATGGCCGAGCTCGCCGCCGAATCGGGTATCCCGGAAGAGAAGATCGCGGATCTGCTCGACCACGCCCGTGATCCGGTCAGCCTGGACATGCCGGTCGGCAGCGACGAGGAAGCCCCGCTGGGCGACTTCATCGAGGACAGCGAATCAACCTCGGCGGAGGCCGCGGTGGTCGCGGGATTCATGCACGACGACATCAACAAGGTGCTGCGCACGCTCGACGAGCGCGAGCAGACCGTGGTGCGGTTGCGCTACGGGCTTGACGACGGTCGTCCCAGGACCCTCGACGAGATCGGCCGGGTCTTCGGCATCTCGCGCGAGCGGGTCAGGCAGATCGAGCGGGACTCGATGGCGAAGTTGCGCGCCGGCGAGCGGTCGGAGGCCCTGCGGGCCTACGCCAGCTAAGAAGCACCCAAGCGGACACCCGCCCCGGACGGGGCCTGGTGTCCGCGCGCCGGAGGGACCGGGTCTGCCACGGCGGACCCGGTCCTTCGTCGTCACGGCACTTCGTCGTCACGGCACTTCGTCGTCACGGCACTTCGTCGTCACGGCACTTCGTCGTCACGGCACCTTCGCAAGTCGCCCCGCACAAATTTGGCTCCGGCGTGGTCCCGTCTGGGTGATCCGCCGGTATCGCCTGTTCTGTCAGGATCAGTCGGTGACGACGACGACCCAGAAGACCGGCGCCGGCCTCGTCCTGGCCGTACTGGCCAGCAGTCAGTTCCTGATGACGCTGGACAGCTCGGTGATGAACGTGTCGATGGCGACGGTCGCGGCCGACCTCGGCACCACGATCACCGGTATCCAGACCGCCATCACGCTGTACACCCTGGTGATGGCCACGTTGATGATCACCGGCGGCAAACTGGGCACCATCATGGGCCGCCGCAGAGCCATGGGTATCGGCCTGGTCATCTACGCCGCGGGATCGTTCACCACCGGTATCGCACCCAATCTGACCGTCCTGTTGATCGGCTGGTCGCTGCTGGAGGGCATCGGCGCCGCGCTGATCATGCCGGCCATCGTGGCCCTGGTCGCCTCGAACTTCCCGCCGGAGAAACGTTCCGCCGCCTACGGAATGGTCGCGGCCGCCGGTGCGGTGGCGGTGGCCGCCGGGCCGCTGATCGGCGGCGCCGTGACGACCTACGCCTCCTGGCGCTATGTCTTCTTCGGCGAAGTGGTGATCGTGCTGGCCATCCTTGCCGTGCTGCGCAAGGTCAACGATGTGCCGGCTCAACCCGGCCGGATCGACCTGATCGGGTCGTTGTTGTCCGTCGTCGGGCTCGGTCTGTTCGTCTTCGGCGTGCTGCGGTCCAGCGAATGGGGTTGGGTGATCCCGAAGGCCGGGGCGCCGTCATTCCTGAACGTCGCGCTGACCACCTGGTTCATGGCCGTGTGCCTGCTGGTCGTCTACGGGTTCCTGCGCTGGGAGAGCCGGCTCGAGGCCGCGAGTGCCGGGCATCCGGATGCGCTGCAACCGCTGGTCCGCCCGACCATGCTCGCCAACAAGCAGCTCACCGGCGGGCTGAGCATGTTCTTCGCCCAGTTCATGATCCAGGCGGGGGCGTTCTTCGCGGTGCCGCTGTTCCTCTCGGTGGTGCTCGGCCTCAATGCGCTGCAGACCGGTGTCCGGCTGGTCCCGCTGTCCATCGCACTGCTGATCACCGCGATCGGCATCCCCAAGGTGCGGCCAAGGGCCAACCCACGGCGGGTGGTCCGGATCGGCCTGCTGCTGCTCATCATCGGCATCGGTTTCCTGGTCGCCGGGATGGACCCGGACGCGGACGCCGCGGTGCTGAACATCCCGATGGTGTTGATGGGCCTGGGGCTGGGCGCGCTGGCCTCCCAGCTCGGCGCCGTCACGGTGTCCGCGGTCTCGCAGGAGGAAACCGCCGAGGTCGGCGGCCTGCAGAACACCGCCACCAACCTGGGGGCTTCGATGGGCACCGCGCTGATCGGGTCCGTGTTGATCGCCACCCTGAGCAGCGTGGCGCTGGCCGGCATCGCGGACAGCCCGACGGTCAGCGACGCGGTCAAGTCCCAGGTGTCCACCGAGCTGGTCGGCGGAGTGCCGTTCATCTCGGACGCGCAGCTGACCACCGCCCTGGAGTCGGCCGGGGTGAGTCAGAGCGATGCGGATGCCATCTCCGAGATCAATGCCAACGCCCGGCTGGAAGCGCTGCAGGTGGCGTTCGCGCTGGTCGGCCTGGTCGCGATCGGCGCGCTGTTCCTGACCACCCGGATCCCCACCGTCCCGCCGGGCGGCGGCGGTGCTGGATCGGGCGCTGAATCGGGTGCTGATCCGGGCCCGCCATCGGGTGGTGACGCAGCGGCCGATCCCGCAGCAGGATCCGGGGCGGACCCGAAGCAGGGCGCCGCACCGCCGGCCGACTGACGACCACGGCGCGACGGGATCGTCACCGAGCGATCGCCCCGCCCGACCAGCACCGGCGGGCACCACGCAGCCTGGTCAGGTCAGCCGCCTGCGGGCATCCGGCCGCGCCGGCGGGGGCCCGATCCGTCCCGAGCCGCTCGTCACTGCCACTCCCCCCGGACCGGCAAGAACCGGTCGCAAATGCAACTCCCGCACCTCCGGCAGGTCGTCGGCCAGCGCCGAGAGCCGCAGCGCCAGGTCGATCAGCGGTTCGCGGGCGACCACACGGGTCCCCCGGTAGCCATTCAGCAGCGGCGACGCGCTCGGCGCCGAAATCAGATCGGCCGCGTCGGCATCGGTCAGCGGCACGGCACGGTAGGCACGGTCGTTGAGCAACTCAGTGGCGACCCCGCCGATGCCGAACGAGACCAGCGCACCGAACGACGTGTCGGAGGTGATCCCGAACACGGTCGGCACCTCGGCCCGGTCGCGGGGCGCCATCGCCTGGACGTGCAGCCACGGTCCGGCAATCGACGACAGGTCGTCGTAGGCGGCGCGCGCCTGCTCGGCGTTGATCAGCCCCAGCCGCACTCCCGACTGGTCGATGCGGTGACGCAGCGACTCGTCGAACGACTTGACGACGACCGGGTACCCGATCTCGTCGGCCGCGGCGACCGCCTCCGCGGCGCTGCCGATCGCGCGGTACGGCACCCAGTCGACGCCGTAGCAGTCCAGCAGCCCGGTCAGCTCGGCGTCGCTCATCGCCCGCTCCCGGTCGTCCGGTCGACGCATTCGGCCGATCAGGGCGCGCGCCGCCTCGGTGTTGATGCCGGGCAGGTCGGGCGCCGCACCCGCTGGGCGGGCCAACCAGGCGCCGTAGGTAACCGCCTGTGCCAGGGCGGCAACGGCGCGCTCCGGGGTCCGGAAGGACGGCACCGAGCCGCGGGCCGCCATGCCGTCCGCGCCGACCACCGAGAGCTTCTCCACCAGCCCGTCCACCGCGAGGAACGTGGTGACGACCGGCACAGTGGCTTTGCTGACCGCCCCGCGCAGCGCCGCGGCGTGCGCCAGACCGGGGGTGGCCACGGTCGGCACGTACACCACAACCAGCGCATCGACGTCCGGTCGCCCCACCGCGGTGCGGACGGCGGCGGCCAGGTCCTCGGGCGTCACGTTGCCCCCGAGATCCAGTGCCTCGCCGTCGACGACATGCAGGCCCGCGTCCATGCAGGCATCGATCGCCAGGACGCCAAGGGCGCCGGAGTTACCGATGATGGCGATCCGGTCGCCACGTGGCACCGGCTGGGTGGCCAGCAGCTGGGCGACGTCAAAGGCGGCCGTCAAGGTGTCGGTCCTGATCACCCCGGACTGCGCGAACAGGGTCGCGACCGCCGCATCGGAGACCGTCTCGGTGTTGGCGGCCAGCCCCTCGACGACCGGCGCGTGCCGGCCGGATTTCACCGCGATCACCGGTTTCGTTCTGGCCAGCACCCGGGCCAACCGGGCGAACTTGCGCGGGTTGCCGAACGACTCGAGGTACAGCAGGACGACCTCGGTGCGGTCGTCGCCGTGCCAGAACTGCAGCAGGTCGTTGCCGGACACGTCGGCCCTGTTGCCCGCGGATACGAACGTCGACAGGCCGAGCCCGCGAGTCGCGGCGTCCGCCAGGATCGCGATGCCGAGCGCGCCGGACTGGCAGAAGAACCCGACACGGCCGGGCGGCGGCACCACCGGGGCCAGGGTGGCGTTCATCCGGACCGTCGGGTCGGTGTTGACCAGGCCGAGGCAGTTCGGTCCGATCACCCGCATCCCGGAGCCCCTGGCCACCGCCACCATCCGCCGTTGCGCGTCCGCGCCGTCCAGCCCGGCGTCGGCGAACCCCGGCGTCATCACCACCAGACCGTGCACGCCCTTGGCCCGGCAGGCGTCCACCACCTCGGCCACCGTCGACGCCGGCACCGTCACCACGGCCAGATCGACCGGGTCGGGGATGTCGGTCACCGCGGGATAGCACCGCACGCCCTGCACCGAGATCGCATCCTTGTTCACCGGGTACACCGGTCCGGAGAAATCGCCGCGCAACAGGTTTGCCAGCACGGCGTGGCCGTGCTGGCTCACATCACCGGTGGCTCCGATGACGGCGATGGACCGTGGCGACAGCAACCTGGCGATCGATCTGGCCTCCGCGCGATGCTCGCGGGAGGTGGTCACCGCGCGCGACTTCTCGGTCGGTTTGATGTCGAACTCCAGGTCGACCAGACCCGAGTCGTACTCGCGGTGCACGGAGTACCCGGCATCGATGAACACCCTGACCATCGACGCGTTCTGGGTGAGCACCATGGCGGTGAACCGGCGGATCCCCCGCTCCTGCGCCGCCGCGGCCAGGTGCTCGAGCAGGATCGAGCCGAGCCCTCGGCGCTGCTGGGAGTCCTCGACCAGGAAGGCGGCCTCCGCCGCGTCGGTGTCGCCCGTCTCGTTGCGGTGATAGGTGGCGGCGGCGATGATCTCTCCGCCAAGCATCGCCACCAACCCGACCGTGGAGTGGTAGTCCACGTCGGTGAACAACCCGACCTGCTCGTCGGTCAGCTGCCCGACGGCCGAGAAGTACCGCATGTACAGTGTTCTCGCGCTCATCCTGGCGTGCATGGCCCGGATGGCGTCCGCGTCGGCCGGGCTGGTGGGTCGGACGTGGGCCACCCCGCCGTCGGCCAGCACGACGTCGGCTTCCCAATGGTGCGGGTACTCGAGGACTGCGGACCCGGCGGTCACCTGGGTTCCCTGCTGAGCGGAGCCGATTCAGTCCCGCGGATCATGGGCATCCAGACCGTGCAGCGGGTACACCACACTGCGCGTGTCCTGGATGGCGCGGTCGACGGGGAGGTCCACGGTGCCGTCCCAGCGCTCGAAGGTCACCGGCTGCCAGATGCCGTCGGACATGTCAATGGGTAGCGGGACCTCGGGCCGCGCCGCGGCAGCCAGCGCCAGCCAGTCGTCGGGAAGCGGTGTCGCCGGGTCGATCTCGCGGCCGGCGACGATCGCCAGCAGGTGCGTCCAGGCCCGCGGCACCACCCGCACCGGCGAGTACCCGCCGCCGCCCAGGGCGAGCCAGCGTCCGCCCGTGACGGATTCGGCGATCTCCCGCAGCGCCAGGTAGGACGCTCGCTGGCCGTCGACCGACAGGTTCAGGTCGGCCAGCGGGTCCTCCCGGTGCGAGTCGGCGCCGTGCTGGGTGACCAGCACCTCCGGCCGGAAAGCCCGCACCAGGCCGGGCACGACGGCGTGGAAGGCGCGCAGCCAGGAGGCGTCGGAGGTACCGGCCGGTAACGCCAGGTTGACGGACGTGCCGTGCGCCTCGCCGCGCCCCGTCTCCGTGGCGAAGCCGGTGCCGGGGAACAGCGAGAGCGGGGACTGGTGGATCGAGACGGTCAGCACCCGGGGATCGTCGTAGAACGCGGCCTGCACGCCGTCACCGTGGTGCGCGTCGACGTCCACGTAGGCGACCTTGCGCACGCCGGCGTCCAGCAGGGCCGTGATCCCCAAGGCGACGTCGTTGTACACACAGAAGCCAGAGGCGTTGTCGGGCATGGCGTGGTGCAGCCCGCCGCAGAAGTTGACCGCGCGTTCGACCTCGCGGTGCGCGATGGCCTGCGCGCAGGAGATCGATGCCCCGGCGATCAACGCCGCGTTCTCGTGCATGCCCGGAAAGATCGGATTGTCCGGGGTGCCAAGGCCGTGGTCGACCGCGACGAGATGGCCGTCGGACGCGGACGCTCGCCGTACCGCGTTGATGTACCCGACGGTGTGCACCCGGGCCAGGGTCTCGTCATCCGCCACCTCGGCGGTGACGACCCGGTAGTCCGCGGTGACGCCCAGGCTCTGGGCCAGCGCCCAGGTCAACTCCCAGCGCAGCGGGTGCAGTGGATGGTCGCCACCAAGGTCGTAACCGAGCATGCGCGGATCCCAAACCAGCAGTGGCGCACTCATGAACTAGAGGCTAGTGCCGGGTCCGGTTCGGCGCGGATCACGCCCCACCCCGTCCCGGCTCACGGCCCGACGGCCACCGGTCGGCCGGCCGCGCACCACTGCGAGTAGGAACCCGGGTAGAGCGCAAGATCGGCCCCGATGACGGCGCCGGCCAGGACCAGCTGGCAGGCCGTGATGCCCGACCCGCACGACGCGGCCGCCCGGCCGGCAGGATCGCCGGAGTTGATTCCTTGTGGGTTGATCTCGTGCGAGGCGAACACCACGGCCAGGTCCGCAACCGGCAGGAACAGCCCGTCCGCGTCGACGAGTTCGGTCGACGGCAGGTTGGCCGACCCGGGGATGTGGCCGGCCACCGGATCCAGCGGCTCGACCTCGCCGCGGAAACGCGGAGCGGCCCGCGCATCCAGCAGCACCGCCGAGGGGTCGGCCGCCAGCTCGGCGGCCTCGTCGATGGCGACGACCGGCATCCCGCCGGGCCGGACGGTCACCGACCCGGGAGCCCGCACCGCCGGCGGGCCGTTCGCGACCGGACCGCCGGCGGCGGTCCAGGCGGCGAACCCTCCGTCCAACACCCGGACCTGGGTGAGTCCGGACCAGCGCAGCAGCCACCACGCCCTGGCTGCGGCCGGCCCCGGCCCTCCGTCGTACACCACGACCCTCGAGACCTCGTCGATACCCGCTGCACGCCAGGCGATCTGCAGGTCGAGCGGGTCCGGCAGCGGGTGCCGGCCGCGCTCGCCCGGTGGGCCGGCAAGTTCGCGGTCGAGGTCGACGAACGCCGCACCGGGGATGTGCGCATCGGCGTACCCATCCGGATCACTGCCGGCCAACGTCCAGCGCACATCCAGGATCACCGGCGCGGGCGACAGAGAGGAATGCAATTCATCGGACAGTTCTCGGGCGGTAATCAGCCAGCGTGGGGACACCCTGCCCATTCTGCGGGGTGCTCGGCGGGGCCGGGCTGCCGGTCCAGGGTTTGCCCGATGGGGTCACTCTCGCGACGCACGGCGACAGGGCCGGCGCCGGGTAGCATCATCAGGGCCACGAAGGGGACTGCCAGGGTGAACGACCTGATCGACACAACCGAGATGTACCTCCGGACGATCTTCGAACTGGAAGAGGAGGGCATCGTTCCCCTGCGTGCCCGGATCGCGGAGCGGTTGAGCCAGAGCGGTCCGACCGTCAGCCAGACGGTGGCCAGGATGCAGCGCGACGGGTTACTGGTGGTCTCCGACGATCGGCACCTGGAACTCACCGACCTCGGCCGCGAGCGGGCCGTTGCCGTCATGCGGAAGCACCGGCTGGCCGAACGGCTGCTGCTCGACGTCATCGGCCTTGATTGGCAGGACGTGCACGTCGAGGCCTGCCGCTGGGAGCACGTGATGAGCGAGCAGGTCGAACAGCGGCTCGTCACCCTGCTCGGCCACCCGCAAACCTCGCCCTACGGCAACCCGATCCCGGGCTTGGATCATCTGGGTGAGTCGTCCGAGGTCACCGAGACCCACCGGGATCTGATCGGCGCCGACGTCGCCGCCGGCCGCGGCGGGCGCTACGAGGTGCGCCGGATCATCGAGATCGTGCAGAACCAGCCGGTGGTGATGGATCGGCTGCACCGGGGCGGCGTGGTGCCCGGTGCGGTGTTGGAATTCGTCGTCCAGGGCGACCGACTGCTCGTCGTCGATGGGTCGACGACCACCGAATTGACCCCGGATGTGGCCCACGGCATTCACGTCCGCCCCGAGTCCTGACACCGGCACATCACACCGGCCGCCGCCAGTTCGCGGCCACAAGGCTATCGGCGGCAGGGACGTTGGTCCCTAGTGAAGGTCGTGCTGGTCGAACATCATGAACCCAAGGCACAGCACGCGGGGTTCGGGGGGACCCCGAGTAGGGGGCAACAGCTGTGCGCCAGCAACCGTGATGGATGGGCCACGGCTCGCCGTCGATCGTGATGGGGGTACCGGTGACGGACACCAAGCGACTCCCGGGGTGCACCGAGGAACTGTGGCAGTGGCAACTGCACGCCGAGTGCCGCGGGATGGACAGCTCCGTTTTCTTCAGTCCGGACACCGAGCGGGGCCCCCGCCGACGGCGCCGCGAAGCCGCGGCCAAGGCCATTTGTGCCCATTGCCCGGTACTCGCCGCGTGCCGTGACCACGCGCTGCAGGTTCAGGAGCCGTACGGGATCTGGGGAGGTCTCACCGAGAACGAGCGGAACGGGCGTCTGACGCTCGCGGGTTCGGTGCGCGAGGGAGCCCCCGGGTCCGCGTCCGGGGCATCGATCTCGGCCGCGGCTGTCCGCGGCCGCACCGCCACAGCCGTTGCCGGACCGGGTAAGGCCCGAAGCACCAGCAACTGGACGCCGCAGCCGAGAACGATCGCGGCTCAGACGCCGACGTCCTGACGCAGCAGGATTACGCGGACCTCGCGGGACTCCTCGTCCGAATACCGGCCGGCGATCAGCTCGATCTCCAACCGATTCATAACTGCGGTGTTCGGCCCACCGTTCATCGACGCGTTGTTCATCGGCTGCCTCCTCAAGGGTGATGTCGAGGCGTCCTTGACTCGGATTCCGCGCTGCTTGCGGACTTCGCGGTGATCTGAATCGATGATGCTCCGCCGCGAAGCCTCTACTGGCGCAACAGAACTGTGTCGTTCGCCGCAAACGATCACGACGGAGCTGGTGCCGTCGATGGCCGGCAAGGCAGCCCGGGTGACGATGCTGCAGCGGTCGCCGAGCTACGTCGCTGCGCCGCCGACATCATTACCGATCACCTCGCCGAGATCACCAGTACCGGAATCAACCTCACCTCCGAACGCCACCTCGACGCCGACATCATCTGCGCAGCAACGGGTCTGAATGTGCTGGCGATCGGCGGAATCGGGCTGACCGTCGATGGCCGGGAGATCACGCTGTCCGACACCGTTGCCCACAAGGGCAGGATGCTCTCCGGAGTACCGAACTTCGCCCTGACCGTTGGCTACACCAATGCCTCGTGGACGCTGAAGGCCGATCTGGTCGCGCATGATGTGTGCCGGTTGCTGCGGTACATGGCAGCCGGCGGCTACCAGGTCGTCACCCCGATCGCCCCGGAACTGGGCCCGGGCGAACTCGCTCCGCTGATCGACCTCGATGCCGGTTACATCAGGCGGAGCATCGACGCGCTCCCCCGGCGGGGCCGTCCACGCCGTGGCGAATGGCGGACCTCGCCGACCAACACGCCACTGCGCGGGCCGGCCGGCAACTGGCCGGGACCCACCCGCAGGCGACGCTGCTCATCAACAACGCCGGGGTGGCGATGGACGGGCGCTTCGACCAACTGACTCCGGAGGAGTTCGGCTGGGTGGTTGACATCAACTTCCGGGCCGTCGTCACCCTGACCCACCACCTGCTGCCGGTGCTCCGATCGCACCCCCGTTTCCATCTGGCGAACCTGTCGAGCATCTACGGGATCGTCGCGCCGCCGGGCCAAACCGTTTACTGCGCCAGCAAATTCGCGGTTCGCGGCTTCACCGAGGCACTGCGGTCCGAACTCGCCCCCGACAACGTGGGCGTCACCTGTGTCCATCCGGGCGGGATCGCCACCCGCATCGCGACCACCGCCACGTACCGGTCCGGGGTCTCCGAATCGGAGGCGGTCAGGGGACGGGCCAGGGCCAACCGGGTGTTGACCATTCCGCCCAGCACCGCGGCCGCGGCGATCCTGCGCGGCGTCGAACTCCGGCGGCCGCGGGTGCTGATCGGTTGGACCGCCAGGGTGCCCGACATGCTTGCCCGGGTCGCACCCACGGGGCACGGCATGTTGCTGGCCAAGGTTGTCGCCCGGAGCCGCAGACCACCGGACGCTGGGCGGACCGGGCATGGTTCGCCATTGTGGTCGGCAGCCGGGGGTGGAACCGTGGAGCACGCACGGGCCAATCCCGACAAGCCCGACGAGCCAACCGGGGACGAGGAGGTGGCCGGTGAGCGATTCTCAACCGCTGGGCCGCAGCGACCTGCAGGTTCCCCGGCTCGGGGTGGGCACGATGACCTGGGGCGATCCCAGGGGATGGAGCCGGATCAGTCCGGCCACCCTTGCCTACGGCGGCGCCCACGGACCGGCGGCGGAACGGGAGGCGTTCGCGACCAGTCTGACGGCGGGTGTGACCCTGTTCGACACGGCGGCGATGTACAGCAACGGCGCATCCGAGCGCCGGCTCGGCGTGCTGGCCGACGGCACGGCAGCTCTGATCGCCAGCAAGTTTCCCCGGGGAATGCGGTCGACCGCCGAGGACCTGCCGCGCGCGCTGGCCGGGACCCTCGCCAGGCTCGGACGCCCGACGGTGGACCTGTACCAGCACCACTACCCGAGCGGGCGGGTTGACATCCGCCGGCTGATGGGGTTGATGGCCGATGCCGTCGCGGCGGGCAAGGTCACCGCCGTGGGAGTGAGCAACTACTCGGCCGAGCAGATGCGGATCGCGCACGCGGCGCTTGCCGAACGGGGTATCCCGCTGGCATCCAATCAGGTGCAGTATTCGTTGCTGCACCGGCAGCCCGAGACCAACGGCGTGTTGGACGCCTGCCGGGAGCTGGGCGTGACACTGATTGCCTACCAGCCGCTGGCCAGCGGCGCGCTCACCGGCAAGTACCTCGACGGTCAGCGGCCCAAGGGTTTTCGACGCTTCATGCCGTATTTCCGCCGCAAGCGGCGGGACTCGATGACCGCGGTGGTGAACCTGCTGCGGGAGATCGGCACGAGCCGGGGCATGGGTCCGGCCCAGGTCGCACTCCGGTGGCTGATCGAGAACGCCTCTGTGCTGCCTATTCCCGGCGCGAAGAACGGTGCGCAGGCGCTCGCCAACGCCCGCGCCCTGTCGTTCCGCCTGTCACCGGACGAAGTCGAGGCGCTGGACCGGGCGACACTCGCCTGGCGCCTGTAGCCCTTACCCCTCCTTACCCCTCAACAGCATTCGAGGTAGCCGTGTCCAGCACGATCTCGATCGTCACCGTGCCGAGCCGCCCGACCGCGGTGATCCCCGCCGCCACGACCTGGGCCGAGTTTCCCCACGTGTGGAAGACCCTGCTGGACCAGGTCCACGCCGGTATGGACTGGGCGGGTCCCGGGCGCAAGGGCCGCAATGTGATGCTGTATCTCGACGATCTTCCGCATGTCGAGATCGGGGTCGAGCTCGACCAGCCGGCCGGGTTCGACCCGCCGATCATCCGCTCTCAGCTGCCGGCCGGGCTGGTGGCGAGGACGGTGCATCGCGGGCCCTACGACCTGCTCGGTCAGTCGCACGACCGACTGCTGGCCCGGGTCCGCGAGCGGGGCCTGCAGCGCGCCGGACCGCGCTGGGAGGTGTACGGGCATTGGCACCAGGAACCGGAGATGCTCGAAACGGAGATTTCCTACCTGCTTGCGTGATCACCAGAAGCCGCACAGTGCGGTGATCGGGCTGCTTCGATGGGCACTGACCGCCACCCCGAGGAAGGACCCGAAATTGGCACGAACCATCGCCACCACGACCGCCGTCGATCGCGACGCATTGCTCGATTTCATCCGGCCACGGCACAACATGGTGCTGATCACCGGCAGGTCCGACGGCTCGCCGCAATCGTCACCTGTCACCGGCGGTGTGGACGCCGACGGCCGGATCGTCATCTCCAGCTACCCGGAACGCGCGAAGACCACCAACGTGCGGCGCTCCGGCTCTGCCTCCGTGCTGGTGCTCTCCGACAAGTTCGGCGATGCCTGGGTCCAGATCGACGGCGACGCAGAGGTTCTCGACCTGCCAGCAGGTTTGGAGGCACTGGTGGACTACTTCCGGGCGATCTCCGGCGAGCACCCCGACTGGGACGAGTACCGCGCGGCGATGGTCAAGCAGGGCAAGTGTCTGATCCGGGTCACCCCCACTCGATGGTCCCCCATCGCGACCGGCGGGTTCCCCGCCCGACTGGCGTGACAGGCAGCGTCGGACAGGGACCACACATGCACACCGACCCTCGAAAGCCCTCCCGCGTCGCCGTTCTCGACGACTATCAAGGCGTTGCCATGGCTTCCGCCGATTGGGCCTCGCTCGGCAATGACGTTGCGGTGCAGGCGTTCTCCGTTCACCTGGACGACCAGGACGAGATCGTCGAACGGCTCGCGGGATACGACGTGGTGGTCGCCATGCGGGAGCGGACCCCTTTTCCGCGCGACCTGCTGGCGCGGCTGCCCGACCTTCGACTGCTGGTCACCACCGGCATGAAGAACGCTGCCATCGACGTGCCGGCCGCGGCCGAGATGGGCATCACGGTGTGCGGGACGCCGCTGGTCGGCAGTTCGACGGTCGAGTTGACCTGGGCCCTGATCCTGGCGGTGACCAGGGACATCCCCGGCGAGGACCGCCGGACCAGGGCCGGCCAATGGCAGCAAAACCTTCCATTGGACCTGGCGGGCGGCACCCTCGGCGTCGTCGGGTTGGGCAGGCTCGGCCGGCAGGTCACCGCCATCGCCAAGGCCTTCGGGATGAACGTGCTGGCGTGGAGCCGCCATCTCACGGCCGACGTCGCGGCCGACCACGGCGCCGAGTACGCGGGCTTCGACGAACTGTTCGAGCGCAGCGACGTCGTCACGGTGCACGTGACGCTGAACGAATCCAGCCGCGGGTTGGTCGGCGCCCGTCAACTCCGGCTGCTCGGACCCGAAGGATTCCTGGTGAACACCTCCCGCGGGCCGATCGTCGACGAGCAAGCGCTCGTCGACGCGCTGCGGGCCGGCATGATCGCCGGCGCCGCGCTGGATGTCTTCGATGTCGAACCGCTGCCCGCCGACCACCCGCTGTGCCACACCCCGCGCACCGTGCTGAGCCCGCACGTCGGGTTCGTCAGCAAACGCGCCTATCGGGTCGCGTACGGCGGCGCGGTCGAGGATGTCCGGGCGTGGTTGGAGGGTGCGCCGATCCGCGTCCTGAGCTGACGGCGCGGGCCGGAGGACGGTCCCCCACCGACGGCGCCGGTGACATGATCACCCGCGAGGACCAGCCACGGCACGCCGCGGCCCCGCACCCGCCGACGTCGGAGGCCGCGCGATGAGCACCATCCACATCACGTCGTTGATCTTGATCCCGCTGATGGCCGCGCTCGCCCCGCTCTTGGCGTCCGTGCTGGCGCCGGTTGTGAAGATCCCGATCGTGGTGTTCGAGATCGTGCTGGGATTGCTGGTCGGCCCTTCCGTTCTCGGCTGGGTGCAACCGACGGAGTTCGTGTCGTCGCTGGCGCAGTTCGGACTGGCGATGCTGTTCTTCCTGGCCGGCAACGAGATCGATTTCGGACGGATCCGCGGGCGACCGATCAAGCGGTCGGTGCTGGGCTGGTTCATCTCCCTGGCCGTCGGTGTTGGGCTCGGCGTGCTGCTGGCGCCGTCCGCCGCGGCGGGTGTGTTCATCGGCGTCGCGTTGACCAGCACCGCACTCGGCACGCTGATGCCGGTGCTGCGGGACGCCGGAGAGATGCGCACCCCGTTCGGCACCGCGATCATCGCGGTCGGCGCAGTCGGCGAGTTCGGCCCGCTCATCGCCATCTCGCTGTTCCTGTCCGGCCGTCGACCCGGAGTCGCCTCGATCGTGTTGCTCGGCTTCGTACTCGTCACCGGGATCGCGATCTACTTGGCCGGAAAGGGCACCCACCCGCGGATGCACGCGTTGATCACGGCGACGCTGCACACCAGTGGGCAGTTCGCCGTCCGGCTGGCCGTCCTGCTGGTCACCGCGCTGGTCGGCCTGAGCCTGGTCCTCGACCTGGACATGCTGCTCGGCGCGTTCGCTGCCGGCGTGCTGACCAAGCTGCTGTTGGCCGACGCCACACCCGCAGATGCGCAGGCCGTCGAATCGAAGCTGGAGGCAGTTGGTTTCGGGTTCCTGGTCCCGGTTTTCTTCATCAACACCGGCGTCACGTTCGACCTCGACGCGCTGCTCGGCAACGCCAGCACCCTGGCCATGGTTCCGCTGTTCCTGGTGCTGTTCCTGATCGTCCGCGGACTGCCCTCGACGTTGACCGCTCCACCGGGTTCCGCCGCGGCCGACCGTCGGGCGATCGTGCTGTTCGGCGCGACCGCGCTGCCGATCGTCGTCGCGGTCACCGAGATCGGCGTCAGCTCGGGGGATCTGTCCGCCGGCACCGCGGCCGCGCTGGTCGGCGCCGGGATGCTGTCGGTGCTGCTGTTCCCGCTGCTGGCGCTGGGTCAGCACCGCAGGGCACCGGACGGCGGCGTGAAGGCTCCGGACACCGACGAGCACGTTCCTGAGGAGGGCTGAGGCACATCCTGGCGGCCGGCGCTGAGAGCCGCTGTCAGGACGCAGGGCGACGCGGTCGGGAAGCCCAGATCGACCGGTACCGTCGTGGGGTGACCGCCGGTGTGATCTCCGCCATCACGGAGCCCAAGATGATCGCCCCGACCCCGCGGGTCGGGGAGTCGGTCAGCGCGCCGCTGGCCGACGCCGAGCAGGCCGCCGCGCTGCTGACCGGTCGGCGGGTTGTCGCTCTCACCGGCGCCGGGCTCAGCACCGATTCCGGTATCCCGGACTACCGCGGACCTGGCAGCCCGCCACGCTCCCCGATGACCTACGACGAGTTCGTCTCGGGGACGCGGGCCCAACACCGCTACTGGGCGCGCAGCCACATCGGTTGGCAGCGCATGGGTCTCGCGCAGCCGAACCGCGGGCACCTGGCGATGGCCACCCTGGAACGGTCCGGCGTCGTCACCGATCTCATCACCCAGAACGTGGACGGGTTGCACCGCCAGGCGGGCAGCCGCGCGGTGATCGACCTGCACGGCCGCATCGACGAGGTGATCTGCCTGGGTTGCCGCAGCGTCAGCTCGCGCCGCGAGTTGCACGAGCGGTTGACCGAGTTGAACCGGGGCTTCGGCCATCCCGGTTCGGCCGCGACCGCGCCCGACGGCGATGTGGAACTCGAGCAGACCGACGGTTTCGCGCTGGCCGGGTGCCTGCGCTGCCCCGGTGCGCTCAAACCGCACGTGGTGTTCTTCGGCGAGAACGTCCCCCGTGATCGCGTCGACCGTTGCTACCGGGCCGTCGATGCGGCGGAGGCGCTGCTGGTCGCCGGTTCGTCGCTGACCGTGATGTCCGGGCTGCGATTCGCCCGGCACGCCGCCCGCCGGGGCATCCCGGTGGTGATCGTCAACCGCGGCGTCACCCGCGGGGACCCGGTGGCCACCGCGCGGATCGACGCGGGCTGTTCGGAGACCCTGGCCTCGTTTGCCGATCTCTTGTCCTGATCGGGTTCTTTGGATCGACAGCTGCAGAGCGCTGGCGATGCAGCTAGAATAGCTGCATGACCGTCGCGATCACCATTCGCAATGTGCCCGAACACGTGCGAAACATCCTGGCTGCGCGAGCAGCAGGTTCCGGCCGGTCGCTGCAGGAATATCTGCTGGCCGAGCTGACCGACGCCGCAAGCAGAATGACCGTTGATGAACTGATCAACCGGATCCGACCGCACACGGCCACAACCGAAATCCCGGTGGCGGACATTCTCGACGCCGTCGATGCGGATCGCCGTTGAGCCGACTGGCCGCCCCGGTCGGACGTGGAACCCTCGTCGTGGACGCATCCGCGGTGGTGGCCCTGTTGGTCGACCAGGGTGCCGCCGGCCGGTGGGTAGCAGGCCAACTCGCCGGGCATGTCCTGACGGCGCCGGAGCTCTTGCCTTTCGAGGTCGCCAACGCACTGCGGCGGCAGGTGCGCGCCCGCCTGCTGCATGTCGATCGAGCGACAGCGGCCCACCGGGCAATGGTCGATGCGCACGTCGAGTTGTGGCCTTACGCGCCGCTGTCGCGCCGGGTATGGGCATTGCGCGACCAGCTGAGCAGCTACGACGCCGCGTACGTTGCGGTGGCCGAACTGGTTGACGCGCCGTTGATCACCCTGGATGCGCGACTAGCCCGTGGTGTCAGTGCCGACTGCGAGATCCGGGTGTTCGCCACCCGTTGAACCTCCGTGCGGGTGGTTCAATGGGCTTCCCGATGCGGTCCGGCTTGGAATCTCGGGTAACGGGTACCAACAGGGCGAAGGCCGCCCACCACCAGCACCGATGCCTGGTCGAAGGCGCGGCACGACCTCGGAGGAACGCCATGATCGGCCCGGACGACGAGATCAACGCCACCACGCCAACGCCACCTCAACAGCACCAGCAACTGCGGCGGCTGCGACCCGCCGCGATCGGGATCGGGTTGATCATCGTCGTCGGCCTCGTCATCGGCGCCGCCAGCGCGCTGGGTTTCGCCACCGGGTGGAGCAAGGCGGCCGGTGGCGAGGTGATCGTCGTCAGGAATGGCGGATTCCTGGACGACAATTCCTTCCGGCAGGTGATTCAGCCCAATTCCGAACTCACCTACACCGGCCTGTGGAGCATCGATCATCCGTATCCGGCATCCCAGCGGTATTTCAAGGTCAGCGCCGCGCAGAATGCCGACAGCAATGAGGTGATCAACGTGCCGACCAAAGACGGGGTGCTGGTCGGAGTCGAGGGAACCTTCTATTTCCAGCTCAGCACAGAACCGGCGATCCTGGAGGACTTCGACAACAAGTTCGGTACCCGAACCTTCCCCGGGGGCGACAAATCGCTGCATGCCTGGGACGGCGACGAGGGCTGGAACGCCTTCCTGGCAGCCACCCTCGGCAACCTCGTGCAGAACGTGCTCCGGCAGGAAATCGGGAACGTCACCTGTGCCGACCTGGTGGCCTCGTGCACGCTGGCGCAGAATTCCACCGACGTGGTGGTGCCGACCGACGGAAAGGGAAATCAGACGATTGCTCAGGTTCAGCAGGCGGTCAACAGTGGTTTCGCCGCGGACGTGCAGAACATTCTGGGCGTTCCGGTGCTGACCAACATCCAGTTCGCGCTGAGCAAGATCTCCTTGCCGGACAATGTGCAGCAGGCCATCAACGACGCGCAGGGCGCCTTCGCCGGAGTGACGAAGGCGCAGGCCGGCCTGCAGCAGGCGGCGATCGACGCGCAGACGAACGCCAAGAAGCAGGAGGGCTACAACGCCTGCCCGGTCTGCGGCCAGATGGACCTCTTGGACCACCTGCCGGCCGGCATCACCACCTACGCGCCGGGCGGTGCGTTCGCCATCGGCGCCGCGCAGCCCTCGACGACGCCGCAGGGGTGAGCGGTGCGCGCCGTCGACACGCTCCTGGTCGTCGTGGTTCTCGCGCTCGCCGGGTACCTGGTCTATCTCCTGGTGCGCTGGTATCTGCGGGGTCAGCAGAGCGCCGGCCCACCCGGTCCGCGAACGTCACCCTGGGACGCCCACTACCACGTCGAGGCCGATCAAACGGTCTGGTCGATCCGTCGCGAGGTGATCGACGCCGCCGGTCACCGGCGCGAGGAAATACAGGAGGTCGCGCGGATCGCCGCGCAGTCCGCCGACTTCGACGATCAGTTCCGCGCTGGTGAGCGCCGCGCGCACGATCGGGCGTTCCTGCTGAACAGCTCCCTCTCGCCATGACAGCGCGCCAGCCGTGGTGGGAGGCTGAACGCGAGTTCGCCGGATCCTGGCGGGCAGGGACTCGCGGAGTCACATTCTTGCCACGGTTATGCGCGGCGTCGCGACGTTTCCTGATTTCATGTCGGCCGGTTGCTCTCGATCCAACGCTCCGAGCGCCGACCATCGGCGGTGCTGTGCGCGGTGGTAATCTGCGCTGCCACAGTCGTGGCGAGTCAGAACCAGAATCGACCGTTCTCTGACGGGAGCCATCCGGGAGAGTGAACCATCTGGATACCGAAGGGCCCCAGGTGTAAGTTCAGGCT
>Ga0075520_1000099_pt1 | contig 29173 bp, 26 predicted proteins | sample NGEPerB_FD_75100 | JGI IMG/M metagenome (GOLD analysis project Ga0075520, IMG submission 75100) | Arctic peat soil microbial communities from the Barrow Environmental Observatory site, Barrow, Alaska, USA - NGEE PermafrostAB12-B | ecosystem: Environmental > Terrestrial > Soil > Wetlands > Peat ... | reverse complement strand
TACCAAACACCGTCATCAAAGCGCCCCACCAGAGCCCGGGATGAAGCTCGTAGAGCATCGTAGTGTCCGCTTCGCCAAAGATTGAGCCAGCGAGCACGAGAATTCCGTAAACGGCAAGAATGAGCCCCACGAAAAACCAAATCGGAAGCGGCTCGCGATCGCCCACATCGGGAGGGGGCTGCTTAGACGAGGTGGATGGTTTGGGCACGGAAGATTTAGCTTGTTGCTTGTCTGATCCAGAAATCGTCATGGTCAACCTCGCGCGTCACCAGAAGTAAATGTTAAGAGCCAGCACTGTGGCCAACGAGACGGCGGCCCAAAAAACCGGCCGTTTCAGCAGCGGTCCCTCGGATTCGTTTATCCCTGGCGTGAGCCCCTTGACGAGGCCCACCAGTTCGGCGTCCGACTTGGGCTTTGTGACGAGACTTATGCCGATCGTGAGAACAAAACAAATAATCCAGGCCCAAATCGCCTGCCACAGATTGCGAGTCATATCGCTCGGGTTGTCCGAGAAGGTGATGACTTTGGCGAGGCTGGGTGAAATCAATTTGAGCTTGAAGCCCAAGAAGATTGAAAACGACGAAATCATCCCCGCAATTAGGCCCCAAAATGCTCCCGTACTGCTGGTGCGTCGCCAGAACATGCCAAGGAGCATGGTGGCGAACAACGGCGCGTTGACCCAGCTGAAAATGGCCTGAATGTAGTCCATGATCGTGTTGAACTGCATCGCCAAATACGCTGTCGCTACAGACAAGACAACGCCGGCGATCGTTGTGATGCGTCCCACCCGCAACAAGTGCGCGTCGGTAGCATCCTTCTTGATAATGGCGCGGTAAATGTCGTACGTCCAAACCGTATTGAAGGCACTCACGTTGCCGGCTTGGCCCGCCATGAACCCCGCGAGCAATGCTGTGATGCCGAGACCTACGAGACCCGTCGGGTAGTAGCGTGCAATGAGCAAGGGCAGCGCCGAGTCGTTCCACGGCTCAGATGGATTGTTCGGATTCGGCATCAGCTGAAAGCCGGACCCCGGCAACCGTGCCAGCCGCCAAGCGACTAAACCGGCGACGACGACGATGAACGGCAGCGCCATCTTGAAAAAGGACGCAGTAATGGGCGTCAGCCGCGCGGCGCGCAGGTTCTTTGCGGAAAAGGCGCGCTGTACGATCAGAAAGTCCGTCGTCCAATAACCAAACGACAGTACGAAACCGAGGCCCATAATGATGCCCGCCCAGGTTACGCCCATGGCGTTACGGTTGGGATCGCCGGTGGTCGCCCAAAGTCGCCCCATTTGCTCCGGCAAGCCGTCGAACACGGCGTGAATTCCGCCGAGCTCGATGATTCCCATGATGGATACCAAGAAAAGCCCGAACCAAATTAAGAAGAATTGCACGATCTCGGTGAAAATAGCGCTCATTAGACCGCCGAGCGTGATGTACACGCCGATGGCGGCGGCCGAGACCCACATGGAAACGTGCCAGTCCCAACCGAGGATCGACTTGAACACCAGTGCCATCAGGTAAAGATTGATGCCCGACATCAGCAGCGTCATCACCGCGAAGGAGAAGGCATTGAGCAGGCGCGATCGCTCGTCGAAGCGGTGAAGCAAGTAACCCGGTACCGAGTGGATTTTGCTCGAATAGTAAAACGGCATCATGTAAAGGCCGAGAAAGAGCATCGCCGGGATCGCTCCCACCCAGTAAAAGTGGGACACGAACATGCCGTATTTCATGGTTCCACCCGTCCAACCCAGGATTTCGAGAGCCCCGAGGTTGGCGGAAAGGAAGGCGAGCCCGGCTACCCAGGAACTATTGCGCCGCCCCGCCATGAAAAAATCGTCGCCTGTCTTCGTAAAGCGTTTCAGGTACAGGCCGATGCCGATGATGGCCACGAAGTACAACACGACAATGAGCCAATCAATGGGTGCCAGCGTAATCGCAGTCATGGAATTTCTCGATGCATAGGTGGTGTCCGCGCACAGCCCGAGCTAACGGGCCCGGATTAGAACACGAGGACCCCGTAGGTACTAGGACTTACTGAGCACGATTAAACCAACACTGTAAGTATTCTGCGGAAACGTAAGCGTCCATTCGTGGCCTTTAGGCGTGACCGCGGTCTCGTAATAACAGAGCTCGCCCGCGCTGCGAAGTTGTGACCATTGTGATTGCGCGGGCTGTTGGGGTTTGCCCATTTGGACCCAGATGTAATAGGAATTCGAGTGATTTCGATCGACCACGTAGTGTCGAACCCGAACCTTGCCTGATGAAAATGGGAGATTGTTGAATGTAACCGACACTAGTGTCGAATCTTCCGAATTGGCTTTCCCGCCGTCTACGTGATTGTAAACCAACAACTGCAAAACGCTATTTTCACTGGCTAGAGTAGCGATGCCATTGACGCCGTCACCGGTGCGACCGCCCGTTGTTGCCAAACGTGTATCGCCTAGCATATGCAACAATCGGAACGCGTTGAACGCAGGTTTTGCAACTTCGAATGATTCGGGATAACGCGGATCACCCTTAAGAAAGAGGCCGTAATTGCCCTCGCGATAGGCCAAATTCTTGCCGCTGTCGAACTCTTCATAGAGGTCGGAAATGGTCCAATAGGCAAAACCGCTTGGTGGCGCAATTCCGTTGTCCGTTCCAATTAGATGAATTGTTTTTGCAATGAAGCTTGCGCTGACCTCGTTGTCGCGTACGACCGTTGCAGCGCAGGACGCACCCCACTCCGTTGCAATCAATTCGCCCTTGAAATCCAGCTTGTTTACTGTGCTAATCATGGACTCGTGAAAGATCTGTGTCGGTACCGCCAGCGCGAACGTGGAATCATTGGTCTGACCGTAGGTGTGATACGTTACGAAATCTAGCTTACGGTTGTTCTTTCGACAGTACGCGATCAAACTGGTAATGCCTTCGATCGATCCTCCACCCGATTCGGCCGGGCCGCCCACTTTGATTTCTGAATCACCCCTGGTGAGACCTTGGACCGTGTAGTCGTAGAGTTCATTGTACCCCGCCATGCCGCGGGAATACATCCAAGAGGACTCATTCCAAATCTCAAAGTACCAGCGTTTGCGGACTTCTTCGACGCCGTAGCGTTGTTCGACATGATGCACCAAGGTGGCCATGAAATCCATCCAGCGCTGCCAATCCTTGGGTGGGCTAATGTTGGCGGGGGCACCGTTATACCAGTGCAACTTCTTAGCGCTGTTGGAGGCAAGGGGAGGGGGCGTAAAGCCAATTTCTACGAAGGGTCGCATTTTGGCGGCAATGATTGCGTCGTACACCGCATCGAAGCGGGACCAATTGTACGCCGGCTTGTCATTGACCTCTGAGTACACACCGATGTCGCTGTCCAAAATGCCGTGAAAGCGGACGTATTGAAAACCAGCCAGATCGTGCCCCTTACGCAATGCGCCTTGAATGTTCCGACCCCAGGCCGTGTTCAGCACCGTATTGGCGTGGTCGGCGGCAACGACCCTTTCATAAAATCGACTCCAAGCGGGGCCTCGTTGCGCAGCGTCAACCCTGATTTGATACACTGAGTCACCGCTAGTTCTCCAAGGCGGGCTGTCGGTACAACGTTGTCCGAGGGGATTAGAAGATATGCCCGAGGTGATAGGCATTGAAGGATCACTCGGAGCGCCAGCGGCAGGATTGCCTTTTGTAATTCGGGAATCGGTTGTGTCGCAAGTGATGTAGGCGCCGCCCGCCGGTCCAACACAAGAACAAAGTATACCTGCGGAGCTCCTGCAATGACTACCTGCCTGCGGGCAACTCGCGCCTGCGATGCATTGGGCGGTGCCCGTAGAACCTTCGCTGCTGGATGTTGCGCCTGATTGGGTCGTTGCAGCGTCGGTACTCTGAGGCGGACGCAGGCAGCCGGAGATAACTCCCGCTGCTGTTAGAACAAGAACTGTCGCCAAAGACTCGAAGCAAGCACGATAATTGAGCGTAAATAGTGATCGCATTGAACATCCCCGCCCTAGCATGAGGTGGGTTCGGCCGCGGAGGTTTCCGCAGGATAACCTCGAGCTAACCGCCTAGGGTACCGTCCTGCGGCCGGAGGTATTAAAAATGCGTCTCAGTGCCGATGTAACCAAATCTCTGAAAACCCTGAAATTTGTGCCACATCGGAACGGAAGCGGCAAGATGCGATGCGCGGGACACGCGATGTCGATTTGACGACGCTTGCGCAGAAGGCTACCCGACACCCAGGCAGACGCATGAACCCGCTGGTGGACTCCGCGCTTGACGGCTCTGACCCCTTCGAGGGTACCAAGTATCGTTCGATTTCGATTCTTGGAAAGGGCGGCATGGGCGCTGCGCATTTCGTCGAGCACCGGTTGTTGGGCACATATTTTGTGTGCAAAGTTCTGCGCGGCAGGTATCGAAATAACGTTGCCATTGCTGACCGCATGCGGGTGGAAGCGCAAAGCCTGGCGCGGCTCGTCCATCCCAATATCGTCAAGGTATTTGACTTCGACTTTACGCCGGATGGTCGCCCCTTTATCGTAATGGAACGCTTGGAAGGGCACACGCTGGGGCAAGAACTGCGATCGCGCGGTGAACTCCCGACGCACGAAGCCATTGAGATTGCCCGGCAACTGTTATCCGCTCTTGCGGCAGCGCATGCGCTGGGTATCGTTCATCGCGATGTGAAACTCGAGAACCTGTTCTTGCACCAGCCCGCCACTGGCAAAGCAGTACTAAAGGTGTTGGACTTCGGCGTTGCAAAAATCCTAGAAGGGATTTCTAATGATGCGCCGGAGCCCCCTCAAGTTCCGACGCGCGCGGGCGTCATTGTTGGTACGCCTCGGTTCTTGAGCCCTGAAGCGGCCCTGGGCAAAACCGTCGATCAGCGCGCGGATGTATACAGTGCTAGCATCGTTTTATATATGCTGCTCTGTGGTCGTGGACCTTGGGATGATGCCATCAGCCACGCCAGCGTATTTTCCGCGCAAGCAAACAAGGCTCCAATGCCTCCATCGCATTACGCGAAACAGGCAATTTTGCCTGATTTGGAGTCGATCATTCTGACTGGCATGAGCCGAGAGCCGGAAGAACGCTTTCAGACGGCTAAGGCTTTCGAAGCCGCACTGATAACCGTCGAGGCGCGTCTGAAAGAGCCGCCCCAATTGCGCGAAACGGTCGTCTCGTCGCGTGAGATTGACGGTCCGTTGCAAGCTGCACCACCTGCCGCCAATGCCACGCTTCGAATTTCCGACGACTTTGAAACGCGCACGGGGATACCGGCCCCCCTGCCACAGGCCAGCGTTGTTCCCATATCGCTGAGTCGAAAAATCATCACTTTTGCCGTAAGCGCCGCAGTATCAGGCTCTGCGACTTGGTGGTTTCTGACCGCAGTGGTCCGTTGATAATTGCGCCTGGGCACCAGGTTACACTAGGCTACGAGCCGCCGAGGGTTGATTGGGCATGAAGGGCCGCACGGTCCACTTTAATGATACTGAAACAGTATCCACTGGCGGCGAGGGTGCGTTTGCAAACCAGGGTCCCAACGATGGAACTTTGCCGATTGATTCCCGCGACGATGATACGGCTCCCGGCGGCCCGCTAAGTGAGAATATTCTCGGTGCCGGACGGGTAGTAGATAGGTACCGCATTGTGCGACTCATTGCCTCAGGGGGTACAGCTCGCGTGTACGAGGCAGTACACGCATATACGCAAAGGCCCGTTGCTCTCAAAGTCATGCACCATAGGCTTGCGAATCGCCCTGACATTGTCGAGCGATTCCGCAATGAAGCCATGGCTCTTTCGTCAATTCGGCATGACAACGTTGTAAATGTTGAAAATGCTGGTCTGACCGAGGACGGTCACGTCTTTATCGCAATGGACTTGCTCAATGGAGAGAATTTGCGCACGGTCCTGAATCAGGCACGGCGCTTGGAGCTTCATGCGGCAACCAAACTCATCGGAGAAGTGGCGGATGGCGTAGCCGCCGCGCATGAGATTCATGTAATTCATCGCGACCTGAAGCCAGAGAACATCTTTTGCGTAAAAGGCGGCCCAGCTAAAGTGCTCGATTTAGGCACCGCAAAATTCGCTGGTAACAACGCTCCCACGACGCAAACGGCGCGGGGTAAGGTGACTGGCACGGCTGCTTATATCGCCCCTGAACGCCTTGCAGGCGAACCGGGCGACGAGCGCTCGGATATTTACTCCCTAGGCTTAGTTCTGTACGAGTGCATTGCAGGATTTCATCCTCTGAACCCGACGGGAAATTGGCCGAATGCCGCGGAGATTGCGGCCCGTCAGGTCAATTGTCACCCCAAATCGATACCCGGTCTCGCACCCGCTGTTTGGTCGATCATCGCCAAGGCGACACAGAAGAAGCCTGAGCGGCGTTATCGTTCAATGCGGGAACTGAGCGCCGCTCTGCGTGACGTATCAGCCCGACCGAAAGGCGCACAAGCCCCGACGAATGTCGTGCCAATCAAGTCCAACTGGGCATCCCTTCGTCTGCCGATTGTTACCGGCATCATCGTTGGCTCTAGCGTCGCCGGTGTTGTTTTTCACTTTCGGCATTCGACTTCCGTTGAGTCGGTAGCCTCGCCGCTACCTTCAGCCACTGTGACGCTATTTCAAACCGGCGAGGTAAAACCTCAAATTCCACTTATGCCAGCGCCGGTCATACCGGCCGGTGCCGTGCCAGTCCTTCCATCTTCTCGCGCGGATGTAGCCCCGGCATCAATGACTGCTTCGCGACCCGCTAGGGACAGCTTGCCTGTCGAAAAATCTTTGATGTCTACGGGAATCAGCCCGATAACGGGAAGAACACTCGCCGAATCTGCTACCAAACGTTCCGCGCTCGGTCCCGTCGATTCCAGGTTGGGAAAGCCGCCATCGAATGGCGGCAGGGAGACGGTCGCGCCGGTCAATAGTTCGAAGGTACCGGCACCGCGGACCTCCCATGATGTTCTTCCGGCATCAGGACTTTAAACCTCGAGTCAAATTGAGTTAATCTACGCAACTACTCTGCAAGCTAGCCGATACAACCTCATACGACGCACAAATCATGGACTTTGCACCAGTACCGGAACCAATCGACGAGAAAACGCCGGTCTCGACGTATGACTTGCATTGTCAGATTCGGGTTCCAGAACAAAGGCCACCCGGTCCTGCCGTCATCCGGCTAAGTCACGTGCCAATGCGACCGGTCACGAAGATCCCGTCGGGGCCCCGTCATGAGCCCAGCATCGTGATTGCATCGGGGGACCGCGCTGATATCGTGCGTGACTCTCAACCTGAGACGCTGTTCATCATTCGGCGTCGCTACGCTCGAGTTTTGCAGCTGACACTACTTGCAGGAATAAGCGCCTTTCTTACTGCAACACTCGCCATTTTGCTGGCGCGCGGGGCACCGGACAAGAACCCTGCAGCGGTCGGCCACGATGATGCGTCGGCGTCGAATCGGTCGATCGAGTAAGCATTTGCATATGAAGCTTAAGCTCAATCGCTGGGTATTTTGGGGATGTTTTGGCGTCACTTGGACATTCATGGCCACGGTATGCACAGAGCAAGCGGCGGGGCAATCTGAAGCGCCAGCCGTGTCTGTGGCTGCCAACAACGGAACGCTCGCCGACAAGTATTTCTTCGAAGCCAAGGCGAAAGCTGCTGACCATCGATGGGACGAGGCACTCCAGTTGCTTGAGAAAGCTTGGGACATCAAGCCCAGCCATGACATTGCGGGCAATTTGGGGCAGATTGCACTAAAGTTTGGGCAGTACAAGAAAGCTGCCACGTTTTTAGATCGATGCCTGCGCCTGTTTCCGCCAACGGGTAACTCCGAGCAACGCACGCAGATTAGTAATCTGTTTCAAACTGCGCGCGTTCACGTGGCCGCCGTGCGATTGCACGTAACGGCAGCCCAAGGGGAACTTGTTATGGACCGAGTTACGCTGCTAGGTCCCAGTAAGGAGCAATCGGAGCCGGTGTTTGTCGATCCCGGAACGCATACCGTGTTAGTTCGCCAAAATGACCGCATATTAGCGGAGCAATCATTCATGGCCGTGGCCGGCGCGACGCAAGACATCAATCTTGTTCCCAATGGTGATGCATATCGCGATTCAGCCGCCAGGCCAGGAGCCCAAGTTTCAGCGCCAAAGTTGCCGGAGAAAACGGCTACGGGTTCATTAAACTCGGAATTGTCAAGACGCAGCAGTCTTCCGATCGTGGCCGGCGCCACAGTAAGTGCGGTTGGGTTCATATCTGCAGTGTTGTTCCTCAACGCGGCGCACAATTCAGTGCAAACCGCCCAAGGAATTGCGGCGAGAATTCCGACGGGCTGCTTAACAAGCGGACATGAATCCGAATGCAGGTCGTTATACGATGCCAACGCCCGCGCCGACACGCGCTACGATTGGGGTTATGCGATGCTCGGCGTAGGTGGAGTGGCGCTGGTGGCGACTGTTACCTATGCACTGTGGCCTATCAATAGTGAGAGCCGGGCCGCGAAAATCACCGGTCGAAAATTATGGCCGGTCAATTTTGACATTGGAAAAGGGCAAGGAATGATCTCTTGGGTGAAGAGATTCTAAACCTACGAAACGCCGCCGACGGCGCTCATTCCCCCAGTTAAGTTCGAACCCCCTTGGCTACCCGAACCCATCGCACCACCGGTGCTCGGTGAGCCCCCGGCGCCGTACAGGCCGGCACCGCAATCACAAAGGCTCCACACGGAACCGTCAGCCGCGCAAGTTTGTACCCCTGGGCAAGCCCCCGGTCCGGCGCAGCTCTGGAAGGCACCGGGGCTGCAATTCTGGTCTGAACAGCTGCTGAGCATCGCAATCAACACTGAGACCCGGGCGACTGCTGTAACTAAGGATGGTTCGATTCGCATGAGATTTCCGCGGCGAGCGTAGGCTAGTTTACGCCCGTTGATCGGGCAAGCATCATTCGCGGCGCAGAACAGCAGCCGCGTCGGGCGCTTCTCATTTGTCCATTTTGCCTGGTTTTCGGCGAGGCTTGTCGAATTCTATGAAGCCAATTTCTGGCTGGCCGTCTTTGAAAACGCGGTATATGGCAATTAGCGAGACGACGTTTGTATGACCCCGCGTTTGCAGTCAAAGTCGAATTTACTTAAGAATGTCGCTTTTCAGCAGCGCGCCAGTGGCATACTCCTTCACCCAACATCATTGTCCGGGGGGCATGGTACCGGTGACATTGGCCCCGAGGCGCGCCGTTTCGCGCATTGGCTTCACGTGGCAGGCCAAAGCTATTGGCAGATGCTTCCACTTTGTCCCCCGGGCGCGGTCCATTCTCCGTACGACAGTTCGTCGGCAAATGCGATGAGTCCCTTGTTGATCAGTCTCGAGGATCTCGCCCTGACGGGCCTAGTGTCAAGGCACGAGCTGAAGGTACCCACGAAGCTGCGACCCACGAAGCGAGCGGATTTCGAGGGAGCGTGGGCTTTCAAGGAGCCAATATTGCGGTCTGCGCACGACCGGTTTGGAGCTCAAGCGTCGCGCAGTTCGAAGCAAGCATACGAGAAGTTCAATCACGAGCAATCCGGCTGGCTCGATGACTTCGCCTTGTTTAGTGCGTTACGGAACGTGCATGACAATGCACCGTGGAATGATTGGGAGCGGCCATATCGGGATAGACAAAAACGTGCCATGGACAATGTCCGAAAGGCGCTCGCTCGCGATATTGATTACTATCGATTCGTCCAATTCCAACTCGACGAGCAGTGGACATCTCTGCACCAATTGTGTCGTGAATTGGGCATTATGCTGATGGGCGACCTTCCCATCTACGTGGCCTACGATAGCGCAGACGTTTGGGCGAATCGCAGCGTTTTTCACTTGGATGCACAGGGTCGCAGGAAGTGCGTGGCCGGAGTGCCCCCCGACTACTTCTCGAAAACCGGTCAGCTTTGGGGCAATCCACTCTACCGTTGGGACGCGCTAAGAAAAACGAATTTCTCCTGGTGGACCGAACGAATGCGGGTGATCCTTCGTCGGTTTGACGCCACCCGCCTAGATCATTTTATTGGATTTCGGCATTACTGGGAAGTTCCAGCAAATGCCAAGACTGCCGAGCACGGTCGGTATGTTCGTGTGCCAGCGGAAGCTTTTTTCGACAGCTTGAAATCAAGTTTTGGCAGGCTTCCCTTATTGGCAGAAGACTTGGGCGTAGTCACCGAGGAAATTCATCAGTTGCGTGCACGTTTGGGTCTGCCGGGCATGCGCATTTTGCAATTTGCATTCGACGATCCAAAGGGCAGTGATTATCTACCGCATCGCTTCGTTGCAGACACGGTGGTTTATAGCGGCACGCACGACAACGATACCCTGATGGGTTGGCTGCACGCCGCAGCTCCTCGAAACAAGAAACAAGCGAAGTTGCAGCTCCAGGTGCGTGCGCGTGCGCTTGCCTATGTTGGCTCTGGTGTTCGTGAGGTTCATTGGGACTTCATTCGCCTGGCGTTAGAGTCGGTCGCAAAAACCGCAGTTTTCCCAATTCAAGATATTCTTGGACTGGGCTCCGAGGCCCGCATGAATACACCGGGAACCGTGAATGGAAATTGGGTCTGGCGGTTGGCCCCCCACAGTTTGCGGGAGGTTGAGGCACTACGCCTGAGGGAACTTTGCGAGCGCTATGAGCGTGTCCCAGAGCTGCCCTCAATGGGCGAGACGCGAAATAGTCGCCGTAAGGCATAATGTGCTAGGGTGGCTTTCCTGGCAGACTCAGAGGGTTCGGTGTGATCAACTGCGGCATGAGGCTAGGCAAGGGAAGTTGGGCAACCTGGGCCGTAATTTTGTCGCTGTCGTCGGGCGTCATTTTGGTTGCGCGCGTTTCTTGGGCACAGACGGCACCACCAACCGACGCAGTATCAGGGTCGCCTGAGCCGCAAGGGACTACTCCCCCGACCGACTCGGCGTCGACGTCTACGGTTCTTGACACCTGGGGCACAACTGAATCAGCAGCAGCTCCAAAGGCCGCCAGTTCCGAGACCCCTCTGGAGCCAACACAAGAATCCGAGCCAGCTAAGCCTTCCCCGGCGCCGCCCATCGATTTACACGAATCTCTGACGGGGGCAAATCCGGAAACCGGTGCTCCAGCTCACTTGAGATACACCCTCGAGCGCGTCGAAGTACGTGGGAATACGCGCACCCGAGATCGGGTGATACTTAGGTACTTGAAGTTCAAACCGGGCGATATCCTGGATGTTGACGACCCTGAACTAGTCCTTACGCGCTATCGCCTGCTCGGAACGGGATTCTTTAGGGATGTGCAATTTGCGCTTCGCAAAGGGAGTCGCCGCGGCCTGGTGATCCTTGTAGTTGACGTAGTGGAGCGCAACACGATTGTTATAAACGACATTGGAATGGGTCTGTCCTCGGATGCGGACCTCAATGGCAATACGAGGCCGCTTACCGCATACGGCGGCATCGACGTGGCGGAAACCAACTTAGCCGGCTCTGGATATACAATTGGAGCAGCCCTGGCTGTGGCGCAAAATCAGTTTGCGTTCCGAGGAAGATTCTTGGATCCCTCGTTCTTGGGCACGCCCTGGATGGTGAGCGCCAGTCTTCTATATAATCGAGCTAACGACTACTTCGGCACGACCTCGCATGTGGATTGGGTCACCGCCGAAGGTGAGCGTAAACATAACTCATCTTACGCGATCGTCGACTACAGTAGGTTAGGTGGAAATCTTGGCATAGGCCGCGATCTTGGCACAAGTACGCAACTTTGGCTCTATTATCGGCTGGAAACGATTCAGGCCAAGGTACCGCTCCAGGCGTGGGAAGATCGGGGGCAAGGAAACATCGCTCCGATTGCGTTTGACATTCGCAGCGGGCGAAGCGTGCTCTCCACGGTTCGCGCTACCTTGCAGTACGACACGCGCGACCACCCATTTTTACCCACACGTGGCTGGTATGTGTCCGCCTGGGGTGAATTGGCACTTCCCACTTTTGGAAGTGACTACGATTATCAGCGATTTGACATATCCGCGTCGCATTGGTGGAAAATACGCGGCATACCCCATGTGCTGCGATTGCAAATGTTCGCCGGCGAGGAGACGGGCGACGTCCCCTTCTTCGAACAATACTATGTCGGAGATTTTACCGATTTTCGCGCACCGCGAATGCTAGGCCTGAATTTTGAGCGACGACCACCACCAGCTATTTTTGGCACTCTAATCAAGGCACAGCGTTACGGCGAGTACGCAGCCAAGCTCGGCCTTGAATATCGAATTCCAGTGTACCGTGGCTCACGCAGCGTATACGGAATCGACCTATTCATGAGCGCTGGCCTCTGGAGCCTAATCAATCGACGGGACCTCAGGAATCCGCCTCCAGGATATTCGGGGTTGGCGCGCTTTCCGATCGATTTGACCGCGAACGTGGGCTTTCGAATGGACACCAGCGCGGGGGGGCTTACTTTCGCATTTTCGAATATTCTTGGCTTCATTCCGTTGCATGGGGAGGGCTCGTGAGTCGTGGACCGTGGGTATCCCGTCGACCCCTGCGAAATGTAAACGTCTGGGGCCTCCTGGCCGTTTTCGGTGTGTGGCCTGCCATTGCCTTAGCGGATAGTGAGTCGGTGGGCGCGACGCGCGACGCAAAACTCGTGTGGGAAGGCACCGGACGGGAGCGATTGCTGGCTGATCTTAGTTTCCGCGATGTTATCGACACTGAAATTCGCGATAAGTTATCGCGCGGCCTGCCAACAACTATTGTGTTTACGGCGACATTACACCACGCCGGTGCTGCGGAAGTCCTGGCAACCACTGCCCAGACATGTCGCGTTACATGGCACGTTTGGGAAGAGGCATATCGATTGGAAATATCACGGCCCGGTGAAGTGCGCCCGCCGACCTGGACAACCACGATTGAAGGCGTATTGCGGCGTTGCGCCGAGGTTCATCGGCTACTAACGGCGACGCGAAGCCAAGTTACGGGCAATGGGGCCTTGACCTTACAGGCAAAAGTTCAGGTCAATCCTATGTCTGAGGACGTACTTCAAAAGATCAAACGTTGGGTGAGTCGACCTACCGGTACCAGCACAGCGGCCCCCGGCGACGCGCTGTTTAGCACGTTTACCGGCCTGTTCTTGCAGCGAATTGGCGAAGCTGAACGAGTCTTAGTGTTCTCGACCAAACCCCTCCTGCCCACTGTCGTTCGCGAACCGTGACGATGTCTGTGCGCTACTTGAGCACCGGAGCGCAGCCAAAACGCAGGCGCCGGCCAGGATCTGCGTGCGTCCCAGCAGTAAAGTCTACGGCGGTAGTGCTAATCGATTCGGTACGGAACGCGCTTAGGTTGCTTGGTCCCTACCTTGTATGGCCGTGTTGGCCGTGCAACAGTGAAGCTCTGATCAAATATCAGAATTGCATCTCCCCCGGAAAGGTCATACTTGCGGCTGGGGCTCTTTGGCTTCAAGTTAGTGCGGGAGCTTGTATCGAGCGCGACATTGATTGAGTGTACAGATCGATCTACACTTAACAGAATTTGGGCAAATCCATCCCAGGTGGTCTGCGATGCGACTTTGCCCTCGACGATTACCGGCAGATTCTCGCCTTGTGCCGCCCGCACGATAATCGCTACGTCGCGCAAAAGGCGAGTACAAATAGCCTCAAGTCTAAGAGGCTGATCTACCCTAGCATCGACTGATTTTGTATGCGTCAATCTCACAAATTCCGCTTTTTCAGGATTGGCGTAACCATTGGGGCATCCCAGCTCAATTGGCACCGTCTGGCCCTCATAGCCGTGCAAATTCAACGAAAGCTGTCCGTTGTCGTCTGTTGTCCCGAGCGGACGGTGAGCGGAGAAAACGACGGCTCCCGCGAGTCCGAACGACTCGTCGGAGAGTGCACGAAATTGGACTACATAGGCTGATTGTGGCGAGGTGCGCGAAGCAGCCGAACACGCAAGGATGGCAGTTAACAGGAATATGGTAAGAATCAGCCGTCGAAGCCGCGCCGCCCGTACGTGTCGTTCGCAATATGCACACGCATAGAGTGGAGAACTTGTAGATTGGATCATTGATGTCACGGTTTGATCTCTGGACATGAAATCTCAGGGCTTGCCGAGATCGTGTTGATACATTGAGGGCTGAGTCTACGGGTGAGCAATCGCGAAAGCACCGCATTGGTACGGTCGGCACTTGAGTGTTGGGCAAGAAATGCATAGGAGACTTGTGCCTCGACGTAATGTCCTCGTACAAGGTTAGAGATTGCACCAGCAAAATTTGTAGGAAGAGGTGCGTGATTTGTGCTGCTGAATGCACCCGGTGAGAGATTGCCTCCAATGGACATCGGACTTACGACTATTATTGAAGGACCTCGCAAATGTTCCTTAGGCTCTACGTCACCCCTGGGATTGCCGAGAGGTGGAACAGTGAGGATCGGCTTTGTGACACCGGGTGGCCTCGCTGAAGTCGCTTTCGGTGCGCCCCGCATCAGGAATACTTTGGTGGCAAACACTACTGACCCGGACCCGGCCAGTGCAATTGCAATAGCGGACAAACTTACCCTAATTGGGTACCGTTTGGCCAAAAGTCCTATCCGAACAAGCCAGCCATATCTGCGTTGAATGAGCCTGTCTACTCCTGGGAAGTCGAATACCGTGGCAAGTTGTCCTGGGTTTGCCAGTCTGAGCGTGCCAGCAGAATGTAAGCCGCTACCAAGTGGTTTGCTCCTTGTAGCTTCGTCGGCGATTAGTGACGGCGGAGCGAGTCCAAGCAGCGTCTTACTGAGAGGCTCCACTTTTGAAGAACCGATTGCGCCGGATTCATCAGCACTCGCCGAATCGGACGACTTACCGGGTGATGGAACGTTCACTGCGAGCAACGCCATTACCGGCGCGAATTCTGTCTTATGAAAGGCGGCTTCGAATGACGGGCATTGCTCGGTGTGCACCACTCCCCTCATGGTGTTCGCTTCTAATTCCAGGTGTTGGTCGCGCGCTGCAGCTTTGATGCACAAAGTCTGCGACGCAACATCTAAATTCGTTCCGTTGCCGTCATCAATCCACGGTTGTCGAGTGGGTGCGTCGCCCTCGGGCAATTGAGCCAAGTAGGCGACGCGGCTAACGACCTGTCCCTCAGGATGTGAATGTGATGTTGGACTTTGGCTTTGTCGGGGCGAAAATGATACCTCCGCCCTGACGCGCGTGTTTCCAAATTCAATTATTGACCTTCGGCTTAGTCGATGGGGTTTTGTGACACGCGCCGTATTTACACGAAGCTCAGAGATGCAATAGACGGGCACTAGGCAAACATTGTTCCCAAGTCGTTCGAAGTAGAACTGTATCGGCGCAATACCTGGTTGATCAAGGCGGATCTCTGCGCTCTGAGCCGAGCCAACGACCACGACACGGTCGTCGTTGACGGATAGTTCAAACTCGTGCTCTGAATCACCCACGCGCACCAACAAAAACAGCGGGGCGAACTCCTGTGGATCAAGATTGAGTTCATTACACGGAACCATGGATCTCTTCCTTCGCATTGGTGAGTTCGAGTTGTGCCGCTTCATAAATGCTAGAGGGAAGGGCCAAGCCGTTCGACCGAATTAATTCGAGACAATTGGGAATTGCGCCGGTCGGTCCTAATTTGAACGCGGATGCACCATCGTCTGAATGGCGGGGAGTGCGCCCCGCAAAGACGTCCTTGATTTGATAGCCACGCTGACTATCAACGCCGCAGACCTCTGAGATATGCGTAATTTTCCGGCTGCCGTCCCGCATTCGCGCAGTCTGTACAATAATATCGACAGCGGAGGCGAGTTGAGAGCGAAGGGCATAAAGTGGAAGGTCGACACCGCTCATCAATGAAAGTGTTTCGAGACGGTTGAGAGTATCAATCGGGTACGTTGCGTGTACCGTGGCAAGACACCCGCCATGGCCACTGGTCATAGCCTGGACCAAGTCGAGCGCCTCACCCCCGCGAATTTCTCCAAGAATAATTCGATCTGGACGCATGCGAAGACTAGCCTTGAAGAGTTCGCGCATGCTTATAGATCCCTTGCCACGCGCATCCGGCGGACGTGTTTCCAGATGGACTACGTGCTCACGTTGAAGCTGGAGTTCACGTGAATCTTCAATGACGATTACTCTCTCATCTGAGGGAATGAAGGCAGACAACGCGTTCAACATGGATGTCTTGCCGGAACCGGTGCCCCCGGCCACGACAATGTTTTGTTTGCACTCAATCAGTATTCGAAGTGTTTCGGCGGCGTCTGGCGTCAAAGCGCCGAACCCGAGTAGCTTCTTGAGAGTCAGGCGATCCTTAGAAAAACGGCGAATGGCCACCAAGGGTCCATCGGGTGCAATGGGCGGCAACAGCGCCTCGACACGAGAGCCATCGGGCAAACGTGCCTCCAAAATAGGGTGCATTTCATCAAACGGGCGTCCGACAAATTGCGAGACCAGTCGTAATGCCGAAAGTAATTTGTCACAGGATTCAAACGATGAGTCCACTCGACTTAGGCGACCCTTGCGTTCCACATAAATGTCAAGAGGACCGTTGACCATTATTTCCGTGACTGTGTCATCATCTAGCCACGGGCCAATCGGCGCCATGAATGCACGTAATGTGTTCTCGTATACGGTTTGCGGTATCATGAGAGTTGCCCTATTCTTAATGACCGTTGGGTTGCGCAAAAGTCGAGCGGACGCTTACGCCGTCGAACCAGTTTGTGGATGCCCTTGCACCAGAATCGCTGAATGGTCCCGATTCGGTCGAATCCTGTTGAGTAGTCGTTGTTGATTGGGCCCGAATGATGTCTGGCGCCTGGTTGAGTCGGGTCAAGCGAACGTCAAGCTCGGTCAAACGGCCTTTTGCCTCGGCTGAACGGTCACCTTTTGGTGAAAGCGTAAGGTACTTGTTGAAGTGTTCAGTCGCTTCGGAAGGAGCCGACTCCATTGCAAGAATGCCGAGCAAATACTGTGCGTCCGAGTTCTGTTCATTGTTTCGGAGCAATTCTTCAAGACGAGTCTTTGCCGCGTCGATGTGCCCGAGACTCAGATGAATCGTGGCTACCAGGAATCGCAATGCCTGATCGTCTGGATGTTGCAGCAAGTAGGGCTCGGCATGGTCAAGGGCGGAACGCAGCCGAGAGGCCTGTAGGCACACAGTCAGAATCAGAGGCATTATTCTGCGCTGATCATAGCCTGCGTTGGCCGCCATCGAGAGGTACTGTTCGGCCCGAATTGAGTCACCCGTGCGAGCCGCCTCTAGCCCGCGCCGGTAAAGCTTGACCGCACTGTCCCTACGTGAGTTTGCCTCCTGACCCGCGAATGCCGGGTGTGGCCCGGCATTGTGGCTGCAGCTGACCACTGCGGTAACTAAGGCCAGTGCAGCGATAGCGGGTTTGCAACAACGTGACGTGAATGATTGGACAATATGCATCGGTTACGTCGGAATAATCGGGCGATAGCTCGGGCCGGTTGCGGAATATTTGACGGCCCGTAAATGGCTTCTCGCTTCCGACCTTCTAACGGGAATTGGAAAGTCGGAACTGAAGCGACTTTCGGGTCTTTTCAAGCCATTGTTGGTAGGGGCCGTCACCGCTTATTGCCAAAAGTGCCTGCAATTGGCGAATGTCGCCAATTGCGTCGGCAAAGCGCGCTTGCTCCAGAGCTAAAGTAAGCCGAAGTCGAAGCGACGAGTATTCGCTGTTCAGCTGGCGAGACCAGTTTTCTGCGTCGGCCATTTTTCTTGAAGCGTCGTCGGACTTACCGGCAGCCTGGTAGCAGATCAGAGACTCACGCAGTAGCCTAAGGGCCCGAACTCCGTCTGAAGGGTCAAACGGGTAACGTTCCTGTTTCGCACTTGCGGCAAGCTCCCTTTCACGGGCTTGATGCTCGGCGACGGAGGGCTCCAGACTGTCACATGTCAACGCCCTGTCGTCCGTCAAGGGCGGAGTATCCTGTGCGGACTCGGAAAATCCAGCAACATCCTGAAATTTGTAGATTCCGATGCCCGCTAGCCCGAGCACGAAGGCAGTCGTAAGCAATACGGGTGTCCCGACCGATTCCTTGCGCTTAGCATCTTCAACCACCGTCACCCGTGCATTGCCCACAAATACTTCAGACCCCAGCGGTACTGTAATCGACCGGTGCTCCGCTCCTTCGAAGAAGATCCCAGTTGGCACCGAGTCTGCCACTTTGACAAACGTTGCGTCGGTACGGAAGGTAAAATCAAGATGAACGGGCTGGAACCCGGTGGCTAGCGGCACACGCAGAGTCGCCTCCGGACCCGTTCCCATTGTAAAGTGGTTGTTGAGAATTTCGTAGCGTGCAGCCACGCAACCCGTACAATGCAACTCAATCCAACACTTCATGGCTAAAATCCAACGCCTTTGACAATAAAGGGGCCCATCAAAAATATTAAGATGCACCCGAGTAGCAACATCATTGGCACGATCATTAGTACCCCGGCTCGCGCAGCCGATTCCTCGGCAAGAATGCTGCGGTGCATGCTCAACATTCGACCTTGTACTTGAATCACCTTGGCTAACGGGTTGCCCCGCTGTTCAGCCTGAATTACCGCATTGACAAAATCACGAACTGCGCAGGATGACACTCGATCGGCAAAGCCCCGCAGCGCTTCACGACGCGTATGTCCGAGATTGAGTTCGTCCAAGATTGCGGAGAACTCCTGGGCCAGTGCGTCGTTATGTCCGCTGCGCGATTGCGACAAAAATCGGAGCGCACCAGTAAAATCCAAACCTGCCCCCATGCATAGCGCAGCAATCTCAATTGCTCTAGGCAATCCACGTGATACTTCTTTGGCTCGTTTCCTGATAATTTCCTGAGTTTGGGTCAGTGGCAGAAGTCCGCCTAGCAGAAATCCTGGTACGAGGAGAAAGTGTCCTCGACCGATGTAAAGGCCAATCGCCTCTCCTGCGGCTGCGATCAACGCAGCCGATAGGAGTGAAAGTGCAAGAAATTCATCTGCCGTCAAGCCTAACCAATACTGGGCCCGTTGCAATCGCACATCGCAGCGCAACCGAAGCTCTCTTAGAGGAAGGCGAGCGATGAATGCCCCGATCAAGCGAAGGGCAGGATCGACGATGGAAAACAGTTGATTACTCACAAGTGTCAATTGACGCACGGCTCCCCGATGCCCCAAGCGCGTCGTAGGAGGCATTGAAAAGCCTGCAATGAAAGCCGCCATACCCCCCGCGAAACATGCCGCTAGTGCGCAAGTGCACAATAGAATGAACCGATTCATGATCGAGCCGCCTTTATATGTCAACGTCAAGAATTTTTCGCGCCAGTAATACAGCCGCTAACCAGAGCACCAACGCCAAGGAGATGACAAGCTGCCCCAGTAGGGAACCAAATAACGGTTCAAAGAAGTGAGAGTCCATACTGTTAATACCAAGAACCATCGGCAGCGGAATCAGGCCGATCACGAACACTTGCGCCTTGCCCTCGGCGGTTTTTGTACGAACGACGCCTTCAAGCCTAGCAAACTCACGCAAGGAAGCGGCGGAGCTCTCCAACAATTCCGTCAAATTGCCGCCGCTCTTGCGCGCAATTTTGAGTGCTTGAACGGTCGCGGTCAGCGTTCGTGAATTTACGCGTTCAGAGAGATTCTCTAGTGCTTCATCCAGAGGGGTCCCCAGCTCGTATTCTTTCGCAAGAACATCCAGTTCCTGACTTATCGGAGGCTGGAGCAGGGACGCGGATGATGTAATTGCGTCCCCAAGTGACGGGCAGGCGCGAAGTGCGTTGGCAACAGTATTAATCCAAGGCTCGACCTGTGCGTCAATCTCGGCTACACGGCGCGCGACTCTTCGCGCCACGACCACCTTTGGCCCGATTGCGATAGCGGGAAGTGAGAGTAACAGCACCCATTGTCGAGCAACAAGCGCCGAGGACGAGATGCCAATTGCCAAAACGATTTGGGCTGAAAAGACATGAAGACCGAGAATTTTCGAGCGGAGAAACCGCAAGCACTTGTCCAAGTCGGCGAGATAATTACCGAGCGCGACCCGTCCAATACTGTCGGAGGAACCGAACAGCGTTACACTAAGCGCCAGCAGCGCAATGATTGTTAGTGCAACCATGCCACGGCCAAGCCACCAAATCACTGGTGTCACAAATAATCTCCGTGTGTAATCAATCCGTGCGCAATGAACTGGTCGAGAAACGACGGCAGGTAGCCGGTTGCCGTAAATGCGCCCTCGATTTTGGTAGTGAGTTCGGCCCGGTGAACATTAAAAGCAAAAATGTCACACAATTCGACCTCACCTTCGTCATTCAAACCGACAACCTCGGATATTCGTGTTACGCGGCGGGAGCCATCTGAGTATCGGGTTTGTTGGACAATCACATGAATACTTGAGCCAATCTGTTGGCGTATCGCTCGCACTGGTAAATCGAGCCCTGCCATCAAGCAAAGCGTTTCGATTCGGCTAATAGCCTCGCGGGGACTATTGGCGTGTGTGGTCGTCAATGATCCTTCGTGACCTGTATTCATGGCTTGAAGCATATCAATAGCCTCGCCGCCGCGACATTCACCGACGACGATTCGATCAGGGCGCATGCGCAGGGCATTCTTGACCAGATCCCGAATCGAATACTCGCCTTTGCCCTCCAGGTTGGGTGGGCGTGCTTCAAGGGATACAACGTGGGGCTGGGCAAGTTGTAGTTCAGCGGCGTCTTCAATGGTGACAATGCGCTCATGGGATGGAATTGAAGACGAAAGCACGTTGAGCAACGTAGTCTTACCACTTCCCGTGCCGCCGGATATTACAATGTTTTTTCGAACCTTAACTGCTCGTTCAAGAAAGCGCGCCATATCCGAAGACACCGAGCCGTATCGAATTAGGTCCGGCATTCTGAGTGGGTCTTTGGCAAACTTTCTAATGGTAATGCAAGGCCCACGCAGTGCCAATGGTGGGATTACCGCGTTGACGCGAGAGCCGTCGCGAAGGCGTGCATCTACCAGAGGCGTTGACTCGTCGATTCGACGACCAAGCGGAGTTACGATGCGTTCAATAACGGCCCGCACCGAGTCGTCGTCGGTAAATCGGCTGGTAGTCAATTCAACCTTGCCGCAACGCTCGACGAATATCGTTTCGGAATCGACGACCATGATTTCATTAATGTCTGGGTCGGCCAAAAAGCGTTCCAGAGGTCCCAGTCCTAGGGCCTCATCTGCAAGCTCCTGAACCAAGGTTTCTTGACTGTGGCCGGGCACCAATTCGGCAACAATCCTGCGTAGCGCAGCCAGAACCTCAGGGCGCATTTCATCTGGACTCATTTTGTTGCGATTCAAAGACGGCAAGTCCAGATGCTGGAGCAACTGGCGGTGAATCAGGCGCCGAACCGCCACTCCGGCTTCGATCGGTTCCAAGGGTGGCTCAGCGGCGGCCTGCAACGGTTGAAAGTCTGCTTTCGGTGGGGCCGAGGAACTCGCGGCATGAGATTGCGGCAATGAGTCCGCCGGGGGCAGTTCCTCGTCTGCGGATATGTGTACTTGAAATGGCCCTATCCCCAAGGTGGTGCGGCCCGCGCACAAGATGCGTGTTGCACGACGCAAAAGGGTGTCGTTGACTACCGTGCCGTTCGCCGAGGCATCTGTAACCGAAAGACCTGCATTTGACCATTGCAGTTCGACGTGCCTTCTGGATACGTTAGGCGATGAAAGTTCAATTGAGCATTCCGGATCCCGTCCAAGCCACAAGGGCTCATTGAGCGAACGAGTTACAACGTAGCTTCTCTGGGCATCGACGATTTCAAATGTTAGCGACATGGGCGTCATGGCTTCCTCGGATCCATCTGAGTACCAGGATTAGTCGACGGGGACTTAGATGTGGCCGGTGGAATGAAGTCCACATCCTCTAGATGTCCCGAATATTCGGTGTAATGCGAAAGGGCGCTCTCGACGCGGTTGCGGTCTTGCATTGAGACCGCGTCCACCACAGAAGGCACGATGAGCACGATGTTTTCGCTTTCCTCCTCGGTACGGCTATGGCTGCCAAAAAGGATACCTAATATTGGAATTTGGCTTAGCACTGGTATTCCGCCTTTTGAACGTCGTTCGCTGCGCGCCGTTAGACCTGCCAGGATCAGCGATTGACCAAGTTCAAGATTAACTTGAGTGTCGAGGGTCGACGTCATGCGCCCGGGCACACTGGTGCCATTATCGCCATCCAGCTCGGAGATGTCGGCGTGCAAGTGCAGCTCAATACGCCCAGTATTTGCGTCGTAGCGAGGTTCTACGTCAATTGCGGAGCCAAACGGGATTTTGTGTAAGCTGCTGGAAAGGGCGCTCTGGATAGGAAAGTTCACCTCACCCCCACCCGCAAAGGAAGCCTTTTCCCCGTTGGCGGTCACTACGGCGGCTTGACGCATTACTTTGGCCCAACCGGATGCCTGTGCCATGTCCAGCCTAGGCAACGCCTGGTTGGCGATGACCGCAGTTGCACTATCAAGAGTGCCCGCTTTCAGGTCCAATTGTGCATTGAATGTTGGGGCGATTGTTCCTGGCCAGCCAAGACCAATTTGATGGCGGTAACTCTTATTCAATTGTACGAAATAGAAATCGAGCCGAATGTTGTCTTTGGCGAGCACGATGCCGGTATCTTTGGAGGTCCGCTTCTGACCCTCGGGGTCATTTACAGTTATTCGATAATGGCGTTCGGCTCCGTCCATCATTAGAAATAGCAGTGTAGTCGTTCCTGGTTTCAACGCGACAACGATAAAGTCTGTAGCATCTTTCGTAAGGCGCACGTCGACGATACCCTTGGCCCCTTCGGAGTAACTTCGAACGTTGTCACTAGGAATCACTCGCTGTTCTCCGATTTGAAGTTCGATGCTCTGAATCTCGGCCGAATTGGGTGTTGCCGCGACTAAACGCACGGGCGCGGGATTGGGCCCTTGAGCGTTGGCGGTGCAGGGTGTGGCGCCCAGAAACATCAGCAAGGTGATTGAGAGTATTGGCGTCCTGCGGCCCGTCCGAAGGATCCAGCGTTTCGATGGAATCGCGCCACTAGCGAACATGTTCAATCGCTCCCTTCGGTGCCGCTCCGCGTGCCGAATGCCAATCGAGTCTATCCTTTGCTGCCTGAAGATCTTTGGCGTATGTCTCAGGGACGCCTTCGACGACGGCAATATCGTCGGAGTTTCTGAGTGAGAGAGTCAGCCGACCTCGCTGTTGCGCCTGTGTCAGCAACTGCGCCTGCTCCACAGTTGCGCTAAGTGTCACGGACGTACCACGGACCGTAGTTGGGCCTGAAGTCTCGTCATTGTGGCCGATACTTCCGCCAACCGAGAGGACCAAGAGGTTCTGCAAAATCGTAGACGTTGAGCTCGTTCCTTCCTCCTTGTTCGAATTGGAGAAAAGCACGTCGACTCGATCACCGGGACGCAGCAGCCCGTCAAAATCGAGAGTCCTTCCGTCGATGGCGACTGCCCGAAGACCGTTTTGAATCAGCCCTGATAGTACCCTTGTGTGATCGCTAAATTTCGTTAAATCACTCCAGAGTACGGCTTCATTCGCCTTAAGTCCCGACGCCACGCGAACTCCGATGATTTTCTTAACGTCTGTTGAGCGAATGTGTCTGGCCTCGATGTACGCTTGCGGTACGTCGTGCACCGCCAATGCCTTTTCCGTCACTACGGCCCCGATAGGCACGTCTTCGGCAGCGACCAGGACGGAAATCTTGGGGCCTCCCGAGACCTCAGCTTCGAGTCGCTGCAGATACAGGTGCATGAGTCCTGCGGCGCCCGCAGCCGCAACGAGGCTTGCTATGAGTCCTGCTCTTTTCATCTTGAGTGATCTCGGAAGAACATCGATTGCAATCCCTTCGGTCGCAACTGAATGCCAGTTGCGAGAAATCAATCGCGATCGCGCGGACCACAAGAGAGCTGAGGCGCGCCACAATTCCCGAACAGCGAGTCGGACACAACGCTGGTCGCTCAGGGGGCACGGATGCTGTCGGCTCTGGACGGTCCCGGTTATGAAAGCTCGGCAACGCTGAGGGCCGTGCGATGCTTTGTCGTGACTTTCATGTGTAGAATGAGCGTGCGGTTACCACTTTTTGCAATGAGATTGTTGGGCGTAGACGTATCCACGAATGTCCATCCGTTGGCCCGCAATCGACGCGAATACCATTCCCGCAAATTGGAAGGTGTTTGCGAATCGGACTCATATAGCGTTACTTGGTAGGGCATGCCCAGTTCGACGGCCGACAACAGGCGTCGGATACCAGGGGGTCTCGGGATGTTGACCGGATCGATCCCGGGTGCGTCTCCTTGTTTAGGAAACATTTCAAGGATTGACGCTTTACCCTCAGTCCACATTACAAGAACCGCTGTGTTTTCGGCAGAGCGCCGCGCCAAGACGTACCGCAGGTGTCCGATCGAAGCCAAATCTCCGGTCTTGGCAAACCTTTGTAGGCGTGCCGTCATGTCATCAGGAAGAAGCCGACTCCCAGTGTCGAGGCATGCAATCACCCCTGCGTCCTTAGTCTCGTGGCGATAGACGCCGTCCAATGCCCCAAGTACTTCGTGTTGAGCCTTGGTGCCGAGACGCTTTTGAATTGCCTCTGGCATCGCAACGCCACTGCTGTCGCGGCAAAACCCGTCGAACCTAGCGATGACTTCGTGCAAATCGAGCGAGCTGCTGGCGGATACCAAGTGTAGCTGTACACCATTTACGCTAAGAATGCGCACTTGATCGCTCACGCGCAAGCCGGCCAATTTCGATACTTCTTGCCCGAAGCTAATTAGTGCCTCACCCGCCTTAGCCTGTGCGCAGTGCCAGCAACCTAATACCAAGACAACCAGCAGGACGAAAGCGACGAGCGCAGCCCGCAACGTTCCTCGCAATCTGTGCATGGCTGCACTACGGTCTGAATATATTCCAGGCATTGGTAACTACAGCCACCGGCGTTTGTTCCGCCAAATTGCACGGCAAATGATATTGACTGGACAGGCTCGTCGTGCCGCCACCGAAAAGCGCGGGGCGGGCAATGGAGCCCTTAGGAATTGCATCAAAGGATTGGCCAAAAGCCGCATCCAGAACATTATCCAACAGACTGGTGACGATGTTCTTCACAACGTCCGTCAACTTACTTGCTTTGTCTTCCGCATCCTTCAGAGTCCGGTGCAGCTTGCTGGCTTCCGCACTGCTGGTTGAGCCGGGCGTCGACAGGACATCTTGGCAACCTTCGGGAATGAATTGGCAGTTGCTTTCGGAATACATCCAGGCACAAGTGCGAGCTGTCATGCTTAGTTGATGCTTCATTAGGAGTTCATCCCGCAAATAGAATAGTGATATAAAAATAAGCACAAAGAAGGGCAGAGCGACTACTGCTTCAACACTTGCGACACCCCGCGCGCGACGTCCGACTCGCGTTCTGTCGGATGATCGTGTCAGTTGCTCAGCATTGATAGAATAGTTCATTCGACGTCTTTCAGTGGACCAACAGATGTTCGATGTTGACCAGCTTATTGACCGCCTCGAGAAGAATACCTGTGGCCGGGTCCTTTTGCCATTGAAGTGGGCGCTGATCGGGCAGACGAAACCGCCGCAATCGGGCGCGCCACTTCATGTTCCACATCCATTCTTCCTGGGATTCGGTGCCTTCGTAGTAGTATTCTGCCTGGGCAATGGAGATTCTTCCTAAGGGTTCGAGGTCGCTCAGTGGGTTTCCGGGCTGACCTTGATTCCAGAGCGATAACTTAACAATGCCGTCCGCCATTTCGCTCGGGAATGTGCCGATAACGAGCGAACGAAGTTGAAAGCTATTGTCACCGCGCCTCGCGTCGTGTTCGATTCGTTTCGGTGATTTAGTGTTGCTGTCGGCATCTTTGCTTACTGGCGTGTCGACATGTCCATTACCGTCGAGATTGAAATCGACGTGTGTTGTCTCTGATTTGGTGCAGCCCAAGATCTGCGTCACCTCGGTGAAGTCAACCGGTGGCGATATTTCGTTATTCTTAGGAAAATGCGGAGCCGCAGGTACTTGTTCATTGCTGCACACGGGCAAGACATCGTTGACGTTTGCACTTCGACGGATCACGTTGTTGTAACCTGCGGCAACCGTTGGATTGACCGTGGCAGGCCCACAAGGCGGGGCTGTGGAGTTTTTGTAAACGTAGGTGCCATATTGCGGGTCCAGCCGCTGCCATTGTCCGTTGCGCCATTTGTAATAAACTCGGGCCGTCCGATATTGGTATAAATACCCAACTGGCGTCGGTGATTGGGCAGGGTCGCATTGTTCACGCGCAGCAACTACCCGGGTATCATAGGGGCCTCCGAGGCTGCAGTCGTGGCCCGATTGACAGCTGCCTGTCGTAAGATCAGGTTGTGCGTCTTTCTGATCTTGTTGCTGCTTATCACAGTTAGGATTGGTTGTGTCACTTGCGTGCGCGGTCTGGGTATCGCTGCCGCTTTCATTACACCGATCGTCGGAACTTAGTTTTGGGTATCCCGCATTCTCAGTTTGGTCATAGGTCGGCGCGCCCCCGGAGCTATCTCCGCAAAACCACGCGGATAGATCTGACGTGATTGTATTCATGGCGGATTTTAGTTTGTCAAAAATGGGATTGATGGCAGGACAATGCAGGGCTGCCTCCGCGAGTTCCACCGGAAAAGTCCCGGCTTTGCCGCATAATCGATCAAATGTGTCATCTTCGACGGGTAGTCCGTTGATTTCCCGCGAACCCGCAGCATAGCCATTTGTTATTGAGGAGCCCCAGTGATCTGAAATATTCGCGGGTGCAATGCCGTCGGCGGCAAGGGGCGTGATGGCCTTAACCACGTTAGCTGTTGTGTTTAGAATCTCAAGCGCAGCATAGACTGGGTCTTTTGTCGTTTTGTAGGCCGTATTCATCGCTTGCTGAATTGTTCTAAGGGGTGGAATGGCCGTTAGTGTGGCGCCGAACGTTACCCAGGCCAGGGCCGCAGCTATGAACATTCCTAATATTGCTATCCCTTCCACGAGTTTTATTGTGACTAGAATCGCCAATAGCGCTGCCATCACGATGTTAATGAGTACAATGAAATTCATTCCGCGCGCATTGGCGATTGCGGCGGAAAGTGCGGTGGCGTCGGCGGCATCCTGCATGCGCTCACGGAACAGTACAGCTTGGCCCATCCCAATCATGTAGTAGAGTATGGCCACGCCGAATATCGCGAAAAATGCTGCAATTAGCATAATTGCGCCGCGATCGTTGATCGGTTTCATCCGTCGTCTCCAGTTTGATCGTACTGGGCGCCTTGATTCGGCAATGTGGCTTTTGCTGTGATCTTAAAAAAGCGTCGATCCGTAAGGTCTTGGAGCATCGTGCTTCCTGCACCCAGTGCTCTAGTCATCATCACGGGAAGCAGCGACCGTGCGCCATCGATCAGTGCATCAACTGATTTGCAAATCAGGCCACGAACTACTGGAATATCGCATTGATAGAAGTATGTAACTTGCGCTGTGACTGTTGCATGGGCGCCTATGGGTTCCCGTGCTAAGTCGTCGGTACTGGGGGTGTCGTGAAGCGTGACTGCGGTGGCGAAGTTGGTGTATAGCTCCGAGGAAACAGCCTGAGCCAGAGTCATAGGTGTAATGGCGGTGTCGATGCTCTTGCCGGAAGCGATTAGTGCGCCCATGCCGGGTGCTAGTATTGTCAGCGGTTCGGTAGCGGCGGTTCGGATAGTTGTCATTCTCAAACCCTGTTGGTCTCCTCTTGTGGCGGAGATCGTGCCGCGGGGCGCATTGCGGTAGTATTTAGGATCGTCTTCGAGAACGACTACGGCTGCCCGCGCTGCACTAACAGCAGCGTGGGCTACAACGAGGCGTGCGACGACCAGCAGGGAGAACTGGCATATCGCCAGAAACAGCACAAAAACAGGCATGAACGCAATTATGAATTCGACATACACCGCCCCACGCGTTTGCCCCGTTGTTAGCCCGGCCATGGTACGAACCTGTGGAAGTAGGACAATGTGGAGTTAGCAATTACGGCGACGGCAATTGCGGGGCCCATGCGGAACTCGGTCATACTGGCCGTCTCAAGTGGGCGACGCCATTTGCGAGGCAGAAGGGGCTTTGCCGCTAGTTGAACGGTATTGCCCAGCAAGCGAAGCAATTGGCCGTGGTAAGCTACTGCTACAAGTGCGAACAATGCTAGGAGCCCGAACGCCCCGAGTTCAACTTCGAGTCCGCGCATTGGGCCCAAGAGCGCGCCTAGGGCGGCGAATAACTTTACGTCGCCGCCGCCGATGGCGCGCTCTTGGGTGGAACGGTAGAGCAACCAAGGTACCGCGGCTGCGAGCAGAAGCCCGAGGAGGCTTTCAATGATACCAGCTCGGCCCCCGAGGATGCCGTGGATTAGCGGACCGAGGCAAATTATGGGCAATGTGAGCCAGTTGGGGATACGACCGGTTCGGCTGTCGGTGACGGCAGCCACAGCGCTTATGATGACTGCTACGATTGGCACAATTACCGCTGAGTTCGCTCCGGTCATATCAATTCTCATGCTGCTAATTACTGGGCTGGCCTTGCGAAACGACGTCTTTGGCTACAGAATTGTTCGCACTGTCAATCTTGGCGTAGATTGTTTTGCCGAATTTCTGCCATATTCCGATTCCCGTTACGGCAATTAGTACCAAAAGAATTACGTACTCCACGGTGGATAGTCCGCGCTCGTCCTTCCGAAGTGCGACAGAGTTCGATAGTCGAGATTGCGATATGCGATGCGTTTTCATGGTGTCCTTCCTAAATTTGTGGCGATCGCTCTTGTGCGTCGCGATGACAGATCAGATAAAATGAGTCATTTGCCGTTGCAGATCGGTGCCCGGAAGGGCAAGCCGGTCTTTGCGTGAGTATTGTTGAATGGTGAGTTATCGGTGAGGTGCTTCGGCGAGTTGCGTAAAATCGCACGAGCCTTTATTTACGGATACGGCAGTAGCAACCAGGTGCGCTGTGAGAGGTACATGCGCATGAGGGGCACTCCAAGTGCTACGGTTGCCATTGACACGCCGACCGCCACTAAAGTTAGCAACACAGCGTACTCGACCATGATCGTGCCGCGGGTATCCTGCGGATATCTTAGGGAGCTTGATTGGGGGTCAGCTCTTGGCATAGAGGGTCATCGACCGCCGCCACTGACAGTTGCGGAAAATCGATGGGGGCGAATTCTCCCACCCTAAATCCCTCCCCCTGGGAGGGACTTCACCCACCCCTGCAC
>Ga0075520_1000096_pt1 | contig 29364 bp, 22 predicted proteins | sample NGEPerB_FD_75100 | JGI IMG/M metagenome (GOLD analysis project Ga0075520, IMG submission 75100) | Arctic peat soil microbial communities from the Barrow Environmental Observatory site, Barrow, Alaska, USA - NGEE PermafrostAB12-B | ecosystem: Environmental > Terrestrial > Soil > Wetlands > Peat ... | reverse complement strand
TTACCGACTAGCGCCAAAACGTTGCCGACGTCAATCGAGGCGAGCAACTTCGTGACGTTGATTCGAATGCCATGCCCACCGAGCCAAAGTGTCAGCGATTCAACAATTTCCAAGACCCTTGTTTGATAGCGAGGAATTGCAACGGCAAACGCATTGATATTTGTCCAGACAAAGCTACCGGCCAAGGCCAGTAGTGCAATTAGTCCCATTACTAGCAAGGGGATGGCAATCGCCACGGGGACGCCCAACCGTCGGAGAAACCTCACAGCTGGGGACAACAGCACCGTGATGAAGGCTGCAAAAACTACTGGCACCAGTATTCCGGAAGCTTCTCGGAGTCCGGCCACGATTACAACTAGTGCAGCGGCAGCGTAAAGTCCGCGGAAATTGGTTGAAGTACGCACCGACACCGGCGAAGGTTCACTCACAGCGTATGCTCCAATAGCCCAGGCATTGACGTCTGGGCCATCCTACTCGAGTCGTGGGTACGTTGCGTCCAAAAGAGCTTGACCTGTCAACATCTTGACCTAGCAGACAATGGGCTGACGCTTTAAGGGGTCATTGGAAACCCTCCCGGGGTCATTGGCGGCCAGCAAAACTCCCGATGCCAGAGAATCTCATACGGCATCCGAATTGCAGGTCGCGCTGGCAATGTCATCGTACAACTCATTCCCGGCGCCGTCGGCCATGATTGCACCTACTGAAGGGACTTCGCGAGGCATGCCAGAACCAAATAGGCCGTCAGTCGTTTGCCTCTGTACGTAAGCCGTTATTGAGGGCTGTCCTCGGAAGGCGAATCGTGATTAGTTCCGCCCTCGATGACACACCTGCTCGGCGCTGCGATATTTGATCTGGACGGTATCCTTCTGAATACGGAGCCCCTGTACACAAAGGCCACACAGACCGTATTGGTCAAGTATGGCAAGTCGTATGAATGGCGCCATAAGCGATTCGTCATGGGCCGGTCTCCGTTGGAAGGGGCGACCTGGCTCGTAAATGAGCTAAGGCTCCCCATTTCTCCCGAGCAGTACTTGAGCGATCGCGCTGTTTGGCTACGACAGCTTTTCACGAATTGTCCGATGATTGATGGCGCTGAAGCCCTCGTCACGCGCCTTTCTTCATTGGGAATTCGGTTGGCCGTGGCCACCAGCAGTGAGCGTGAGTTGTGTGACCTCAAGATCCGACCCCATACTTGGTTCAATTTGTTCGACAAAGTGGTGTGTGGTGACGATCCCAGAATCCAACGGGCGAAGCCGGCACCGGACATCTTCTTGTTGGCCGCCTCAGAACTCGGTGTTAGCAATAAACAATGCCTGATCTTCGAGGATTCGCCGGCAGGGGTCGCCGCAGGACGCGCTGCGGGAATGCGGGTAATCGCTCGACTTGAACCGCCTCTTACTGCAGCCGACCTTTCCGCCGCAGACGTTATCGTTTCAAATTACAATGAACTCGATCTCGAGGATATTCTAAGCGTGCCTAACGCGTAGGCTAAGCGCGACATGCGTACGGGTAGAGGTGACGCATGCGTCGCCCCTACTACTCTTCGCCGTTTCGCCCTATTATTGCTGGTATGCCACTTTTTGGAGCGGAACCATATTCCTGCAACTTGTATTGAATCTTACGAACACTGATGCCTAATACGTCCGCGGCTCGACTCGTCGAGCCACTTTCCGCGGCCAATGTGGTCAATATGGCGTATCGCTCAATGTCACCCATGGTGGAGCCGGGTACCGGAGGGGCGCCCATGTTCGGCCCTGGAACAACTTCAGGTGGCAGATGATCGGCTTCGACAACGCCGCCCTCCGCCAGCACAACGGCACGCTCCATGACGTTTTCGAGCTCGCGTACGTTGCCCGGCCAGTGATAGGCCGCCAGACGCGTAATTGCCGCCTCCGACAGTCGTTCAACACGCTTCGCGTTTTCCTCAGAATATCTTCGCAGAAAGTGCATCGCCAGTGCTGGTACGTCGGAGGCACGTTCGCGCAGAGGCGGAAGCGGCAAACTGATCACATTGAGGCGATAGAACAAGTCCTCTCGGAACTTGCCATCGCTCACCATCGCCTTCAGATCCCGATTCGTTGCAGCAATGATGCGTGTGTCCACTCGGATCGACGTGCTTGAATTGTTACGCTCGAACTCATGTTCCTGTAGCACTCGAAGCAATCGAATTTGCGTCGCGGGCGCTATGTCGCCAATTTCGTCAATGAAAAGGGTACCGCCGTTGGCCTGCTCCAAACGCCCCTCACGCTGCCTTTGTGAACCGGCATTTGAATCAGGTTCGTATCCGAAGAGTTCGCATTCAAGAGTGCTCTCCGCCAAAGATGCACAATGTAGCTTGATGAACGGCCCGGCGGCGCGATTAGAACGCTGATGAATTGCGGCGGCAATCAGCTCCTTGCCGGTGCCTGATTCGCCTGTTAGCAGAATTGTCGCGCGACTCTGAGCAACTTGCGCGGCAATCTTGAATACTTGCTGCATGGATGGCGCGGCGCCGACGACGTTTTCAAACCGATATCGTTCGTCCAATCGCTTGCGTAAATCTTGAGCCTCTCGGCGAAGTCGATTTTCGTGCAGCGCTCTCTCTATCACAATCAAAAGCTCGTCCGTATTGATAGGCTTGGTAAGATAGTCAATGGCGCCGCTGCGCATGGCCTGCACAGCTGAGTCGACAGCACCGAACGCGGTCATTACGACGACTGGTAGTCCGGGCGTACGCTCGCGAACCTTCGTCAACAGCTCGACTCCATCCATACCCGGCATCTTCAAATCGGTAAGAACCAGGTCCGGTTCGAACTCGCCGAATCGTCCAAGTCCCTTGAAACCGTCAGCTGCGGTTTCGCAGGTGTAGCCTTCCTCGCGAAGAATTTCGGCCAGTGCATTTCGCGCGTTCGACTCGTCGTCGACGATGAGGATTCGTCCATTCATGCTCACGGTATCTCTCCCGAACCAAGGCACCCGCAGTGGGGCACCCTATTGAATCGCCCAAGTACTCGTAGGGGCCGGACCCGATTCTGGGTCAGGCGCGCAAGTGTTGCGTCAGGTGGGCACCGCACGCAATGCTTTCGCGAATTGGGCTTTTAGGCCGGTGTAACCAAGGGTTGACGTCCCCCAAACCAATGCCGAATTGCCGCCTTTAGAAGGCCGACTGCAGGGCCAGTCGTAGCAATTTCTTATCGATTTATCGAGCAACCGCATGCGTCGCTCGCCACTGGTCGCTACGAATGCGTCGGATATTGCGGCAGAACGATCGTAAAACGCGTCTGGCCTGGACGGGAGGCAACCTGAATTGATCCGCCATGATCGGCCACTATTCGGTGCACAATTGCCAAGCCAAGACCCGTGCCGCATTCCTTGGTCGTAAAAAATGCATCAAAAATTGGTAGCTCTTCAGAGAATCCAGGACCGGTATCCTCGACGTCAATCAAAACATTGCCCGCCGTGTCCGGACCTCGCGTGCGAACGGTCAGCACACCCTGCTTATTCATGGCTTCAATCGCGTTACGGAATAAATTGAGAAACACTTGGCGAAAGCGCGGTGGGTCTACGTGGATGTTGCCCGCTTCACGGTCGAGTTCAGTCCGCAGTTCAATGCCGACCGAATGGACTTCGGGACCAATCAAGCTGACCACACTTTTCAAGATGTCGTTTGCCGCGACGCGCTGCAGTGCCAACGGTCGGGGCTGAGCGAACGCGAGAAAATCGCTAACCAATAGATCCAATCGATGGATTTCCTCGCGTACGATGCGACCAATCTCAAGGACGCCGTCCACCGATACAACACCCTTGCTCATGCGCCTTTCCAGGAGGTCAAGCTGCAGCTGTGCACTATTGAGCGGGTTCCGCACTTCATGGGCTAAGCCCGCTGCCAACGTACCCACCGCTGCCAGGCGCTCCGCACGCACTGTGCGCCTCATCATTTCGCGCTCATCAGTTACATCAATGCCAGTGGCGTACGTTACATTGCCCAAATAGCCCTCGGGAACCGAAGTACACTGCCAACGCACCAGTCGATGGCCACCACTCTTGAGCGGCAAGATTCGATCCGAACCACCTTCGCCGACAATATGAGCCCCCGGCCGACCGAGCATTTCCTGTCGTAAGTAGCCCGTGACTTCTTCAAGCCGACGGTTCCACAGGGCAATATTGCCCGACCGATCGAGGGCAAGCACGAAGATCGGCATTGCTTCAACTACCTCACGATGTCGGCGCTCAGAACTCTCCAATTCGCGGCGTAATTGCTCATGTTCGCGGTGCCCGCGCGCCTGAATTAGCGCCCTACGCGCCGTATCGATAAGATCCTCGGGACGCACCGGTTTTAAGACATACGCGAATGCACTGGTGCGCACGGCGTTGATAGCGCTCTCCAGTGTACCATCACCGGTGACGATCACGACTTGCACAAATGGTGACATAGCCCGAAGACGCGTGACTACGTCTGTCCCGCGGACGTCCGGCAAGTGCAAATCAACGAACGCGACGTCAAAGGACCGGGTCGACATGAGTACCTCGGCGGCCGCCCCGTCAGCAGCCACTTCGCACTCGGCTCCGGGCTCTATATCCGCCAAGAGCTCACACATGCTGTGCGCAAGCTCGCGGTGGTCGTCAACCACTAGAAAGGCAGCCGCACTCACAGTCGTTCCCGCGAAACGCTAGACGGTGGCGTTGCTGAATCTCCCGCGTTGGGCGGCCCTGAATTGGACGTGCTCATCAATCTTCTAGCCAAAGCAAGCCAGCGTTCAATGTCAAGAGGCTTCGAGAGCACGTCGATCGCACCCGCCGACTGAGCTCGCTCAACGACTTGTTCGTCAGCATAAGCCGTCATTACAACGGAGGGCACGGACAACCCGCGACGATTGAGTTCTTCTATCAAATCTACGCCGCTTTGCCCGGGCAGGCGCAAGTCCGTGAAAATCCCCTGGAATGATTCGCGCTCCAATTGTTCGAGCGCTTCTTCGGCATCCAGAGCAATCACCCCATGGGTACCCTCCAATTCGAGCAGCTCGCAAAGATCTTGGGCAAATTCTCGATTGTCGTCCACAACGAGAAAGCGGTTGGATTGGACCATTGAACCCTGAAGTTTACCGTCAAAGTCCGTCCGCGCAATCACGCCGACTGCACATTGGTCATTTCAGAGTCTTTCGCTAAGGCTTGGGGAAGCCAAAATCGAAAACAGGCCCCCGTTCCTGCTCGCTCGAGCTCAATCGTGCCACCGTGGGCCTTTACAATCCGCTGGCACAAGGCTAGCCCGAGACCGTTACCGTTAGCCTTGGTCGTAAATAGCGGCTCGAAGATGCGGGACTGATCGCTTGGAGCAATACCGGGGCCACTGTCCCGAATCCAAATTGCAGTTCCATCTTTGACCGTGAATCCTTCAACCTCCAAGGTTCCGGAACTTCCAATGGCGTCCCGGGCATTTTCCAAAAGATTCACAAACACGCTACGCAATTGTTCCGGGTCAGCCATTACCGTGAGCTTGGGCGCCAGCAATTTTCGCTTGATGACAGTTTCGGGTAATCCAAGCGCCTCCAAGGCCTCATCGACGACTCGCTCGACATCAACGATTTGAAGCTGCGGGGGACGGCTTCGTGCAAGCTCGAGCAAGTCGTTAATAATCTTCGAACATAATTGAACTTGCCTGCGTGCCTTGTCAACGTGCCGCTGCACACCTTCGTCTTGCACCCCAAGTTTTTCCAGCCGCTGGGCGACAAGGTATACACTCGTTTCAATGGTACCCAACGGGTTGCGTAATTCGTGACCAATTGAAGCCGCCAATTGACCGATCGTCGCTAATCGCTCATTCGTCTTGAGCTGTTCTTGCTGTTGATCGCGGTAGCTTTCTAGCATCAAGGTTAATTCCAAATCTAAGATTTGGTTGACTGCTAGTATCGTGGCGTTTCGCTGTTTGGCGTCGTTGAACGTTTGCAGAACAATCACGAGAAGGCGGCTACGAATGCAATTCATTGCCGTGAACATCATTTCTTGTGGCAACTCAATTTGTACGTGAACCTTGCCAATGCGCTGACGAGATTCCAGGTAAGGTCGCCCGACATGAGGTCCGAGGAGGGCCGAGTTTAGCCAGCCTATTAGAGATTGCTTGAGACAGTGCAGGTGGAGCTCGCCACCATTGGTGCGTCTCAGGATCAACGGGTCTCGAATGATGCAGTCGCAAAACTCGTCGATAATTCCGGGGATCCCGTCTTTTACGACGTCAAAAAAGCTGCGCAGGATCTCGGTGGTGGTCTCGTCGATCCCAAGGCAATTGCGCACTTCGTCTAGGCGCTGCGGGTTCATCGAGCAAAGCATGCCAACGTGAGCGTTTACGGCAATGGCAACCCGCCACTCGACGTCGCACGATTCAGTCTCCGGTAGCGCGCGGACCCCGGGGCAGGTAAACCTACGAGGGATGCCGGAACGCGCTAGTCAGACTACGATCGAGTCCTGTCACGCTGCGGAACGCGCTGCTATGCTTTCTTCTGAGTCCACTCGTCCGGCCGGACGCACTTTGATCGTGCTGGGGGTGCTGGCGACCTTGATAGGCCTGGCCCTCGGCCTGGTGATGAGCAGTGTAGGATCCTGAGTGCGTTCATGACGGAACCGACCTCTGCTCTGCGCGGATTCGAATGGGGCAAAGTAAGTGGCCTCCGGCTGCGCGCCGAGTCTATCGCCGAAGGGCTATACCTAGGCAGCCATCGAAGTATAAAGCGCGGCTCTGGTGTTGAATTCAGCGGGCATAGAAACTACGTGCCGGGCGATGACCTGCGTTGGTTAGATCGCCACGCCCTGATGCGCCACGCCCGTTTGTTAATTCGAGAATTCGAAACTGAGACTGATCGCGCACTTCACCTCGTAGTTGATGCCACAGCGTCGATGGGCTATCGGAGTGATGCGGCGCCAGCGACTAAATTGGAATTCGCCACATTGTTGGCTGCTGTTCTTGCCCGCCTTGCCATTGCGGGAGGTGACCCAGTAGCACTCGATTGGCTGGGTGGTTCCAATTGTCGCTGGCTGCCACCGCTCGGTGGGCGCCAGGCCTTTGAAAGGGTGGTGGGCGTATTGGAATTTGCCAAAGCCGAGGGCGATTGCCACCACGATGATTCCGCCGTCGACCGCGCACTCACAGCGGTATTGCGCTATGCACGCCGTGGAACTTCAATCGTAATCCTGACGGATCTCGCCGATTTGCCGGGTGCAATCCTGACACGGGCCGCGGCCCTGTGTAGTCGTGGACGTCGCGTCATCGTCGTGCGCGTGCTCGATCCAGCTGAATTGAATTTTACGTTTCGGGGACCTGTGCACCTGCTCGCCCTGGAAGGACGTCTGTCAGCAACCACGGACGCTGACGTCACTCGCAATCAATATCTGTCAGCACTCAGTCGGGAGTCTGAACAATTCGCGACCCTGCTCTCGCAAAGGGGCGGTCGCTACATCACAGTATGTACCGACGCCGATCCCGCCGACGCAATCCGTGACATCATAGTGACTTTTGGGGGCCAAGCCTTGTGACCTGGCGGATGGACCGAATGAAAGTTCGTCAACTGACAGACAGGTCGGTGCCGCACGCATTGCCAGGGCTCGAACCGTGGAGCACACTACGGTGAACTTCTTAGTTATTGGTGCACTTGCGATCGCCAGCCTGGGGCTCTTGCCGATTATTGCACATCTGCTGCAACGGGGAAGTCGCGATGCCATTGGTTTTCCACTAGTTCGGCTGGTACTGCCAACTCCAAAACTATCGAGTCGTCACGGGAGAATACAAGACAGACTATTGTTGTGTTTGCGCGGCGCGCTCATCGTCACTTTGGCTTTGCTCGGCGCGATCCCCCTGGTTCGTTGCGATCGCCCCGTACTCACCCGACAACAAGGGGCGTCCGTCGCACTCGCTATTATTCTGGATGACTCTGCAAGTATGCGGGCCCAGTTGCCCGACGGTACGGAACGCTTCTCTCGCGCCAAGAAAGGCGCCGCACAAGTCATATCTCAATTGCACGAAGGGGATCTGGTCGCCCTCGTGCTCGCGGGTCATCCCGCTCGACTTGTTATTGGTGCCACGTCGCAACTGCGTATGGTCAATGATCTTTGCCTGAAGACACCCGCATCGGACCGGAGCACGGATCTGGCGGGAGCGGTTGATTTGGCAGAGAACGCGCTGCGTAATCTTCCCCAAGCTGACCGTCGCGTCGTAATTCTTAGCGACATGAGTCAACCTCTGCCAAGGGCCTCGATTCAGCAATGGTTGCCCAATCCAGAGCTGGCGTTGCCAATCCAAAATTGTGGAATAGTCACGGCCAGCCAGCGCGGTAGTCAAGTGGCGGTCCAATTGGCCTGTTCGGACAAAACGGCGGCAATTGATCGCAAGGTGGTACTGAATAACAGAGTCGGCGGTCAGCTAAAGAGTACCGAAACCTTGCCCCCCGCTAAGTTCATTTCGGCCAGTAAGAACGTTCAAACCATTACCTTCGACTCCGTTCCCACGGCTGCATCGCTCGATGCGCACATCGAAGGACGCGATGCCAATACTCATGATGACGTTGCCCCAGTATTTATCGGTACGGAAGGAACTGTCGTAGCTACACTGGCCGACTACACGACAGCACGCGCAGCAACGGGCGGACCGCCCCTCATTGAGCAGGCTCTTTTGGCATTTGGCGGTGATCTTGTGCTGCGGCCCTGGACAACGTTGCCTGATGACGCGCGGGCCTACCATGACGTTTCAGTATTGGTCCTTGACGATCCGCCTGCCATGGGGCCCGAAGTGCATACTGCCATGCAAAAATGGCTCGAACGCGGGGGTATCGCCTTCGCGTGGTTAGGCCCGCGTGCCGTGGGCGATCAGCTGGGTACCTCTCTGTCGCCCTTCCTCGAAGGACGCGCGAGGTGGGAGTCGTCAAGCGTCGCTGGCATTGATCCGGATAGCCTCAAATGGCTGGGAGTGACCGCCTCAACGTTTTCCGAATTGCACGCGCAAGGGCGGTTGGCCCTAGATGAGGCGCTGCCTCCAGCTAGCACGGTTCGGGCCCGTTGGTCCGATTTCCGAGCTGCACTGTTGGAGCGTGCTGTTGGGAGAGGTATCGTTTGGACCCTGGGACTGCCCGTGTCATCGGAAGTAAGTGACATCGGACTGCGCCCGGGTTTCTTAGCGCTGTTCGCGCACCTCATAGAGACGACGCGGCAACGGGGACAGTCGCCCATCGTTGGCGTTGGCCATGCTTGGAAATTCGATTTCAATGAGAACGTTCGGGTCGAGGATCCAACCGGCGTCCTGATGTCTCCGAGCACTCCGCCGGAATTGGCCTCAATCGAGATGTGGTACGTTCCTACATTGTCAGGCCTGTACAAGATTTTCCGTGACAAACAGGTTGAGTATCGCTTAGCCCATGTCGAGGCACAGGAAATCACAGACACTCCCCAGGTTGCGGGGGCAACGCCCTTAGATCGCGCCGTCGCTCCGCAGGCGCGCCTCGACCTATCACGTCCGCTTACACTGGCCTTAGTGATTATCGCAATTTTGGAGCTGTTGCTCTCAGGTTGGCCGTCGACAAGTGCCTCCGAAAAGCACCCGCTTGGAGCCCGCCGCAGCGTGAGCCCATTAAAAGACTCTAGCTGACTTGCCGAAACTCCCTCCCAGCCTCAGGCGTCTAAATGTGGATACCTCAGAATCCGTAACGCGAAATATCCGAATTCAGGTCCAGAGCCGTTATTTACCCGAACGCAGTGCACCCCCGCGAAATCAGTGGTTTTTCGCGTATCGAATTCGAATCGCTAACGAAGGGGATGAAACGATTCAGCTCTTGACGCGACATTGGGTAATTACGGATGCGACGGGCCATGTGGAAGAAGTGAACGGCGATGGTGTAGTGGGTGAGCAGCCCGCCATCGAGCCGGGCCATGCCTTCGAGTACACCTCAGGCTGTCCGCTCACGACGCCCTTTGGGTCGATGCATGGCGAGTATCAGATGATAAACCCCCTAGGCGAACAGTTCGACGTAACGATTCCGGCATTTGTCCTCAGGGTACCGGGAACGATGAACTAGTACCTCGAGTCTATTGCATTGAGGTACTAGAAATTCGCGAAGCGAATTTTGGGTTTGGGCGACGACGTTGAGGAGTGGTTGAAGAACCAAGCCCAAGAAAATAAGGCTAGGGGCGCGATGGCCGCGAAGCGGCCGGTCCGAAGGACCCATCAGTTCTGATGAATCGCGGCACTAGCGCCGTCACGCGTGGTTACTTGCATGGGTTGCAAGTGTCGATTTTGGGCCGCCACACCCCCAAAAAATCCAAGGATGGTCCCTATTGCCCCGACTTTTGGTGAATAGGATAGCCGAATTCAATTAATCGGTGCCGTGAAGTTGGCCACTTTATCCTACATTGGCACCATCGGGCCATGTCTGACCCACCTGACATGCCCAAGGCCTTGAAATTACAACGAATTCCTGCGGAAGCTGAATCTGATGCGCTCCCCCGGACCTTTGATCGGTACCTGCTGCTGAAGCGCATCGCCAAAGGTGGAATGGGCGAGGTCTTCCTCGCGACCCCGGCGGGGACCATTGAAGGAGCGGAGCGACCCTGCGTGCTCAAGGTAATCCGTCGCGAGCACATTGAGGACAGCTCCTTTGTGGCTCGCTTCCTGGACGAAGCCCGCATTCAATCACAACTGGAGCATCCGGGAGTCGTACGTGTACACGAGGCTGCGCTTGATTCCGCCGGCAAGCCCTTCTGTGTGTTCGAGCATGTCGAAGGGCGCAACCTGAGCGAAGTGCGGCTGCGCATGCAGCAACTGGGCATCGCAATTCCCTGGCCCGATGCAGTGGCGATTGCGATGGCACTTTGCGACGGACTTGCGCACGTACACGAGCGCACTGACGCGCACGGACAACCGCTGGACATTGTACACCGCGATCTGAGTCCACAGAACGTCATGTTGGCTTATGGTGGAGATGTAAAACTGATTGATTTTGGCACGGCACGGGGACACAACCGCCGTTGTCACACGATTGCCGGCATCGTCTTTGCCAAGCCGGGTTACGTGGCGCCAGAAGTCGCAAACAATAATCCCGGTGGAGTTCCCGCGGACATTTACGCCATTGGCATCATGCTGTGGGAGATGTTGAGCGGACGACGCTTTCTCAAGGGCGAAGCCAGCGAACATCTAGCTGCGGTCGCAGCTGGCACTAGAATTCCGGGCCCCGTCGCGGAGCAGGTTCAGGCGCCGCCCGACCTCGATGCCATTTTGCAACGAATGACGGCCACAGCCATCGACGAACGTTACGCCTCGGCCTACGAAGCGATGCAAGATTTCGTGCAATTGCTGAAGCGCGCGCCTTGCACCAATGACGGTCAGCGAAGCATACGCGTTCGAATCTCTCAATTAATGCACCGATTGTATCCCGCGGAGCCCACCCGGACTCGCGCCGAGTTCGTGCGCTTGATTGCTTCGGCCAAGCAAACATTAGTCCCTGCCTCGGCACTAGTGCCGCCCCCGAGCCCAGAACCACCGGTGGTGGCGGTTCACAAGGATCCTAATTTACTCGGGGGAACGCGCTACCGGCTCCTCGGTGAGCTAGGCCGGGGCTCCAGCGGCCTCGTCTACGAAGCCCTCCATTTGGACCTGGGACGAAAGGTCGCGTTGAAACTCCTTTGCCCCGAAACTGCCGCGAGCAGCGAAGGATTCGAACTGTTTCGTCGCGAAGCAAGCACCGTAGCGCAACTTGAGCACGAGAATATTGTGACCGTTTATGATTTCGGCAAGACCGAAGCGGGTCAGGCCTTCTTTGCCATGGAGATGCTACGCGGCGATCCGCTTGATCAACGCTTGCTCAAGAACGGCGCCCTCGAATGGCGCTCGGCAGTTGCCTTGGCAATCCAAGCCTGTCGAGCGCTGGAAGCCGCCCATGAAGCGGGGATTGTGCACCGCGATATCAAGCCCGCCAATTTATTCGTGACTCGGGCGGGGCTAGTAAAGCTACTGGATTTTGGAATCGCCCACCTTAGGCAACAATCTGATCCACTGCACGTTGATGGCGAGGCATTCTTCGTTGTCGGGACGCCCGAGTACATGCCTCCCGAGCAAGCAACAGGTTCTGAACCAACGGCGCACAGCGATGTCTACGCGCTCGGCAGTGTGTTATTCGAGATGCTCACCGGTGAACAGCCCTTTACGGCGGGCAATATTGCAGCATTGATTGATGCAAAGCGTTCCCAAGCCCTGGTGCCGGCGCGCAAACGTCCCTTCGGTGGCCAAATACCGAGGAGCATCGATCGGGTCCTATCTCAGGCGCTTTCAGCCAATCCAGAGCGCAGGTATCCGTCGGCGGCAGCGCTTCGACTGGCATTGGTAGCAGCCTTAGATAGTTCAGCTGCGAGCACGCGACGTCGGTCCCAGCGCGTGACACGATTGACGTCCAGCATTGCTCTGGTCAGTCTGCTGGCGGCCGGTACACTTTGGACCTCCCCCGAGCTGCGTCATCGCGGGACGTTGTACTACAAATGGGCAGCGCGCAATTCTCACCTACCTGCAGCGGTACCAGCCCTGCGAAAGTCAGCCACATCGGTTCGCCAATATTCGGAATACGTCTTGGCGGCGCTCACCAAGCATCGGTCACCGACTCCAGCAGTGATCACGCCTCTGGCTCAACCGAACAAACCTGCCGAACAGTCCGACGCCGCTCCTGCGTCAACCCGCGTTGCAGAACATTCCTCCACAGCCCAAGCGGGACCGATGCCACCCCTCGATTCGACCACTACCGAGCCGACTAACGATCTCCAGCGCGCAACGAGTTGGCTTGAGCACGGGCAGGCCAGCCGAGCTCTGCGAACACTGCGTCGCCTTGGCAATCAAAATCCAGAAGATGCTTCCATTCTTGCGATCTGGGAGCAGGCCGCAATGCAAACCAAGGCTTGGGGCGAAGCCCGCAGCGTCGCCGAGCAGCGCTCCCGAATTGAGAATAACGAGGATTCCTTGTTGTCTCTGGCTCGCTTGCAGCGCATGACCGGACAATCGGAGCGAGCCCGTAATACGCTTCAGCGGCTGATTCAGGATTTTCCGGATTGCGAAGAAGCGAAGGCATTGCTGGAACGAGTCGACGGCAAGTCACGAATCGCAGTGCGCTAGCACACCGGGCCTGACGGTCAGTCGTAAAGGCTCGTATTTCACTGAGGGCGATGATACACCCCGGTCCTCTCTTGGCCGGGCGAAACGGCTCGCGCAAGGGATGCTCCCCTTCGCGAACTGTGATTCATGGGCCGCACGCCAACCCCGTCAATACCTTCAGCACTGGTACAAGGGCAGCCAGCCTGGACGATATTGCGTCTGGCAGCACCAACCGTCGTTGCAATGCTAACTCAGAGCGTCGTCAACGAGATCGACATCGTGTTCTTCTCTTGGCTGCCCTGTCCTGAATCATCCAATGCACAAGCGGCGCTCTTGCCGTCACTGATTCTACTTTGGCTATTTGGGGGCTCGCTAAGTGCCATCTCCGTTGGCACGCAGGCCATTACGGCGCGGCGTTTTGCCGCCAGGCGTGACATCGATGCGGGGGTCGTCCTGCTCAACTCCTGGGTCGTCGCCTTGGTGGCCAGCATAATATTTACGGTCATTGCGTACGTCACGTTGCCCTTCACGCTTTCCCTCATTATCAAAGTGCCTTCCGTACAGCGCGCAGCGCAGGGCTACTTGAATTGGAGACTGCTCGGCATTACCTCAATGGTGACTACGTTTTCTTTTAAGTCGTTTTTTGACGGCATAGGGAAAACCTACGTGCACATGGTCAGCGCCATTGTGATGAATGCCTTAAACGTCGTGTTGTGTTTGGTGCTTATTTTCGGCCGTTTTGGCATGCCTCGGATGGGCATGACGGGCGCGGGACTGGCGGGTTTCATCTCAACCTGGGTGGGTCTGTTTATCGTCGCCGGTTGGGCATTGATTCCAAAATTTTACAGGCGCTTCCACCCCTACAACATGCGCAAATGGTCTCCCCGCATAGCGTGGGATATCTTGAAACTTTCGATCCCCGGCGGGGTCGCCACGGTCGTCGTCATGACCGGGTTCCTGCTATTTGCCATGGTCGTAAGTCGACTCGACACAATGCTAGGTACGGCGGCTGTCTCGACGGACACTTGTGGCACAGGTTCCGCGGAGCCAGTGAACGGTGCAGCAACCACGGTCATCGTAGGCATCCTAAAACTGACATTTACGGCCTGTCTGGCCTTCGGTACCTCAACGGCTACGCTGGTAAGTCAGTCTCTGGGCACCGGTAACCCGGACCGGGCAGAACGTTTTGGTTGGGTTTCTGTCCGCCTCGGACTTGTTATTTTTGGTTGCATCGGCGCGCTGGAAGGCTTGGTGTTTCCGCACCAGATCTTGGCCATCGTGTCGCATAGCGAAGCGGTACGTCAAGCTGCGTTCATGCCATTAAGACTAATGGGCATTTGTACTCCCGTCATTGCCGTCGGCATGATCTTAACGCAAGCCCTGTTTGGCGCCGGTAACACGCGCTTCGTAATGGTCGCCGAGCTCATTCTGCACTTTACCTGCCTGGTCCCCCTCGCCTGGCTACTCGGAATTACCTTCAAGTTTGGCCTGATGGGGATATGGACGGCGGCCGTGGTCTACGTGGTACTCCTAGCTTCGGCAATGACCTGGAAGTTTGCCAAGGGTGACTGGAAGGGAATTAAGATTTAGCGAAACCACTCCCAGCCGCAGGCCTTGTTGCTGGTTGTTGGTGCTGTCCTTGTTCGGGCGCACATATCACTCAGATAGTACATTACACGCGGTCGCCAAACGGACAGCTGGGTGGTCATCCGTGAGCGCCTGGGCCACCGCATCCCATCGCTTAAGGCGAATTAGCGGTCGAACCACGGCGATGCGTTCCTCTGCCAGGGGCGCGGTTAGTCGCCCTTCCAAGCGAAAGATAGAACTCAGATCACCCCGCAGAGCCAGAATTCGGCTCGCCTCAAAGGCGTCGACATCGTGCGAGGCCGCGATCGTTTCGATCCGTTCTTGCGCCACCGCTAAGTCTCGCCCGGATTTTAGCCACAACTCAAGGGAAGCTACTCTTAGATACGGCGCTCCCTTTAAGGCCATCTGATGAATCTCAGTTTGAACGTCAGCTTCGTTTGGGGGAAGGCTTGCGAGTGCCACCAAACGCTCTGACGTCGTACCTTGGTGCAAAGCGCGCAGCAGGCGCCCGACGGCATATTGAGACGTCTGAGGCGGTTCATGACAGAGCAAACTCGCGGCGACAACCCCTTCTAATGAGTCACTGGACTGCATAACGCGGGCCAAGATTTGGGCTCCTCCCCTCGCCCGCGACGCCGGAGCATACAGCGCTTGGAGGAACGCCAGACGTGATGGCTCAATCATTTCGTCCCAAAGCTCATGCGCAGCTAACAATGAGTTTGGATCTCCCGTTTCGCCGATCGCCAATAAGGCCATTTGTCGAATGGACTCATCGGGGTCGAGTCGGGCCACTTCAACGAGCGCCGCGCCGTCGCTCGTAAGGGGTTCCACAAGAATCGTTCTGAGAGCAGCTCGACGCACGCGCAGGTCAGCATCAATCAAGGCTGAGTAAACAAGCAGCCGTAACTCAGGGCTAACCGCGGATCGAATTGCCACGGCGCGCCAAGCGCCTTCCCCCGAAGTCGCGTGGGACACAGCCCCCTCAGTGGGATCTCTCAATCCAGCGTCTATCAACAGCAACGCGGCCGCTGCAGCCACATCGTCCTTGCCCTTTGACCGGTGTTCCAAAGGCCAATAGAGCTCAGAAGCGCAAGCCTGAAGTCCCAGTAGGCGGTCAGAAGCACCCTTGTCGGCCGCAGTAGCAATCTCCCGTTGTGCAACGACCTGAGCCAGCTGCAAAACGCGAGATTCATTAAATTGATGTCGCGACGCGGCGACTTCGACGAATCTCTGCAGATCGGTCAAAGACCCAGTCTTGGCAACGGAAAGCCAAGGTCGAGGCGAGCAGCCGTGAACGAGAGCAACGAATGCGGTAAGCAGAAGCTTCAATGCCCCGACCGAAACCGATACCGTGCTCCTTTTCACACCCATGACAACGACCGATAGCATAGATCAACCGCAGCTAGTCGCCTTAGTAAACGCGAAATCAGGGCGATTTTTTCGCGATCCGTCAGTATTGGGTAAAGTAAAAGCACTTTGCAGTAATAGGGCCGAGCTGCAGGAAGTAACTGAGGACGCGCAGCTCGCACAAAACGTAACCCGGCTACCGGAGCGCCCAGGTCTTCAAGTCGGGATTCTCGGCGGCGACGGGACCGTCATGCGTGTCATGACTCAATTGGCCAAGGTTTTTGGACCCTCGCGGTTGCCTCTGATCGTCCCGATACCTTTTGGCACAATGTGCACCACAAGCCGACGTTGGGGTGCCGGACGTTCTCCCTTCCGTACTCTCAATGCCTGGCTCAACCATGAACCTTTGGTGCTGGCTCGACAAGAAACATTGTCAGTCACGATTAATGATAGGGAAGAACTAGTGGGGTGCACAGTAGGTACAGGCCTCGTCGCACAATTCTTCGAGCGCTACGAAGCGCTTGGGGCCCGCGGTGTTGTTTCGGCAGGGCGTATCGCTATCGAGAGCTTTCTTGGCAGTTTCTTTTCGAGCAGTTTCTCGCAGTCGATAATGAGACCGCTCGATTGCCGCATAACGGTTGAGAACCAGGAGACCGCCCCCGAGCATTTTAGCCTCGTCGTTTGCTCGGTATTCAAAAACGTCGGACTTGGTATTAAAGTGACCTATCGCGCCGGTGACGAACCCGGTCGAATTGCCCTTGTGACAAGCAGCCTTCCGGCACGGCAATTGGGCCCGCAATTTTGGCGGGTTCTCAGCGGGCGAGATTTGCGCGATCCGATGGGCATTAATCGTCTTGTTTGCGATTGGTCGCTTCAATTCGAAAAATCGGGCCCCATCATCGTCGACGGCGAACGCCGCAACGTGCATAGCTTACGCGTGCGCCCAGGTCCCACCTGGTCCGTTCTCACCGAGCGATCAGGCTAGTACCTCGATTCTATTGGGCCCGTCCGAAGGACCCATCAGTTCGATGGAACCGCGCCACTAGCGACGACCTTGATGTCGGGGGCTTTAGTGACGGCGCAATTGTCGCGTTGATTCACGGCGGCTTGCACAAAATGTGAAAACAGCGGATGGGGCTCCCGGGGGCGACTCTTAAATTCTGGATGAAATTGGCACCCGATGAAATACGGGTGTTCGGGAAGTTCCACCATCTCTACCAGCCGTTCATCGGGGCTCGTCCCACTGAGCAGCAGCCCCGCCTTGGCTAGACTGTCGCGATAGTCGTTGTTGACTTCGTATCGATGTCGGTGACGCTCTTGAATTTCTTCGCGCCCGTATACGAGTGCCGCCAATGTTCCGGGGCTAATCCGACAGGGGTAGGCTCCGAGGCGCATTGTCCCCCCTTTGTCCTTAACCGTTCGTTGGTCGGCCATTAGCGCAATCACCGAGTGGGGGCCCTCTTTCTCGAACTCTGCGGAATTCGCCCCACTGAGACCACACACATTGCGCGCGAACTCGACAACAGCCAATTGCATTCCAAGACAAATGCCAAAATAGGGAATTCTGTTTTCCCGTGCGTAGCGAATCGCCGAAATCTTTCCTTCAATACCCCGATCCCCAAATCCGCCAGGCACCAACACTCCGTGTAGCCCTGCGAGTAAGGTGGCCGCTCCCTGGCGCTCGACATCTTCAGAGTCAATGTATTTCAGCTCGACATGAACATGGGATTTTAGACCCCCGTGTACTAGGGCCTCGTGCAGCGACTTGTAGCTGTCTTTCAGGTGGACATATTTGCCAACGATGCCGATCAGCACGGTCCCATCGCTCGGCCTCTTGAATTCTTCGACGACGCGTTTCCATGGTTCAAGGTCGGGTTGACGCGACCAAATATTTAAGCGTTCACAAATTTCTATATCCAAGCCTTCTGCGTGCAGCACCAGAGGCAACTCGTATATGCAAGCGACATCCTGGGCGGATATAACTGCGTTGACCGGCACATTCGTGAACAACGCAATTTTCTCTTTGAGACCTCGCCCAATGGGTCGGTCACTACGGCACAGAAGAATATCCGGTTGAATACCGATTTCCCGCATTTCCCGCACAGAATGTTGGGTTGGCTTGGTCTTCAATTCACCTGCCGTCGCGATATGTGGCACTAGTGTCACATGGACACTGACCGCATTTTGGGGCCCAACATCGAGCCTTAGCTGCCGAATCGCCTCGAGAAATGGCAGTGACTCAATATCGCCGACGGTTCCGCCAATTTCTATGATGGCAATATCGGCGTCCCCGGTTGCACCAACTATGCGTGCCTTGATTTCATCCGTAATGTGAGGAATGACCTGCACCGTTGCACCTAAGTATTCGCCGCGCCGTTCCTTATTTATGACGGCCTCGTAAATGCGACCCGTGGTTACATTGGCTTGGCGCGATAGTTGGCAGCTGGTGTATCGCTCGTAATGTCCGAGATCGAGATCGGTTTCGGCCCCATCTTCGGTCACGAAGACTTCTCCGTGTTGATAGGGGGACATGGTTCCCGGATCGACGTTGATGTAGGGGTCCAACTTCATGTGCGTAACTCGCAGACCTCGAGCCTCGAGCAACGCACCCAAAGAAGCCGCAGCTAATCCCTTGCCAATGGAAGAAACCACACCACCCGTAACGAAAACAAACTTCGTTCGACGGTTCATGGGACTACCTCGCTAGGCACGGGAGAAAGATCGCGGACACGATGCAACATGGCCATCACCAGGCAAATGACTGAGAGATTATTTTTCAGAATCGACCGACGAAACTCAAACCACCGCCACCCGACGTTGACCAGGGGACAGGGACCCAACTGATTCGAGGGGCGCCGGCCGCTCGTCGCGCAAGGGCCGCCGCTGAAGCTTGTGAAGCCGTAGGTGTAAATAGCCCATCCAGCGCGACTGCCAAGCCACCTACCTGCCCGAGCCCATCAACAACTACAAGAACCGTTCGGGCAACTAATCCGAACTTGCCGCAATTGGTGTCGTTGCTCGGGCATCCGGTCTTATACAGGTCCATCCACGGACCTATGATGGGATACCTGAGGTCCTTCGCACCGGGAGATTCCGACCAAAACCACTCGCGAATTCCCCAGGCTCCGGCGTACCAGACGGCAGTAAATCCCAGTCCCAGCCCCACGGTTTTCCAGCGAGATCCCGGGGGTGGCAACTCGTAAGACTTGGTCTTTTCTTTTGTTGTGCTCGTCACGGAATCGTCAGACATCGCGGCGGGCGCGTCTTGCTGCGCGTGAGCGGCACCGGACTTGAACGCGACCGTCAACAGTAGCGCGGCAACGATCCAATCACGACGGGCGTGCCCAAGGATGCGAAGAAGCACGCCCCCTTTTGGTCGCGTTGCCGACGGAATGCAAGTGTTGTCGGAGCGTTATTTTCGAACGCTTGAAAAGCAACGAGTCCTGCCGGCCGGCTCAGTCTGCGCGCGCGGGCTACTGATTTGCTCACCTTATCGTGGTGGACGCCAGACACAACCAGTGTCCCTCTGCGCTAGGCCTAAAACCCACGACGCGAGTCGCTGTAACTGCAATTTGATCCTCATGCCAAAGTGGGACAACCGGCATGTCCTGCAGCATGAGATGGGTGAGCTCTGCGTACAGTATCTGTCGTCGCGTGCGATCGAAACAGGCTGACGCTGCGTCAAATAGCTCAGCCGCGCGCGTACTGCGATAGTGCGCGCGATTTCGACCCTCTCCCCCTTCCCCGGGAATTCCTCGCGGGTGGAAGAACCAGGAAAGCACGTTAGGTTCCGTCAATTCAGGGATCTGCAGAATTGCGAGGGTAAAGTCCCCGGCATCAAGACGCGCGAGCATCATGCCTAAGTCCAAGGGCACGATTCGCGTTTCCAATCCGGCATCGCCCAACATTTGTGCAATGACTCTGGCAATGATGACGCGTGCCCGATCCGGGCTGGTGAGCAAAGTTACCGGGCCTTTTTGCGCCAGTAAGCGGCGGGCGGCAACGGGATCATAAGCGAGCGGTGGTAGTCCGGGGGGCGTTGCCCAATGTGTTTCCGGCAATAGCCACTTGGCCGGCTGCGCGTGGCTATTGAGTAGCTGCTTTGCAATAACGCGTCTGTCAATCGCTTGAGAAAGCGCGCGTCTTAGCGCCGCATCACGAAACGGATTTCGGTCGTTTTGTACGAGCAAATAAGTCACGTTAGCCCCCGGTCGACTCGACAACGTGAGGTTGGGATACGACCTAAGCTCGGGGAGCAACGTGGGCGATACGGCATTGACCGCAATATCAGCTTGTCCCGCAAGCAGCCGCAACACCCGGGCGTTTTCGTCGCGAACAGTCCGAATTACAACGGACAGTGTCGGACGACCCAACACTGCATCATCGGCAGGAACCAAGCGCAATCCACTCGCCGTCTGGTCCCGGATGACAAAAGGACCTAATCCATCAAGCTCCGTCCCATGGCTGCGCGGCATCCGCGTCTGGTCGGCGCGCAAAATAGGCACCTCGAGATCAGTCATCCAAGTAGCTCGTGAATAAGACAGACCCAAAGTAACCCGCAACGGGCCATCGACCACACAAGTTGTAAATGCCGAAACAATCGTACGGTGCGGGCTTTCTAGGAGCGGATCCTTAATGGCATCTAATGTCGCACAAACGTCGAGTGCAGTAAGTCGGCGTCCGCTGTGAAACCGCACGTTGGGCTTGAGCTGAATAGCGATCGACCGCTCATCGCGCAATTCGAGAGATTCGGCCAATCGAGGTCGCGGCAATAGCGTGTCTGGATCAAGGTCGATAAGACCGGCATGAACTAATCGCGAGGCCTTGACGTCCAGGGCACGGGTGGCGTAGCGCGGGTCCAGCTCGACTATTTCAGAAGGCACGATCATTTCAAGTTCGCGCGGATCGGTGTGCAAATGACGACCACAGCCGACAGAAAGCAGCAACAAGGAGAGCCGTGCCATCCGCATCGCAATCCGATCGCTTTGCAGGCGGGCGATGGCGCGGTATTCAATCATCGTGAGCGCTTCCATAACCCGCCGAGCGGCCCTTGTCCTGTCAACGCTCATTTTGTGCCCTGCGGTGCTCAATCATTCATGTCACTTGGCACGGGCATCTACGGGGATCGACGGGGCGCGCTCCGCGGCAGGGGCGAATGCCCGAGCCGAGCAGGCTGCCAAAAACCTGTCGCATTTCATTGCCAGTCAACACGGGCAATTGACGCTTAGCGTCGTGTCGTTGGCATCCGGACGAGTGGTCGCTGACATTAACGGCGACAGTGCACTCAACCCCGCATCCAACATGAAGTTGCTCACAGCAGCCGCCGTCCTTAACGGGCTGGGCCCAGAGCGAAAATTTGAAACACGTCTTCACGGGCGCGCGGAAGGTGACACGATTCCGCGGCTGACTATTTGGAGCAATGGTGACCCCTCACTCGACAGTTCTGCGCTTGCTGACCTGGCATTGCAGTTGGTTCGGCGCGGAATCCGAATTGTTCAGAAGATCGTCGTTGACCAAAGTTACTTCGACGAAAAGTACGTGCCCCCCGGCTTTGAGCAAGGCCCCAAAGAATGGGCCGCGTTTCGCGCGCCGGTCAGCGCCGTTGCCTTCGATCACAACACGGTGTCAGTCAGCGTGTACACGACAAGCCCCGGAGCGCCGGCACGCGTTGTGGCATTTCCGCCCTCTTTCGTTACCTTGAGTGCTCATGTGAAAACGGGGCATGCTGAAGTCACGTCTCCCCAACTAGTGTTAGATGCAGCTAGTGCCGTCAATGGTGTCAAAATCAGCATTACAGGAGTCGCGCCGCCTGGTTCCGCACCTACTCGCTTCAGCCGGCGTGTCGAAGATCCACGGCTCTTGCCCGGATACGCTCTGGCCGACACATTACGAATACTCGGCGTCCAGGTTAGCCAGCCCGTAGAATTGGGCAGTCACAATCAAGAACCAATACTGGCCGAACGTCAATCACCCGAGCTTAGTGTATTGCTGCAGGCGCTGGGCAAAGATAGCGACAATTTTACGGCAGAAATGCTTGTGAAGGCGCTCGGAGCCTTCACGACGTCAAGCGCAGGCACAACCAACGATGGTTTACGCGTACTTAGAAAATATGCCGAAGGATTGGGGCCACTGGCACCGGGCACGCGCTTCATTAACGGCTCTGGGTTGTTCGACGCGGACCGTATCAGTGCACGACTGCTAACGCAGGTGCTACGTGCAGCGCGAAGGGATAGCCTTTTTGGACCCGAATACGTCGCGAGTCTGTCGATTGCAGGGCACGATGGAACACTAAAACAAAGACTAACGAAACAGGTTACCCAGGGTGTGATTCGGGCCAAGACGGGCACGTTGAATCAGGCGGTCAGCTTGAGCGGATACATTGACGCGAAGCAGGTAAAAGAATCGAATGAGTCGTCGCGCGTTTGGGTGTTTTCGGTAATTGTCAATGGAACCAAATCTACCGGAATTGTACGGCAGAAAATCGACGAATTCGTCGATGATCTGCTGGCCGCGATGCTAAGTGATTGAGTGGCTAAGACTTGTGCAATCGTGCTTGACGCGACCGTTGATGCCATTCCTGAAGACTCCGAACTGAAGCGGATTCTTTACCCATGAGCGTACGCGCTTCCAGAGCATCGACAATAGCAAGCCCGGCGGCCATTGTTGTAAAATAGGGAATACTAGCGAGCAACGCGCTACGGCGGATTGAATAACTATCGCGGATGGCCTTTGATTCTTGTGTCGTATTGATGACAAGCTGAACGGTACCGTCCCGTATAGCATCAACAACGTGAGGGGAACCTTCCAAGACTTTGTTGATACGGTCGACCGGAATGCGCGCTTTCTCGAGCACTTCCGCGGTACCGCCGGTTGCAACCAGTGCGTAACCCAAATTCCGAAGTCGTCGCGCCACTTGGCATGCCTGCGGTTTGTCGTCATCTTTGACGCTGATGAAGGCTCGGCCGTGCGTTGGCAGCTTGAAGCCGGAGGCAGTTTGCGACTTGCTGAAGGCCAAGGCGGCAGTGGTGGCAATGCCCATGACTTCACCGGTCGACCGCATTTCCGGTCCTAGTATCGTGTCGACACCGGGAAACTTGGCAAAGGGGAGTACGGATTCCTTTACGGCCATGTGCGTTGGCTGTGGCTCGTCGTGAATATTGAGCTCGTCGAGGGTCTGCCCCGCCATAACTTTAGCCGCAATTTTGGCAAGGGGGCGGCCCGTTGCTTTGGACACGAAGGGTACAGTCCGAGATGCCCTAGGATTTACCTCTAAGACAAATACCGTGTCAGCCTGCACCGCGAACTGAACATTCATCAGTCCAATCACGCCTAGTTCCAACGCCAAGGCTCGGGCCTGGTTCTCAATCGTTAGGACCGTATCCGCAGCCAGTGTGTGTGGAGGCAGCACACTGGTCGAGTCGCCGGAGTGTACGCCGGCCTCTTCGATGTGTTGCATGACACCGCCGATCACCGCACGCCGGCCGTCGGACACTAAATCCACGTCGACTTCAATGGCATGCTCCAAGAATTGATCGATAAGCAGAGTGGGCTCCACACAGTCTTCGCGCGCAGCCTCAATGGCAAGTCCCACGTAGGCGTCAAGTTCGTCGTCACTCCAACAACCCATCATCGCTCGACCCCCGAGCACGTACGAAGGGCGAACCAATACCGGGTATCCAATGCGCGCCGCAATCGTGCGCGCTTCAACCAAATTTCGCGCAATGCCCGCATCGGGGCGCCGGAGCTGCAGCTTATTGAGCAACTCATCGAAGCGGCGACGATCCTCCGCTCGGTCGATGGCATCGGCGGAGGTTCCAAGGAGTTTCACGCCAGCCTTTTCGAGCGGAACCGCCAGTTTGAGGGGCGTCTGTCCACCAAACTGGGGGATTACCCCAAGCAGCTCACCAAGTTTTGATTCCTCGCGGCAAATGCTCAGCACGTCCTCCAGCGTCAATGGCTCGAAGTACAGACGGTCCGATGTATCGTAGTCCGTCGACACTGTCTCGGGGTTGCAATTGACCATTATTGTCTCGATGCCAAGCTCCCTCAACGCGTAAACCGCGTGACAACAACAGTAGTCGAATTCAATACCTTGGCCGATACGGTTGGGACCACCGCCTAGGATGATGACTTTCTTTCGATCTGTAACGTCAGCCTCGCTAGCGGTCTCATAGGTCGAATAAAGATAGGGGGTCTGCGCGACGAATTCGGCAGCACAGGTATCGACTCTACCAAATACGGCTATGATACCCAATTGTTCGCGTCTGGCGCGAATCTCGTCCTCGTTAGTGTTTCGAAGCTTGGCAATTTGTCGATCGCTGAAGCCTAATTGCTTACTGGCTCGCAGAAGTTCAGTGCCGAGAGAGCTTGCCGCAACTATTTGTCGTTCCTGCTCTACGATTCGCAATATTTGCTGCAAGAACCAGGGGTCAATGGCGGTCCGTTCGAAAAGTTCCTCGACGGACACACCCAAGCGAATTGCATCCGCGACATAGAACAGCCGATCCGCCGTCGGAATGCCGACAACTTTGCGGATTGATTCAAGTACGTCCGCTTCGCTCGTTGGCGGCATCCGAGGCGCCGGCATGGACATGGGCGGGGCGTCGTGCACCAAATCGCGCTCTGACGAAGGTACAAAATCCAGGGCTCGGTATTCGACTCGGTCGAGCAGGCTCACTAGCCCCTCTTTACCGGTCTCCAGCGATCGAGCTGCTTTTTGCAAGGCTTCGGCGAACGTACGCCCAATGCTCATGACCTCGCCGACGCTCTTCATTTGTATTCCAAGACGTCGATCTGCGCCAGGAAATTTCTCGAAGGCAAATCGCGGCCATTTTACAACAACGTAGTCTATGGTGGGTTCGAAGGCCGCGCTCGTCCCAGTGATGTCGTTCTGCAACTCGTCGAGGGTAAATCCAACCGCAAGTTTGGCGGCAATTTTTGCAATCGGGTAGCCCGTGGCCTTCGATGCCAGCGCGCTCGATCGCGAAACGCGGGGATTCATTTCGATGACGAGCACGCGCCCGGTCTTAGGACATACGGCGAATTGAACGTTGGATCCGCCAGTTTCGACGCCAATCTCACGCATCACGATACGAGAGGCGTCGCGCAGCCTCTGAAATTCCCGATCGGTGAGCGTCATGGCGGGCGCTACGGTGATGGAGTCACCCGTGTGCACGCCCATCGGGTCGACATTCTCAATCGAACACACGACAATGAAATTGTCGGCACGATCGCGGATGACCTCAAGCTCGTACTCTTTGTACCCGAGCACACTCTCTTCAACGAGAACCTCGTGAACAGGAGACTCGGCCAAGGCCCACCCTAGCTTCGTCTCAAGTTCTACCTCAGTCTCCACGATGGCGGCACCAGCTCCCCCCATGGTGAAACTCGGCCGCAGAATTGCTGGGTAACCCGTAATCTTGATAACTTCGCGAGCCTCCTCAACGCTTCGCGCATAGCCCGATCGAGGGCATTCTAGGCCAGCTTTGCGCATGGCCTCCTTGAATAACAGTCGATCTTCAGCCTTCTTGATCGCCTCGACGGATGCCCCAATTAGCTGCACTTTGTGCTTGGAGAGCACGCCTGAGGCATGCAGCTCGAGAGCCAGGTTTAGTGCAGTCTGACCTCCAAGCGTGGGGAGCAACGCGTCGGGACGTTCACGCTCGATAATCGCTGCGACCGTGTCGTGGTCGAGGGGCTCGATATAAGTGCGACGAACCAATTCCGGGTCCGTCATAATGGTCGCGGGGTTAGAATTGACGAGAATGACGTCGTAGCCCAGGCCGGTGAGTGCCTTGGCCCCTTGTGTACCCGAATAATCGAACTCACAGGCTTGGCCGATAACGATTGGACCGGAACCGATTAGCAAGATCTTATGGAGGTCATCTCTTCGCGGCATCTCGAGCGGTTTCCTCACTTAATCGTGCGAAAAAATCGCGACAGTCGTTGTGCGGCACGCCTTTAGCACAGAGGTCCCGCTGGTCCCTCCAAATGAAATTCGGCCAGTTGGTTGTTTGCGGTCGCCTCCCTACAGCGAGGAATTCATCCCCGACCGCCGGACCAACCATTGACGCGGGGGCACACTTCTGTCAAAAGCTCGCCTCCCGGCGGTTAATGCCTATCGGGAATTGTATCTTACGCCGTCGCCCAGTCGTTCGAGCTTGGGAGCCTGCCATGCCGAAGATGAAAAGTAATCGCGCTGCTTGCAAGCGCTTCAAAATTTCCGGTACGGGCCGCGTTCGTCGCTCAAAATGCGGCGCTCAGCATGGCTTCATCGGAAAATCGCGCAAGCGCCGTCGCCGATTGCGCGACAACGCTATGGTAGCCCCTGCTATGGAAAAGCGGGTCAAGCTCATGTTGCCGTACGGGTGATATCGTCGTTTTGGTTCCAAGGAGACAGCCGTCATGCCGCGCGTCAAGAGAGGCCCCCAGCCCCGCCGTCGTCACAAGCGAATACTCGACCAGTGCGAAGGTTTTTGGGGTGGCCGAAAGAATCACATTCGTCAGGCGATGCACGTATTGTGGAAATCTTGGCAATACGCCTACGTTGGACGCAAGCTCCGAAAGCGTGATTTTCGTCGGCTCTGGATTACCCGCATCAACGCGGCCTGCCGCGAGCACGGCCTGAGCTATTCCAAGTTCATGGGTGTGCTAATCGCTAAGGGCATCGACCTTGATCGCAAGGTGCTGGCAGACATGGCGGTGCGGGATCCTGCAGCGTTCAAGCAGCTCGCTGAGCTAGTTAACGCCGGTTAGGCAGGCGCTTGAGCCCCGATCCGGTCCAAGAAATTGAAGCAGGCCTTTTGGCGGTTGGCGATGAATATCGCAAGCGCTTTGCGGCGGCGCAGACCGAACATGATTTAAGGAATGTGCGCGCAGATATCTTAGGAAAAAAAGGGGCTCTGACCCGGGTCCTACGTGCCATGGGCGCCGTTCCGACCGACCGCAAACGCGAAATGGGCGAACGCGTCAACGCCGCCCGAGCCGAAGTAGAATCGGCATTCGAAGGGCGGCTCTTGGCGTTGCACCAGGCACTTCGGGAAACTGAATTGAACGCGACGCCCTTTGATCTAAGTTTGCCGGGACGTTCGCCGGCATTACGCGGGCATCGGCACCCAATTAGTCTGGTGCGCGAGGAAATCTTAGATATCTTTCGCTCCTTGGGTTTCGAAGTAGCTTGGGGCCCTGAGGTAGAGCTCGAGATAAACAACTTTACCAAGCTTGCTTTTCCTCCCGACCACCCTGCGACGGACTTACAAGACACATTCTGGGTAAGCGTACTAGGTGGAAATCCGGATGCGCGCGTACTGTTGAGAACTCAAACGAGCCCGGTGCAAGTGCGGGAAATGAGCCGCCATTCAGCACCAATAGCGGTCGTGAGCGGTGGGGCGGTGTATCGCCGAGATGACGACGTCACTCATTCGCCAATGTTCCACCAAATTGAAGGGCTCCTGGTCGATGAGCGGGTGAGCTTCGCGGATCTCAAGGGCGTGCTGACACAATTTGTCCACCGATTGTACGGCGAGCGCAAAGTTCGCTTTCGACCCAGCTATTTTCCTTTCGTAGAGCCTGGAGCAGAAGTCGATGTAGCTTGCGTTTTCTGTGAAGAAGGCTCCGATGCTCGAGCCAATTGCCGCGTTTGTAAGGGCACGGGTTGGCTGGAAATTCTGGGTTGCGGAATGGTGCATCCGTCAGTGCTAGAGCATTGCGCCATTGATTCGGAGCGTTTCACCGGTTTCGCCTTCGGGTTGGGCGTGGAGCGGGTAGCCATGCTTCGCTATGGAATTCCGGACATTCGGCTGCTTTTTGAGAACGATCCAAGATTCTTAGCACAATTCTAGAGAATCAAATTCGTTCAGGTCCTTTGATTTGAACCCATCAACGGCGCGACCTCCGTCCGGACCAGCGGGATTGACCGCAAAGCAGTCGAGCAACATGACAACACGATCAGGGTTTTCCGTTGACAACCGTCACTTTTTGGCACACAAGAGTCGGCTAGCCTAAAGCCTGGCTAATTGCGGCGATCGGCCATGACCTGGCGAGTGAATGCAAAGCGGTCAGCCGGTTTATTGTTGCCCGGAATATTTCGCTCAGCTGACCGTCTTTTTTATGGCGGCAAAGTGGAAACTCTTCCGCGAAAGGCGCGTTTGTAGTAGACAGAGCGCCATTCCTTTTAGCCTACATCCGCCCCACAATACTCACTCCTGGAACCACGAAATCTACCGACGAGCCGAGTGCCCACCAGAGCGACACAGTATTTCAGGTATGCAACGTGACTTGCCTCGGTGCAACCGGAATCGTAGCCAGCGCTAACAAGTATCCCCAAAGTCGATGTCGTACCGGGGAACATGAATTGCATTGCTCGCCCCTAGTTGCCAAATTCACGCTCGAGCCGAATATTGAATACCCAAGGGCCGCCACGCCACCTCCAAAGTATCAATTGCGATTCGGCGGCATTTCCATCAGCGCAGACCAACACTATGCCAGTTTCATAAGTGGGAATGTCAAACCAATCAACTTCGACCTTCCAATCAAGTCAAGCCATGCAGGAAAAGATCTCGCAACCCGTTGAGCAGTTCAATAGCCCATCCGACTATAGCGCGCCTGTCAGCGTTGTGGCCGACTCGGGCAAGCCGGACGCCCCGGTTAATGAGGGCCCTACCACTGCGGAGCTGCGCCAGGCAGACGGGACACTTGATGCTTTCTCCAGTGAGAGCTTTGAGCCGCGTGACCTTGGTCCACTGGACGGAACGACGGATTCGATGTTGTCACGCTACTTCCGCGACATGGCCACCCACCAGGTCATGGGGCCTGATGAGGAACTAGAATGTGCCCAAGCAGTCGAGGAAGCTGAGATTGAACATTGGGTGGCCCTGCTTTCGTACGTTCCGGTCGCAGAGCCCATCCTGGAGCGATTAGAGCAGGATATAGCGGAGGCAAGCGAGGCGGATCGGCCCGACGTGCCGCAAGTTGAAGAATTGCGAAAGTTGATTCGCGTTTATCGGAAGCAGCGCTCCAAGCTCAACGCCGAACAGCAGCGGCAATGGAATGAATTGTCGATCGAATTGTCACGGTGCGTCCGTCTACCGGATTCTGATCGGATCTGGATGACCAACGCATTGATGGTCGCCAAAGATATTGTGGAGCCCACTTCCAGTAGCGAGGAACGGCCTGCAGTTGCGGAGACGTCAGCTTACAAGCGATACATTGATCGAGCCCGTCGGACAGATTTCCGACAGCGTGAAGCTAAGAATCGATTCGTAAAAGCGAACTTGCGCTTAGTGGTGAGCATTGCACGCCGCTACAATCGTGGTCGGCTACCACTCATCGACCTCATCCAAGAG
>Ga0075520_1000095_pt1 | contig 29630 bp, 25 predicted proteins | sample NGEPerB_FD_75100 | JGI IMG/M metagenome (GOLD analysis project Ga0075520, IMG submission 75100) | Arctic peat soil microbial communities from the Barrow Environmental Observatory site, Barrow, Alaska, USA - NGEE PermafrostAB12-B | ecosystem: Environmental > Terrestrial > Soil > Wetlands > Peat ... | reverse complement strand
CCGCACTCTTGCTCCGACCACGCCCGAGTCCCCACGGTGGAGGATCTACCTCTCTTGGTGCGTCGCTGCGCGGCCCGTCAAGGCTTGAGCTCGCTTGACAGTGAGGAAAGCCCTTGTAGTGATGTCGAGGACATGCTGGTATTCAGTCTACCGATGGAAGTGCACAAGCTGACCTCGCACCGGACGCCGGTAGGGACGGCCATGACTTGATCTGATTTTGCGTGCAAGAGGTGCAAAAGTGAACGAGGTGAAACTGGCCAATGCGGACCAGGAAGCCCAAGAAACGCTGAGCCGGTACGACCCGGCCAATCCTCCGGGTCTTGCGCCAGCTCAGCAACGGTGCACTGCGTGGCCTTCTCGAGCTGGCCCCCGAGGCGTTCTTCGCCGGACGATGCAGAGTCGATGCTCAGGCGAAGGGCCAGGTTCACGACCAAGTCGCGAGCTACATTGGAAAAATCATGAACGCGGAGAAAACGAGAATGGCCCTCGGCTGGCGCGTCTACGGCCTGGGCGTGATGGCATTGGGCATGGTCTGTCTGGCGTGGGGAAGCTTCGACCCGGGGCAACCGGTGCCCAAGGACTTTCCCGATCGCACCGCCCTGGCCGATGCCGCCGCTGCGTTCATGCTCGTCGCGGGCGCGGCCATCGCGTGGCGTCGGACCGCGGCCTGGGGCGCCGCGGCGCTTACCGGCTACTACGCGTTCATCGTCGTCATCCTGATGAACGGCCGCGTGGTACTCGCCCACTACGCCGAGTTCGGCGCCTACAGCGGCGCCGCCGAACAGCTCGCGATCGCGGCGAGCGGGCTGATCGTCTACGCCGCCAATGCCAAGATCGACGCGGCCCTGGCCGCACGCCTCACGCGCCTGGGCCAACTGGCGTTCGGAGTGTGTGCGTGCTGCTATTCGGCGGAGCGCATTTTTTCTATATGAACCTCACCGCCCCGCTGGTTCCAAAATGGCTGCCGCCGACGCAAGCGTTCTGGGCTGTTGCGACCGGGATTGGCCACATCGCGGCGGGCGTTGCGATCCTGGCGGGCGTGCAGGCCCGCCTCGCCGCGATCCTGCTGACCGTCATGTACGCCTCCTTTACCCCGCTGGTGCACGCGCCGATGCTCCTGGCCGATCCCTCCAGCCAGATGATCTGGAGCGAGAACGCCTTGAATCTCGCTCTGATCGGCACCGCCTGGGTCGTGGCGGATTCGCTGGCGCGGCCGAGGCGATGCGACTCACTCGGTCGTTCGACATGAGCGTACCGATGCCACGTCTCGGACTTTGCACTGCACGGCTAGAGGCCTTGACGCGCAAGGATGCCGCTCGGTGCCAGGACGGCTTGCGCCGTCTCATGACTTGATGCCCAATGACGCAGGTGTCTGGACGGAACAATCTTGGACGTTGGATGCTCCATGACGACCCGAAGAATTTTCCTGGGCTACTCATCCAGCTTTGCCGCCGGCCTCGGCCTCGTGCAGCGAGCGGCTGCGCAGAGTTTTCCCTCGCGCCCGATTGAATTTATCGTCCCTTATCCGGCCGGCGGAAGTGCGGACGTGCTGGCGAGAATGGTCGGCCAGCACATGAGCCAGCGATGGGGTCAGCCGGTGGTCATCCTGAACAGGCCCGGCGCGGGAACGGTGATCGGTACTGACCAAGCGGCGAAGGCGATTGCCGACGGTCAGACCATCCTCTTCATATCTAACAGCTTCGTCATCAATGCCAAGCTGCGCAAAAACCTGCCGTATGAGGGGTTGAAGGCCTTTCAGCCGGTCGCGTTGATGGTCACTTCACCCCAGGTGATCGCGGTGCATCCGTCGAGCGTCCACAGGACATTGAAGGCGTGGCTTGACGCAGCACGCGCAAGTCCGGCGACGATGTCGATCGGTACGCTCGGACCCGCGACGACGCAGCATATCGCCGCCGAGCTGCTGCAGCGGGCGGCGGACGTCAAGCTCATCTACGTCCCCTACACCGGGGGCGGGCTTGCGGTCAACGCCGGGCTCGGAGCACACGTCGACGCGGTGCTCGCCAACTATTCCGAGATGTCGGTCCACCTCGAGGCTGGCAAGTTGCGCCCCCTCGCCGTGACGACTGCACGTCGGCTCGACAGGCTACCGACCGTGCCCACGGTCGCCGAGTGCGGCTACCCTGGCTACGAGGCAGTGGCTTGGTTTGGGGTGGCGGCCCCGGTTGGAACGCCTCCGGCCGTTGTCTCCCAATTGGCCGAGGAGATTGCTTTGGTCATTGGCGACCCCGACAGCATGAAGAAGTTCGAGATGCAGGGACTGCAGCCAGCCTTCCTCGGTCCTTCCGCTTTTGCTTCGCACATCGCATTGCAATACGAGCGCTACGCCCGCGTTATTGACGACGCCGCAATCAAGCCGGAATAGCCGGACTCTTCGGTTCCCATCGCTATAGCTCGGCGTGATTTCCAACGGCAAGGTCTTCCAATGGCCGCTCGTCGCCGCGTAGCCGTCTGTACTCCGCCCCTGGGGTGAGCGAGGCGCGTCAGGAGCCGGAGGTTCTGGCGGACTTGGCCAAGTCCTTGATCAGCGCCTTCACGGAACGGGTGCCCAGGTACCGGCTGACGCTCCAGCTGGCGAGCATCGTCCCGACCAGTAGCAGCGGCAGCCACAGGTCATTGAACACCATGCCGGCCAGGCCGTCGCTCCAGGCAAAGGACAGGCGCTCCCAGGTGTCCTTGCCTTTCTCCCAGGCCGACCGGCCCTCGACCAACCAGGCGGCGGCGCGTCCAGGCGGCCCGAACGCGATCCACGCGAACGCCACGGCCGCCGCGGACGTGGCCACCACCGATGCGGTCAAGGTCCACCAGGTGCGCCACGCGCGCCGCCTGGCGGCGGCGTCGAGCGCGGGCTGTTCGGACAACTCGGCGCAGCCCATACCCCGCAGTAGCGCAGCAAATCGAGCGCGATCGGTGCCACGAACTGCTCGATGTTCTTGAAGTAGGTCGTGTGGTCCAGCAGCGCGAAACGGGTGTTGAAGATGCGCCGCTCCTTGCATCCCGTGATGCCCTGAAGCTTCAGGTCGCGGTCCCAGCGGTCTTGAAGCGAGCCTCCTGGCACCGGATCTTCGGAGGCGAAGAAGTCGGTCCATTTCTCCATCAGCGATCGGCGCAACTGCGGCGAGAGATCCGGGCCCGCAACAGCGCAAAGGTAGATCAGCAACGCCGAGAAGGCCGCGTAGCCGATCGCGAAGTATTCCAGGCGGGCACTCCGGGCCAATCGCATCACCTCGGCGCGAATGCCCAGGTTCACGCCGGGGATCGAGTCCACGAGCAGCGCACCGACCAACAGCAGAGCGGCAAACAGAAACACCTTGGAAGCCCGGACGACGGCCTTCGACGCCGGCTTGTCCAGGCTCTTGGGGCTCAGCATGCCCAGCGGCGCAATGCCCGAGCCCGCGGTGTACCAGCGCTTCACCTTCTCGCGGCGCGCTTCGAGGAAAGCAAGGCGGCTGATCTCGGCGCCTTGCGAGTGCGACACGATCACCGTGTGCTGGCACTTGTCGCTCAGCCAGTCGATGTCGAGCGCGACCGAGGACACGATCGCCGAGCGCCGGACTGGACTCGTCTGCAGCGCATAGCTCTGGCCGAGCGTGCCCATCAGGCCGCTGACGACCCAGCGAATGCCGCGGGCGAGCCACGGGATCGGCAGCAGCCCGAGCACACCGACCAAGGCGATCGCGACCTGGCTCGCCAGAGCCAGCATCACATAGACCGGAGGCAAGACGACTTGCTGCAGGAAGAGCAGCAGCCAGGACAGCGCGACCCGAAGCTTCTGGAACGGGCGCACAGCCTGGATCCAGACCTTTCTGATCTCGGTCGGCCGTGTCTTGGCGAGGCGCTCCAACCGGGCCCAGACGGCGATCGGAATCGACTTCGTCAGCCAGGCATACAGCTCGTCGGCGGTGGGCGGAAACGCCTCTCGTGCCCACGCTGATTCGGCGAAGAGGACGTGCGATTCGCGAAGCGACGCATTCGCGTCGACCGTCGAGAGTCGGAACAAGGTCGCGCTCGGCGCTCCCGGATTGCGGTCCGGGAACAAGGTCTGCTCCGGCTTGGCGGCCACGCAACAGGCCGTCGAGTCCGCTGAATCGGGGCGAGTGATCGGTTGAGCAATCTCCTTCCCGTCCGGATCCCTCGGCGCGGGCGGGGCGAAATTCGTGACCAGGTCGCTGATGCCGTTGATCGGCGTTCGGCTTCGCAGTGCGTGCGTTTCCACCCACCGCCTGATCCGGCCTCGCTCGTCGAGCGCGACCACTGCGAGCGAGGTATGGCTGATGGCCAGGGCCCGGTCTCGCCAGAACTTGACAATGGGCTCGGACCAGCGAACCAGCGTTTCACGCTCGCCGTGGCTGCCGATCCCATGCACGAACAGCACGCCGAGCTCGAACGACGGTTGGGTCACCACATCAGCGACGGCCACGCCGTCGTGCGCCGGATCGGAGAGCGGCTCGAAGCTGTCGTAGAAGACGCCTTTGTCGCTGGCCATGCGTCCGGGCCGTGCGCGCCAGCAAGTGACATCGAGCGGCGGCGCCGGTGACTGGGTCTGTGCCTGAACGGCCCAGCGCCAACAGTCCCGCGCATACGGGTGATCGGAGAAGTCGAAGCGGGCCAGCCGGTAGCCGCGCCCGGGCACGTCGATGAGGCCGAAAGGCGGCTTGTCGTCTGCTGTATCGAGATCCAGGGCCACCAACTCGACGTTCGTGATCGGGCGCGCGACTTCGACGGAGTCGCCGCCGCCCCGGGCGTAAATCGATTTCGGCTCGGTGATGCCGATGCCGACCCAGATGTCCTCGTCGGCGCCCATCGGCACCGGCGCCGACAACAGCACCAGCAGCACCTGCGCTTCGGCGCCCACGCCACGGGACAGCACCTTGTGGATCTGCAAGGCAGCGGTCTTGTTCGGCGCGACGTCTGGGGCTGTGGGCTCGGTCATCGTTCCATTCTCGGCGCGGCGTGACAGGGCTGGATGCGGACATCGGCCAGCATTGATCGTTGAGAACGCCGAGCGGATGATTCCACGTCTCGATCCCGCCGCGATGGCTCAGCGCTTTCCTACAGTCGCATGCGCGATCGACCGGCCGCGCCTCGTCCGCCGGCTGTGTACGGTCGAGGCCCCTGGCTTCGGAAACTTCCATGAAAGCAGTTGCTGTCCTGCCGATCCTGATTCTGGCGAGCGCCTTCTCCGGTTGCGTGATCGCGCCTGCCCGCGGTGGATATGCCGCGCCGGCGGGGGTCGTCTACGTCGAGCCGACCTACGCCAGCCCAGGCGAGGGATACGCGTGGGAATACCACCCAAGCTATGGCTGGGGATGGCATCACCCGCAACGCGGCTGGCATAAAGGCTGGCAATAAGCGGCCGGAGGCAGACCCTTTGCGACGCGCCTTTGTGCGTCGCCGCAATAGCGCATGACTGAAGCTCGCCGCCCGCTGATCCGGCCGTCGTGTTTGCCCATAATCGCTCCTTTTCTAAGGCGCGGCTCTCCATGCGAATCCTCACCCTGGCGGCTCTCTCCCTGGTCGCGACCTCCTTCGTCGCGCACGCGGAACCCTTGCAGGACCGCTGGAACCTGAACGATCTCTACGCCTCGTCGACCGCCTGGGATGCCGACGCGGCCACGCTGCGCGCGCAGCTCGGGGACGTGCAGGGCTGCAAGGGCCAGCTCGGCGCGTCCCCGGCACGCTTCAAGACCTGCATGGACCTTCTGGACGCCGCGCGAAAGCGTTTCGAGCGTCTCGCCGTGTACGCGTCGGAAGAGCACAACCAGGACACGGGCGACAACGCTGGCCTGGAGATCTCTCAGCGCGCGCAGATTCTCGGCTCGCAATTCGAACAGGCGCAGGCCTTCGTCTCTCCCGAAATCCTGGCCCTCGGCAAGACGACGGTCGACGGTTTTCTCGCAAAGGACAACAGCCTGTCGATCTATCGGCATGGGCTCGACAGCATCTTGCGCAGGGCTCCGCACACGCTCGACGCCGCGGGCGAAGGGCTGGTGGCGCAGTTCGGGCTGGCCTCCGATGCGGCGGAGTCGACCTTCACGATGCTGTCGACGGCCGACATGCTGTGGCCGAAGGTCACGCTGTCTGACGGCAAAACGGTGACGCTCGACCAGTCGGCCTACACCAAGTACCGCGCCGTGCAGAACCGCGCCGACCGCAAGCTGGTGATGGACGCCTTCTTCGCCAAGTACAAGCAGTTCGAGCACACCTTCGGCTCGACGCTCTACAGCCAGATGAAGATCGATTCGGTGGAGGCGAAAGTTCACCGCTATCCCGACGTGATCACCCAAGCGATGGACCGCAGCGCGATTCCGACTGCGGTCTACGACACGCTGATCCGCCAGGCCAATGCCAACCTGCCGACCTTGCACCGTTACTTCAGGCTGCGCGCCAAGATGCTCGGCGTGACCGACATGCACTACTACGACATCTATCCGCCGCTGGTCAAGGCGGACCGCAAGTACAGCCTCGCCGATGCCAAGCGCCTCACGCTCGAAGCCGTCGCACCGCTCGGGCCCGACTACGTCGCGGCGATGAAGCAGGGCTTCGACAACCGCTGGATGGACGCCTACCCGCGCCCGCACAAACTCTCTGGCGCGCACATGGCCGGAGCCGCCTACGACGTCCATCCCTACGTGCTGCTCAACTTCAACAACGACTACGAGTCGGTGACGACGGTCGCCCACGAGTGGGGCCACGCGATGCATTCGGTGCTCGCCAACAAGACACAGCCGTTCGCGACCGCCCACTACCCGATCTTCATCGCCGAGATCGCGTCGACATTCAACGAAGCGCTGCTGCTCGACCACATGCTCAAGATCGCCAAGAGCGACGACGAGCGGCTGCTCTACCTCGGCTCGGCGCTGGAGACATTGCGCGGCACGTACTTCCGCCAAGCCATGTTCGCCGAGTTCGAGCGCGACGTGCACGCCAAGGTCGACAAGGGCGAAGCCCTCAGTGGCGGCGCCCTCAGCAAGATCTACGGCGACATCCTGCGCCGCTACCACGGCCAGGCCCAGGGCATCGTCACGATCGACGATGTCGACACGGTCGAATGGGCCTACATCCCGCACTTCTACAACTCGTTCTATGTCTACCAGTACGCGACCTCGATCGCCGCCAGCTCCCTGTTCGCGGACGGCGTCCTGAAGAACCAGCCCGGCGCGCGCGAGCGCTATCTGGGTCTGCTGCGCTCCGGCGGCTCGGACGATCCCTACGAGCTCGTCAAGCGGGCGGGCGTGGACCTGGCGAGCCCGGCCCCCTACCAGTCGATCGCGGCGCGCATGGACCGGATCATGGACGAGATCGAGGCCATTCGCGCTCGCCAGGCCAAGCACTGATCCCTCATCAACCGCCGGAGATCGCCATGAGCCTGCTCGACATCCTCAACCAGTACACCGGCCAGGCACAGCCGGGTCCCGACACGAACGCCCACTTCGATCAGGCCGCGCAGCAGTCGTCTCCGGGCGACCTCGGCGGCGCGATCGCGGCGATGCTGCACTCGAACGCCACACCGGCATTCGGGCAGACGATGGGCCAGCTCTTCAACCAGTCCAATCCGCAGCAGCAGGCCGGCCTGCTGAACCAGATCCTGCAGACGATCGGCCCGGCCGCGCTCGGCGCCGCCGGCGGCGTGCTCGGCAGCATTCTGGGAACGACCAGCACGGCGGCGGCGGCGGCGGGCAGCGTCCCGACAATCACGCCGGCGCAGGCATCGCAGGTGACGCCACAGCAGGTACAGGACATCGCCACCCACGCCGAGCAGCACAACCCATCGATCATCGACGAGGTGGGCGCGTTCTACGCCCAGCATCCGACACTCGTGAAGTCGCTCGGCGCAGCGGCGCTGGCGATCGGGCTCAGCCACCTGCGCAGCCAGAACTGAGCTCGCGCGCCGGCCCGGGCGCGCCGGTCACGCCAGTTTCACCCCGTCCGGACGGCTCGGCCGTTCAACGCATGTCCCCGCCTCTCATCCCAGGAGATCGACATGCCGACCCGACGCGCCCTGCTCACCCTACTCGCCGCAGCGGCGGCCACCGCCTGCACCGCCCCGCCGGCTCTCGCCGTCGGCAATCTCGTCGACGTGGCCGTCGTCGACCGCAGCCAGGGCGACCTGCTGTCGACGTACCGCCACCGCGGAGCGACCTATGTCGCCGGCCGGCCCGGCGACCGCTACGCGGTCCGGCTCGTCAACCGCACCGGCGCGCGCGTGCTGGTCGTGCTGTCCATCGACGGCGTCAACGCCGTCAGCGGCGAAACGGCGGCGACCGGCCAGACCGGCTACGTGCTCGCGCCCTGGGCATCGGCCGAGATCACCGGCTGGCGCAAGAGCTATTCGGAAGCGGCGGCGTTCTACTTCACCGCGTTGCCCGACTCCTATGCGGCACGCACGGACCGGCCGGGCAACGTCGGCGTGATCGGCGCCGCCGTGTTCCGCGAACGCGTCGAGCAGCCGGTCCAGCGCCCGTTCGACGCGCCGCCCGTGGCGAGCAACCGGATGGACAGCGCCGCTCGCCCCGAGCCGGAGCGCCGGGCCCAGGCCGCGGGCGCCGTCGATGGCGCGAGCGAGCGCTACAAGTCCGCGCCGTCGGCATCGCCGCCGGCGATCGGCGACCGCGACACGCTGGCCAAGGCGGAGAAGCTCGGCACCGGCCACGGCGAGCGCGAGTATTCGCCGACCACGCAGACGACCTTCGAGCGTGCGAGCTCGCAACCTTCGGAGATCGTCCAGGTGCGCTACGACAGCTACGCGAACCTCGTCGCCAGCGGCGTCATCGGCAGGCCGCGGCCCTACGACGTGCCGCAGGCATTTCCCGGCTTCGCTCCCGATCCGCGCTGAGCACGCAGCCGGCGACGCCATCGCTCCTCGGGGTCCGTCGCCGGTCGCTACCATCGCTCGACCCATGAGCCTCGCCTTCAGCCCGGCCGCCGATCGCAATCGGCAATCGATCCTCGAGGCGCTCGAACGCGTTCTGCCACCGCATGCGTCGGTTCTCGAAATCGCCAGCGGCACCGGCCAGCACGCGGCGCATTTCGCCGCGGCGCGCCCCGATTGGCGTTGGCAACCCACCGATGCCGACGCGCGGGCGCTGCCCGACATCGACCGGCGTTGCGCCGGCCTGTCGAACGTGGCGCGGGCGCTGCGGCTCGACGTCGCCGAGGCGCTGTGGCCGAGCGCACCCGGCCGACCGGGCGCGGCGTACTGCGCCAACATGCTGCACATCGCACCGTGGGCTGCCTGCGCGGCGCTGATGCGGGGTGTGGCGAATCAGCTCGAGGCTGGCGGCATCCTCGCGCTCTACGGCCCGTATCTGCTCGACGACGTGCCGACGGCGCCGAGCAATCTCGCGTTCGACGCCGATCTGCGCGCCCGCGACGCACGCTGGGGCCTGCGCCGGCTCGCCGACGTCGTCGGCGAGGCAACGCAGGCCGGCATGACGCTGGCCGGACGCGTCGAGATGCCGGCCAACAATCTGCTGCTGGTGTTCAAGCGCACGGGCGCTGTCGCGCCCTGACGCTCAGGGCCGGCAGAGCGCGACCAGCTCGCGCACGTCGGCCAGCGCGCCAAGCCGCTGGCACGCGGCGCCGATCGAGGCGACCTTGACAGCGCCCAGCACCGGCTCGACGAGAACAGCGAACTTGGCGTCGAGCTGCGCCTGCGAGAGCGGCCGTTGCAGCGAGCCGATTGCGTGCTCGATGAACAGGTGCACGCGCTCGCCGTTCGCGAGCACGGCGGTGACATCGGCGCTGGCCTCGTCGATCGACGCGTCGGCGGTCGCCTCGACCTTGCGGCGCAGGGCGACGACGTCCGGACGATTGACGATCCCATCTGAAAACTCCGCCTCGCCGGCACGCCCGAAGACGAGCCCGGCGGCGCAGCCGTGGTACACGCTGAACTTGGCCGACAAGCCATCGCGCGGCTCCTTCTTGCCGGTGAGCTCGAGCACCAGCGGATGGACGCGCAGCTCGATGCGCGCCACCTGCTCCGGCCCGATGCCGCGCTCGCGCAGCTGCACGCATGCATCGATGCTCGGATGGATGACGATGCCGCAGGCGAACGGCTTGTAGGTGTTGAACGAGATCTCGAAGCGGCTGCCGAGCTCGTCGGTCACCTCGTGCCAGGCGCGCTTGTCCGAGACGACCTGCACGAAGCCACGCGGCGCTTCGAGCGCGCGCTTGCTCGACGTGAAGCCTCGCGATGCGAGCAGCGCCGACATCAGCCCGGCGCGCGCCGCCGCGCCGGGATGGAACGGCTTGGTCATGGTGCCGAACTGCTCGCGCAGGCCGATCGGCTGCGACGCGGCGATGCCCAGCGCCATCGTCGTCGCCGCGACGTCGAGGCCCAGCAGCCTGGAGCAGCCGGCAGCGGCGCCGAGCATGCCGGTCGAGCCGGTGATGTGCCAACCGCGGTCGTAGTGCTCCGGGTACATGACATTGCCGACGCGACAGGCGACGTCGATGCCGAGCACCAGCGCATCAATCACGTCGCGGCCGGAGGCGCCGCGCTGCTCGGCCAATGCCAGCACCGCCGAGGCGACCGGGCCAGCCGGATGGATGATCGTCTTCAGGTGCGTGTCGTCGAAGTCGAAGGTGTGCGAGGTGATGCCGTTGACGAGCGCCGCGCTCGCCATGTCGATCCGCTCGCTGCGGCCGAGCACGCTGGCCTGCGGCGCGGGCTCGAGCATCTGCACCGCGGCGAGCGCGGCGTCGGCGGCCTCGTGGCGCGACGCGCCGATCGCACAGCCGAGCCAGTTGTAGAAGGTGCGATGCGCTTCGTGCTCGACAGCGTCGCTCCAGCCGCGGCTGGCGTGGCCCGCCACGAAGCGGGCCAGGATGTCGGTGATGGGCGGCGCGTCGGTTTCGGCGACGACATGGGTGTTCAGGGTCACGGCGATCCTCTGGAGGTCGGTTCTGGCGGACGCTGCGGCGCCCCGCACGTCATTCGTCGAGACGGATGTTTCTTGCCTTGGCGATCGCCGTCCAGCGCTGGATGTCGGCGCGGATGTAGGCGCCGAACTGCTCTGGCGTCATCGGCATCGGCTCGACAGCCTCGACCGCGAGCTTCTCGCGCAGCTCGGGCTCCTTCAGCACGGCGACCAGGGCGTCGTCGAGGCGCTTGACGATATCGGCAGGAATGCCGGCGGGCCCCACCGAGCCGTACCACTGCATGGCGTCGAAGCCGGGGAAGCCCGACTCCTCGAGCGTCGGAATGTCCTTCTGCTGCTGGCTGCGCACCCGCCCGGTCACGGCCAGCGCCCGCACCTGGCCCGAGCGCAGATGCGGCAGCGCCGCGGCCAGCCCCGGGAACATCGCCTGCGTGTGGCCGGCGATCAGGTCGTTGAAGGCCGGGGCGATGCCGCGGTAGGGGATGTGCAGCATGAAGCCGCCGATCTGCTGCTTGAAGAGCTCCATCGTCAGGTGCGTGAGCGAGCCGGGGCCGGCCGATCCGTAGGCAACGTGCCCGGGATTCTTCTTCACGTAGTCGATGAACTCGGCGAGCGTCTTCACCGGCAAGGTGCTGTTGACGACCAGCACGTTGGGCGTCGCGCCGATCATGCCGATGGGCGTGAAGTCCTTGATCGCGTCGTACGAGACGCGGCGGGTCGCCGGCGTCGTGCCGTGCGTGGCGACGTAGCCCTGCATCAGCGTGTAGCCGTCGGGCGCCGCGTGCATCGTCGTCTGGCAGGCGATCACGCCACCGCCGCCGCCCAGGTTCTCGACGACGAAGCTCTGGCCCAGCGCCTTGCCCCAGTGCTCCGTCACGATCCGGGCGATGAAGTCGCTGCCGCCGCCTGCCGAGACCGGCACGATGTAGCGGATCGGCCTGGCCGGGAAGGCCTGGGCGCGGGCCAGCGTCGGCAGCATGAGCGCGGCCGAGGCGTGAAGAAGCGTGCGTCGTTGCATGGTGTCTCCTCGCGGGCCGGCTCAGGACCGTCGCTGGCCGTGTTGCAGGGATTGCAGCGCCTGCCAGACACGCTGCGACGTCGCCGGCATGCCGATGCGTTCGGCGGCCCGGCCGAGGCCGGCGTGGTCGAGCGCATCGACCACCGCATTGAGCGTCGCCGGCGTCGCGCCGATCGTGCCGAGCTCGCCGACGCCCTTCACGCCGAGCGGGTTCGTCGCCGTGGGAATGGAGGTGTCGAACTTGGTGCGAAAGCGCACGCCGCCTTCGGCGCGCGGCATCGCGTAGTCCATGAAGCTGCCGGTGACGAGCTGGCTGCTCTCGGCGTCGTAGACAAGCTCCTCGATGAGCGCCTGGCCGATCCCCTGGACGGCACCGCCGTCGACCTGGCCCTGCGCGATGACCGGGCTGACGACACGGCCGATGTCGTTGACGGACGCGTACGAGACGACACGCACGTCACCGGTCGCCGGATCGATCTCCACCTCGCAGACATGGCAGCCGTTCGGCCAGGTCGGCCCGTCGACGGTGGTCGACGCATCGACGTGGATGCGAGATGCCGCCTGCTTGCCGGCAAGCGCGAACAGGTCGATGCCGAGATCGGTGCCGACGACCGAGAAGCGCGCCTCGCGGTACTCGATGTCCGATGCCGCCGCTTCGAGCGCTTCGGCGGCGAGCGCCTTGCCGAGGTCGACCGTCTTCTCGGACGCGACGCGCACCGCCGAGCCACCCGTGAAGAGCGAGCGCGAGCCGGCGCTGCCGAAGCCGTTGCCGCGATCGGTGTCGCCCTGGACGATGCGGATTTTCTCGAGCGGCACGCCGAAGATGTCGACCGCCAGTTGCGCGTAGCTGGTCTGGATGCCCTGCCCCATCTGCTGCGTCGCCGAGAAGATCTCGATGAAGCCGTCAGGCGTCACGTCGACGCTCACCTTCTCTTCGAAGGCGTTGCCGCCGGTCCATTCCAGAAACGTGGCGATGCCGCGGCCACGCAGCAGGCCGCGCGCTTCGCTCTCGCGCCGCCGCGCCGCAAAGCCGTTCCAGTCGGCGAGCGCCAGGCCCTGGTCGAGAATTTTCTCGAAGCTGCCGCAGTCGTAGGTCTGGGCCAGCGCGTTCTTGTACGGCATCTGCGCCGGCGCGATCATGTTGCGGCGGCGCAGCTCGGCCGGGTCGAGCCTGAGCTCGCGCGCCGCCGCATCCATCAGGCGCTCGATGATGTAGATCGCCTCGGGCCGGCCGGCGCCGCGGTAGGCGCCGGTCGGCGCCGTGTTCGTCAGCACCGCGACCATGTGTAGATCGACCGTGCCGATGTCGTAGATGCTGGTCGAGACCCACGGGCCGATCATCAGCTGGATGACGACACCGGCCGGCAAGGCATAGGCGCCGACGTTGGCGAACGACTTCACGCGCAGCGCCAGCACGCGGCCGTCGCCGTCGAGAGCGAGCTCGGCATGGCTGGTGACGTCGCGGCCGTGCGTTGCCGAGAGAAAGTCTTCGCTGCGATCGGCCTGCCAGCGCACAGCGCGCTTCAGCGCGCGCGCCGCGAAGGCGATCGCGATGTCTTCCGGATAGAGACCGGTCTTCATGCCGAAGCCGCCGCCGACATCGCCGACCAGCACCCGCACATCGGTCAGCGCGACGCCGGGGATCGCGGTCGAGATGCCGGTGGCGACCGCCGTCGGCATCTGGCTGCTGAGCCGCACCTCGATGCGTCCGGTCGCTTCGTCGAAGCTGGCGACGACGCTGCGCGGCTCCATCGGCGCCGGCGCCAGCCGCTGGTTGACGAGATCGAGCGCGATGCGATGCGTCGCCCGTGCGAACGCGGCCGCGGTCGCGCCGGCGTCGCCATGGCGCATCTCGGCGGCGATGTTGTCGGGAGCTTGCGGCGCCAACGCCGGCGCGCCTGCACGCGTCGCCGCTGCCACGGTGGTGACCGCGGGCAAGGCCTCGAAGTCGACCACGATCGCTTCGAGCGCATCGCGTGCCGCCTCGCGGTTGTCCGCGACGACTGCCGCGATCGGCTCGCCGACATAGCGCGCGAGCTCGTGGGCAAGCGCACGGCGCGGCGGCGAGACCGTGGATTGCCCGTCGTTGCGCTTGAAGCCCTCGGCCGTCGGCATCGGCTCGACGCCGGCGGCCGCCAGATCGGCACCGGTGAAGATCGCCAGAACGCCAGGCAGCTCGAGCGCGGCGCTGGTGTCGATGGAGACGATCCGCGCATGCGCGTACGGCGAGCGCAGGAAGGCGAGCGTCGCGTGGCCGCCGACACTGACGTTGTCGGTGAAGCGGCCACGGCCGCGCAAGAGCGCCTCGTCCTCGATGCGCCGCACGGCACGGCCGCTGCCGAAGCGGGCGGGTCCGGCGGCTGCGGCGCCCGGCGCCCCGTCGTCGCTGGGATCGAGATGGCGGCTTGTCGATTCGGTCATGTCTTGCGGCTCATGTGCGGGATCCGGCCTGCGGCATCAGGCTTGAAGAGTCGCCCACATGTCCTTGTCGCGCTCGGCCGTCCAGATGCGCGGATCGCGGTGCGACGTCGCCTCGTCGTAGGCGCGCGAGACGTCGAAGGGCATGCAGTGCTCGTAGATGAACTGCTGGCCGTAGCGAGGTGTCAGCGCAGCGTGCGTGTCGGCAAAGACGCGGCGCAGATCGTGACCCTGGGCCACGCCCTGCTTCACGGCCGCGAACAGCTCGGCGATGAAGGCGCGCGTGGTGGCGACGCCGTCGCGGCACATCGCCGGATCGGTCAGCGCGGCGCCACGGCCGGGCACGATCGCCCTGGCGCCGAGCGCCTCGAGCTTGTCGAGCGTGGTCGGCCAGTCGCTGAAATAGGCGTCGCCGGCATAGGCGGTGGCGCCGTACTCGACGAGGTCGCCGCTGAAGAGGATCTTCTGTTGCGGTAGCCAGGCCACCGTGTCTCCCTTGGTGTGGCCGCGGCCGAGCTGCATGAGCTTGACCTCGAGCTGGCCGAGCCAGACCGTCATCTCACCCTTGAAGGTGAGCGTCGGCCAGGTCAGGCCGGGGATGGTCTCGACGGCGCGAAAGAGGCGCGGGAAGCGCTCGATCTCGCTCTTCATATCGGCGGCGCCGCGCTCGACGATGAGCTCGCGCGTGTCCTCGCTGGCGATGATCTCGCTGGCGCCCTCGCCCACGTACGCGCTCGCGCCGAGCACGCGCACGGCGTGGTAGTGGCTCATCACGACGTACTTGATCGGCTTGTCGGTGACCTCGCGGATGCGCCTGATGACGTCGCTGGCCATCACCGGCGTCGCCTGGGTGTCGATCACCATCACCGCGTCGTCGCCGACGATCACGCCGGTGTTCGGATCGCCCTCGGCCGTGTACGCATAGGCGTTCTCGGACAGGCGCGTGAACGTGACCGGCTTGTCGGCGAGATCGGCTTGGGACGCGAAGGCTTTGCTCATGGCGGACATCTCACTGGGGAACCCGCCATTCTGAGCGAGGCGATCGATTCGCACCGGATGCGGCGTCGCGGATCGCGTCTCAGGCGAGGCGGGCTAGAAACTTGGCGACGACATCGTGGAAGCGATCCGGCAGCTCGGCCACGCTGAGGTGCGACGCCTCGTCGAAGACGGTCAGCTCGGCTCCGGCGATGCGCTCGGCCATCGCCCGGGCCATCTCGGGCGTGGCGCCGGCGTCGCGCGCTCCGGCGATGACATGCACCGGCGTGCGTACCGTCGCCAGCCGGTCGAGCCAGTCGACGTCGGCGACGGCGTGGCAGCAGGCGAGATAGCCGGCCGGATCGCAGCGCAGCAGCCTGGCGCGCAGGGCCGCGGCCTCGGCCGGATGCGCCGCCCGGTAGGCGGCGCTCAGATAGCGTTCGACGATGGCGTCGACCACGGCCGCCATGCCGCCCTGCTCGATCGCGGCGATGCGCGCGGCCCAGGTCGGCGCCGCCGCCGCCGGATACCGCGCCGTCGTGTTGGCGAGCACGGCGCCGCGCAGCAGCTCGGGATAGCGGATGGCCAGGCCCTGCCCGACCATGCCGCCCATCGACAGGCCGATCCAGGCGACCGGGCCGCGCCCCCATTCGCGGATGACGCGCGCCGCGTCGTCGACGAGCGCGTCCATCGTGTACGGGCCGGGTGGCACAGCCGAGCCGCCATGGCCGCGATGCTCGTAGCGCAGCACGGTCATGGTGGTTGCGAAGCGTGCGGCAAGCGCGTCCCACATGTGCACGTCGAGACCGAGCGCGTGGCTCATCACGACCGGCGGGCCTTCGCCCTGGACCGTGATGTGGAGCTGCGGCGCGCTGAAGGTGTGGTGCTCGGCGACGCGCACCGGCGTCGACAGCGACTGTGGCGCCGGTACCCGCCCGGCCGCCCGCAGCAACTCCATGGTGATCTTGAAGGCCGTGTTGGCCGCCGGCACGCCGCAATAGATGGCGCCCTGCATCAGGGTTTCCTTGATCTTGTCGAGCGGCACGCCGTGGGCGATGGCGGCCTTGCAGTGCAGCTCGAATTCCTCCCAGCGCGCCAGGCCCATCGTCATGCCGAGCACGAGCAGGCGCCGCGTCTCGTGGTCGAGCCCGGGACGGCCCCAGATGTCGTGCCAGGCGTAGCGCGTGATGAGGCTCTGGAAATCGGCGTTGAACTCGGTCGCGCCGCCGAGCGACTTGTCGACCCAGGCATCGCCCAGCACGGCGCGGCGGTTGACGACACCGCGGTCGAAATCGTCGGCACGATCGCTCATGGATGAACCTTCCTTTGCTTAGGGCCTGCTAACGCTATGGAGGGATCGCGCCGGGGTGGCGCAGGCCGCAGGGCAAGGCGCGCACGAGGCCGTGTGCCTACGGCACACAACGAGCGCGCAACGCGGCCCTGCGGCCTGCGCCACCCCGGCCCTGCGGGTGATCTCAGCAAACGGGCGCCCGCCGCGTTGCAAATGCTCGCCGTAGGCATCCCTACGGCTGCGCTTTGCGCCTTGCGGGCGCCCGTTTGCTGAGTCACGCGATCCCTCCCATAGCGTTAGCAGGCCCTAGCCCGATGCTGCATCGTCTCGAGCTCCGCCTGGACGCGCGCGGCGCTGCGGTGCGCCGCCGCGTCGACGTCGAAGGCCGCAGCGAGGGCCGCCCGGTCGACGCCGGCGAGCGCCGCGTCGGTCGCGATCGCACCGAGCGCGAGCGATTCGAGCCCGTCGCCGCTGTTCGCCGATTGCGCCACCCAGCCGGCGACGCGCTCGGCGGCGGCGGCCTTGCCGAGCGCCGGCGCGAGCAGCGCCGCGACCGCTTCGGCGAACACGGCGCCACGCGTCGCCTCGATGTTGGCGCGCATGCGCGGCGCGTCGATCTCGAGACTCTCGCAGGCGTCGGCAAGCGCGCGCAGGGCGCCATGCGTCGTCATGAACAGCCCCGGCCATTCGGCAAGCTCCGCCTGCCAGTTGCCGAGGCCGCGCTGCTGCTCCTGCGGCATCGCCGCGAGCAAGGTGGCCGCCATTTGCGGTGCCCGCGTCGCGGCGGCGATGGCGACCAGTGCCGCCAGCGGATTGCGCTTGTTCGGCATCGCCGACGAGCCGCCGCGGCCGGGCCGACGCGCTTCGGCGACCTCGCCGACTTCGCCTTGCGCGAGCAGCGCCAGATCGCGGCCGATCTTGCCAAGCGAGCCGCACAGCACGGCGACCGCGCAGCCGAGCGCGACCCAGCTGTCGCGCTGGGTGTGCCACGCGGCCGGCGGCACCGCGAGGCCGAGCCGATCGCCGAGCCGACGTGCCACCGCATCGCCGGCATCGCCGAGCGCCGCGAGCGTGCCGACGGCGCCGCCGAACTGCAGCTGCAGGGCCAAGGCCGCCGCATCGGCAAGACGCGACTCGGCGCGCAGCAGCGGCGCCAGCCAGGCCATGACCGCGTGGCCGAAGCCGATGACCTGTGCCGGCTGCATCAGGGTCCGCGCCAGCGCCGGCGTCGCCGCATGCGTCTCGGCCAGCGCCGTCAGCGAGGCGGCGAGACGGCGCAGGTCGGCGTCAATCAGGACCAACGCACGCCGCGTCGCCAGGACCATCGCCGTGTCGATCACGTCCTGGCTGGTGCTGCCGCGGTGGACGTGCGCGGCCGCGTTCGCATCGCTCGCCGCGACCCGCGCGGTGAGCCGGCGCACCAGCGGAATGGCGATCGAGCCGGCGCAGCGCGCATCGGCGACGAGCGCGTCGATGTCGAAGCCGTCGATGCGGCAGGCGGCAGCGATCGCCGCTGCGGCGCCGGCCGGGATCACGCCTTCGTCCGCTTCGGCCGCGGCGAGCGCCGCTTCGAAAGCCAGCATGTCGGCGATCAGCGCCGCGTCGCTGAACACGGCTTCCATCTCGGCCGTCGCCAACGTTCGTTCGAAGAGAGTGCTAGCCACCGCCGTGCGCCCGTCTATTTTCGGTTCGAGCGAAGCGCGGCCGCCGGCGTCTGCGGCTCCGGCGGATGGCTCGCCGCCTGCATGCGCGCCGCCTTCTTGCCGACGAGATGGCGGATATTGGCGAGCGACATCAGGTGCGCCTGCATCAGCATCAGGAGGTTGCCGCGCCAGAGCGCGAGCGCGGTGGCGTCGGGCAGCGCGTGCAGCCTGTCCTCGTCGATGGCGTGAAAGCCATCGACCGACAGTTGCTGGCCGTTCGGCAGCGTCGCGTCGGCCTTCATCTCCTTCAGGACGCCGAGCGAGACGACGCGTTCGCAGAAGATGCGGGTGCGTTCGGTCTCGAGCTCGAAGCGCTCGAGAAAATCCATGGTCCGCTGCAATGCCGGCGCGGCCGTGTCGCCCTCCAGAAAGAGCGGCTCCGCGCCGTGCTCGGAAAAGCCGCTCCACGTGTCGTCGACGAGGACGTGGGTCGCGGCGGCGCCGGGCACCTTGGCGGTGAGGAACGGATAGCGGCGAATGAAGGCCGGGATGTAGCGCGCATCCCAGCGCGCGCCATCGACGTGCAGGTTCTCGCCATGGCTGAGGCCGAGCAGCGCGACCGGCGACATGACCGCGCTGCCCGCCGCGTCGCGTGCGCCGGTCTCGACGAAGACGATCGGAAATTCGAGCGCCGCCTGCGCGAATTCGGTGGCCGTGACGAAGACTGCGTGCAACTCCCTGGCGATCGAAAAATCCGTGAGCGGCGAGATCCTGCGAGCGCGATGCACGGCCGGATCGAGCGGCACCGGGCGCCCATACATCGACGGCGCGTCGCGCTTCAAGCGTGGGCTCCGCCGGCATCGGCCGGCAAGGCGCTGGCGAGGACCTTGTCGACGCGCTTGCCGTCGAGGTCGACGACCTCGAAGCGCCAGCCTTCCCACTCGACCGCATCGGCCGTCTCCGGCAGGCGGCCGAGCAGCAGCATCACCATGCCGGCGAGCGTGTTGTAGCGGCCGCGGTCTTCCTCGGGAAGCTCCTTGAGGTCGAGCCGGTCCTTCAGCTCCGGCGTCGGAATCAGGCCGTCGAACAGCCAGCTGCCGTCGGCGCGCTGCACGGCCCAGGAGTCGGCGTCGGTCTTGGTGCTGAACTCGCCGGTGATGGCTTCGAGCACGTCGCGCACGGTGATCATTCCCTGCACCTCGCCGTACTCGTCGACGACGAAGACGATCTGCGCGTTCGAGGCGCGGAACTGCTCGAGCAGCTCCATGCCCGACAGCGTCTCGGGAACGAAGACCGGTGGCTGCAGCCCTTCGTCGAGCGTGAAGGTCTTGCCCTGCATCGACTGCTGCAGGAGCCCTTGCGCGCTGATGACGCCGATCACGTCGTCGAGGCCGCCGCGGCACACGGGGTAGCGCGAATGGTCGGCGTCGCCGATGACGCGCAGCACGTCGGCTGCCGTCCCGGTCGCCTCGAGCCAGACGATCTCGGCGCGCGGGATCATCATCGAGCCGATCTGGCGATCGTCGAGGCGAAAGACGTTGCGCACCATCTGGTGCTCCTGCGCCTCGATGATGCCGGCGTCGAGGCCTTCCTCGAGGCTGGCGGCGATTTCTTCTTCCGTGACGCTGCGGTCGGGGCCGCCGTCGCGGATGCCCATCAGGTGCAGCGTCGCGTTGGTGCTCCACGTCAGCAGCTTGATGAACGGGCGCGTCAGCAGCGACAGCCACTCCATCGGCCTGGCGACGAGCCGGGCGATCGTCTCGGGAAACATCAGGCCGATCCGCTTCGGCACCAGCTCGCCGAAGACGATGCTGATGAAGGTGATCGTGACGACGACGACGGCGAGCGAGGTGATGTCGGCGCCGCGCACGCTGATCACGAAGTTCGAGCGCAACCAGAGCGCCAGCGGCCCCGAGAACGCGGCCGCGCCGACGATGCCGTTGAGCAGGCCGATCGAGGTGATGCCGATCTGCACGACCGACAGCCACTTGGTCGGGTTGTCGTGCAGCGCCATGGCGTGGCTCGCACCGGAATCGCCGGCTTCGACCATCACCTGCAGCCGTGCCTTGCGGCTGGCGGTGAGCGCCGTTTCCGACATCGCGAACAACGCGTTGATGAAGATCAGGAAGAGCAGGAGGGCAACGTCCATGCGGCGGGCGCAGCGGTATCGGGCGATGAGCGTAGCAGAATCGTTTCCATGGACTACATGGTCGGTGACGTGCAGGGCTGCGCTAAGGCGCTGGAGCGGCTGCTGGAGGAGATCGGCTTTTCGCCGTCTCGCGACCATCTCTACGTGCTTGGCGATCTCGTCAATCGCGGCCCCGACTCGCTCGGGACGCTGCGCCGGCTGCGCGGGCTGGGCGCGGCGGCGACCTGCCTGCTCGGCAACCACGACTGGCACCTGCTGGCCGTCGCCGCCGGCGTGCGGCCGGCGCACCGCAGCGACACGCTCGACGACATCCTCGAGGCTCCCGACCGCGAGGCATGGCTCGAGTGGCTACGCCAGCGCCGCATGGCGGTCCATGCGCATGGCTGGCTGATGCTTCATGCCGGCGTGGCGCCGCAGTGGGACCTGCCGCAGACCCTGAGCCTGGCAGCGGCGCTTGAGCGGCAGCTGCGCACGGCGCCGCCGCGCGAATTTCTCCAGGCCATGTTCGGCAACGAGCCGGCGCGCTGGAGCGACACGCTCAAGGGCGACGCGCGCCTGCGCTTCACGCTCAACGCCCTGACGCGGATCCGCTTCGTCGATGCAGCGGGCACGCTCGACTTCGCCGCGAAGGACGGCATCGACGCCGCACCGCCGGGATGTTTCCCGTGGTTCGACGCACCGCACCGCAGGACGGCCGCGACGCAGATCGCCTTCGGCCACTGGTCGACGCTCGGCCTGATCGACCGGCCTGCCCTGCTCGGCCTCGACACCGGCTGCGTTTGGGGTGGCACGCTGAGTGCCGTGCGCATCGACGGCGCGCGACGCGAGCTGTTCCAGATCCCCTGCGACCAGGCGCAACGCCCTGGCTGACCTCACGCATCCTCCCGCCGGGCGCCTGCGTCGCATCGACAAGACGACAGGCAGTCCCACTCCCGAGCCGCGCAGCCTTCGCCTGACCGTGACCGCGAACTTCTGAGCGTCGCACCATTCGGATCGCGGCAGCCCGTGCAGCAAGGCGCCTGTGCCGACGGCATGCAAACGATGCGGTCGTCCTTACCGCGCCGGCTGCGCCGGCGACGGCGTCCGTGGTGCGTGCCAGAATTGCCAACGCGACGTGGCCTGGTGCCCCGCGCGGTGCGGGTTCCGGAGACGTGGCCGAGCGGTTGAAGGCAGCAGTCTTGAAAACTGCCGAGGGGGAAACTCCTTCGTGAGTTCGAATCTCACCGTCTCCACCAGACCGCTCTTCTTGGGCCGTTGTGGCGAAATGCGCTCGAGATCTGCGCGTACTCGATCATGGGTAGCGTTTGGTTCGCGACGTCGCTCTGCCTCAAGTACTCGCCGTCCTCGAGCCGATCTGGAAAACCAGGATCCGGCGAACGTATGAAGGGCCTTCCGACGCTCCAGCACTGGGCCAGGTCCTCGGCAGATTTACAGTGGCTGCCTCGGGAGCGCGCTTTGCTCCGCTGCCTGCGCGCCCGGAGCTGTCCACAGCACACTGCAACGCCATGACTAGAGCTCGCCCGCGCAACGCCCTCCCGGCGGTCGGCCTCGCCGTCGCCGCGGTGGTGGCGCTGGGCGCTTCACTGTGGCGCCCGGCGATCGCCGCCGATGCGCCCCCGGCCGCAGCCAGCACCTTCGACGCCGCTACCGTCGCGAAGGGCGCGCAGCTCGCCGCCGTCGGCAACTGTTCGAGCTGTCACACGACTTCCGACGGCATGCCGTTCGCCGGCGGCGTGCCGCTGGCGACGCCCTTCGGCACCATCCACGGCGCCAACATCACGCCCGACCGCGAGACAGGCATCGGCGACTGGTCGCAGCAATCCTTCGCACGCGCCATGCAAGAAGGTATCGCACGCGACGGCAGCCATCTGTATCCGGCGTTCCCGTACGACCACTTCACGCACACCGGCGACGACGACCTGCGCGCGCTCTATGCCTTCGTCATGACCCGCGATCCGGTGCACGCGCCGAATTTGCCGAACGACCTGCGCTTTCCCTTCAGCGTCCGCCCACTGGTCGCCGGCTGGAACTTGCTGTTCCTGCACCGCGCATCGTTCCAGCCCGATGCGGCGCAGAGCGCCGAATGGAATCGTGGCGCCTACCTGGTCGAGTCGCTCGGCCATTGCGGCGGCTGCCACGCTCCGCGCAACGGCTTGGGTGCGGAGAAGAAGAACGCCGGCCTGTCGGGCGGCGAGGCGGAAGGCTGGTACGTGCCGGCGCTCGACCACGCCTCGCCCTCTCCGCTGCCCTGGAGCGTCGACAGCCTGACCATGTATCTGCGCACCGGAATCACCGCCGACCACGCCATGGCCGGCGGTCCGATGCAGGAAGTCGTCACCAGCCTGGCGAACGCGTCGGCCGAGGATGTCCGGGCCATCGCCGTGTACATCGTCGCGAGCATGGGGCCCACCGACGCCGAGCGCACGACACGCGCCGATGGCGCGCAGCGTCGGGCTGCGCAGGCGTCGCTCGATGCGGTCGGGTCTGGAGCGACCGCCGGCGGCGATGCCGCGACGATGCGGCTTGGCGCCACCGTCTACGACGGCGCCTGCGCGCGCTGCCACGATCTCGGCCGCGCGGTCTCGTCGGCAGGCGCCCTTCAGCTGCCGCTCGCCGTTGCCGTCTACGACCCCGATCCGCGCAGCCTGATCCGGATCATCCGCCAGGGCATCGTTCCACCGCAGTCGCAGCGCGGCCGCTGGATGCCGGCCTTCGGTGCCACCCTGACCGACGACCAGCTGACCGCCTTGCTCGGCTATCTGCGCAGCGCGGCAGCCGACGCGCCGCCTTGGCCGGATCTCGCGAAGGTGGTGCGCGACACGAAGGCATCGCCATGATCACATTGCACGTCAACGGCGCGGCCCGGCAGGTCGACGCCGATCCGACGACGCCGCTTCTTTACGTCCTGCGCGACGACCTTCGTCTGAACGGCGCCAAGTTCGGCTGCGGCCTGGGCCAGTGCGGCGCCTGCACGGTGATGATCGGCGGCGAGGCCGCGTTCTCCTGCCTGATGCCGATCTCGCTGGTCCAGGACCGGCCGGTGACGACGGTCGAGGGGCTCGGCAGCATCGACAAGCCGGGCGTGGTCCAGCAGGCCTTCATCGACGAGCAGGCGGCGCAGTGCGGCTACTGCATCGCCGGCATGGTGATGCGCGCGCAGTCGCTGCTCGAGCACGAGCCGAATCCGAGCGACGTGGAGATCCGCGCGGCGATGGCGCCGAGCCTGTGCCGATGCGGCACGCACATGCGCATCCTGCGTGCCGTCCGGCGCGCGTCCGACGTGATGCGCGGCGTGCCGGTCGCCGCGCCGGTGCCGTCGCGATGACGCTCGACCGGCGCTCCTTCCTGGCAGGCGGCGGCGGCCTCGTCGTCGCCTTTGCGATCGGGCCGAGGGCGATCGCGCAAGCGCCCGCGAAGCCGCCCGCAGCCGAGCTCCCCGGCAGCCTCAAGACGCAGCCCTTCCTCGATGGCTGGATCCGAGTCGGCAGCGACGGCAACATCACCGTCTTCACGGGCAAGGCCGAGCTCGGCCAAGGCATCAAGACGGCGCTGATCCAGATCGCGGCCGAGGAATTGGTCGTCGCGCCCGGCCGCATCATGCTGGTCACCGCCGACACCGAGCGCACGGCCAACGAGGGCTACACCGCCGGCAGCCATTCGATGCAGGACAGCGGCACCGCCATCCGGCACGCGTCGGCGCAGGTGCGGGCGATCCTGGTCGACCTCGCGGCGGCCAGGCTCGGCGCTGCGGCCGACAGCCTGCACGTGGCCGATGGCCGCATCTCCATCGACGAAGCGCACGGTGTCACGTATGCGGAGCTCGTGACCGGCGACCTGCTGCACGTGCAAGCAGCACCGCAGAGCGCGCTGCGACCACCCGCGCAACATCGAATCGTCGGCAAGTCGATGCCGCGCGTGGACATTCCATCCAAGGTGACCGGCGGCGCTGCCTACGTGCAGGACCTGCGCATCGACGGCATGGTGCACGGCCGCATCGTGCGGGCGCCGGCGCATGCGGCGGTCCTCGCCAGCCTCGACAGCAGCGCCGTCGAGAAGCTGCCCGGCGTGCTGAAGATCGTCCGCGACGGCCGCTTCCTCGGCGTCGTGTGCGAACGCGAATATCAGGCCGTGGTCGCGCAGCGCGCGCTCGCTCGTGCTGCGCGCTGGGACGAGCGTGCGAGCCTGCCGCCACACGCGGCGCTGTTCCAGGCCGTCCGCGCCGCACCCGCGCAGGACTTCGTGATCCTGGATCGCGGCACCGGCGCTGGCGCGCCAGGGGCAGCCCGGCTATTCACGGCCACCTACGAGCGGCCGTACCAGATGCATGCCTCGATCGGTCCGTCGTGCGCGGTCGCCCGCCTGGCGGACGGTCGCACCACCGTCTGGACGCACACGCAAGGCGTCTATCCGCTGCGCAAGGCGCTCGCGCAGATGCTCGGCACGCCTGAGGAACAGGTGCGCTGCATCCACACCGAAGGATCCGGTTGCTACGGCCACAACGGCGCCGACGACGTCGCCGCCGACGCGGCGCTGCTTGCGCGGGCGGTGCCAGGGCGGGCGGTGCGCGTGCAGTGGATGCGCGAGGACGAGCACGCCTGGGAGCCGTACGGGCCGCCGATGATCGTCGAGCTGCGCGCGCAGCTCGATCCGGCCGGCGCCATCGTCGGCTGGCAGCACGAGGTCTGGAGCCAACCACACTCGACGCGTCCGGGCGGCGCCGGCGACCTGCTCGCCGGCACCGAGCTGTCGACGCCTTTCGCGCCGAGCGTGCCCAAGCCGATCCCGCAGCCCGAAGGCGGCGGCGACCGCAATGCGATCCCGCTCTACGTGCTGCCGAATGCGCGGGTCGTCCATCACTTCCAGCCCGACATGTCGTTGCGCGTCTCGGCGCTGCGCTCGCTCGGTGCCTACATGAACGTGTTCTCGATCGAGAGCTTCATCGACGAGCTTGCGCATGCGTCGAAGCTCGATCCGGTGACGTTCAGGATGCGCAACCTCGGCGACCCGCGGGCGCAGCAGGTCGTGCGCACGGCGGCCGAGGGCTTCGGCTGGGCCGCTTGGCAGCCGCGGGTCGGGCGCGGCCGCGGCTTCGCGTTCGCGCGCTACAAGAATCTCGGCGCCTACGCGGCGATCGCCGTCGAGGTCGAGGTCCATCGCTACACCGGCGCGGTCCGCATCGTGCGGGCTGTTGCTGCGACCGACAGCGGCGAGGTCGTCAACCCTGACGGCATCCGCAACCAGATCGAGGGCGGCATCGTCCAGTCGTCGAGCTGGACGCTGGTCGAACAGGTGTCGTTCGATGCGAACCGCGTCACCAGCCTCGACTGGGGCGGCTATCCGATCGTGCGCTTCCCGCAGGTGCCGGACCGCATCGACGTGGTCATCGTCGACCGACCCGGACGACCGTTCCTGGGCACCGGCGAAGCGGCCCAGGGACCGACCGCCGCCGCTATCGCCAATGCCGTCGCCGACGCGACCGGCGTGCGCTTTCGCGAGCTGCCGCTGTCGCCGGAGCGCATCCGCGCCGCGACTCAGCTTGCCGGCGTCGGTCCCGCGACCGCTTCTTCGATGCCTGGTAGCGCCGTGATCGGCAGGTAAGCGCCGCGAGCGATCAGCAATGGCGACATGCGTCGAGGACCAGCGCAGACCGCGGCAGCGATCACGACAACCGTCAAGGCCAGGCGCAGGTCACTCCTCGTCAAAATACATCCCCTTGCGCGGCTCGGAGCACAGAGTGATCATCCACAGCATGGACCTGCACGACGAATCTTTGCATCCACGGCGCCGGGATTTGCTGGCTCTCGCTGTAGCGCTGTCCGGAACCCTCCTGCTGCGGCCCGGCGGCGCCCGGGCGCAGGCCTCAGCCGCCACCCCGAAGCGTCTGGGCATCATCGGCTCCGGTCGCCTCGGCAGCACTGTCGGCACCCTCTGGATCAAGGCGGGCCACCCGGTGATGTTCTCGTCGCGCGACCCGGACCAGACGCAGGCGCTGGTCGCCAAACTCGGGCCGCTGGCGCGCGCCGGCAGTGTGGCCGAGGCGATCGATTTCGGCGAGGCGGTGTTGCTCGCCGTGCCGTACGGCGCCATGCCGCAAATCGGCAACGACTTCAGCGCCCGGCTCGCCGGCAAGGTGGTCCTCGACGCAGGCAATGCCGTCGAGTCGCGCGACGGCGCCATCGCCAGTGAAGTCGAGCAGAACGGCATCGGCCTCACTTCGCAGAAGTACCTGCCCGCGGCGCGGCTGGTGCGCGCGTTCAACACGCTCGGCTCCACGATTCTCGAACGCGAGGCCAACCGCGCCGAGCCGCGCATGGCGATCCCGCTCGCCGGCGACGACGCCGCCGCGGTGCAGATCGCCGCCTCGCTGGTGCGTGACGCCGGCTTCGAACCAGTGGTCGTCGGCAGGCTCGCCGACGCGCGTCGCTTCCAGCGCAGTGCCCCAGGCTACGGGCAAGCGGTGAGCGCGGCCGACCTCAGGAAGACACTGTCGCTCGGACAATGACCGCGCTGGCCCATTGGCTGCGGCGGGCGGTGCCGGCCACGCCGAACGAGCGCGCGGCGGCCCTCTGGTCGTTCGCCTACTTCTTCATGCTGCTGGCCAGCTACTACGTGCTGCGCCCGCTGCGCGACCGCATGGGCATCGCCGGCGGCGTCAAGGCGCTGCCGTGGTTGTTCACCGCCACCTTCGTCACGCTACTGGTCGCGCAGCCGCTTTACGGCGCACTCGTCGCGAGGCTGCCGCGCGGTCGCTTCGTACCCATCGTCTACCAGTTCTTCGCCGCGAACCTGGCGGTGTTCTGGTTGCTGCTCACGCTGGGCATCGAACCCGTCCTCGTCGCCCGCGTCTTCTTTGTCTGGGTCAGTGTCTTCAGCCTCTTCGCGGTCGCCGTGTTCTGGTCGTTCATGGCCGACCTCTTCAGCAGCGAGCAAGGCAAGCGGCTGTTCGGCTTCATCGGCGCCGGTGGCACGGCCGGCGGGTTGCTCGGGCCGGCCATCACGATCGTCCTGTCGGTGCGGCTCGGGCCGGCCAACCTGCTGCTCGTCGCGATCGTCTTCCTCGAGCTGGCGGTGTTCTGCGTCTTTCGCCTCGAGCGCAGCGCCGGTGGCGCCTCACCGACCGGCCTCCGGCGCGACGATCGGCGCATCGGCGGCAGCCCGCTGGCGGCGCTGCTCGAGGTGATGCGCTCGCCGTACCTGCTTGGCATGGCCGGGTGGGTCGCCCTGCTCTCGCTCGGCGCCACCGTGCTCTACCTCGTGCAGGCGCAGATCGTCGCCAGCGCAGTGCACGACGGCGGCGAGCAGACGCTCTTCTTCGCAAGCGTCGACCTCGCGGTGGGCTTGCTGACGCTGGTCACGCAGCTCTTCGCCACAGGTCGCCTGCTCGGGCGCTTCGGCACCGGCGTCGCGACCGGCTCGCTCCCGGCCGTCTACCTGGTCGGCTTCGCGGCGCTGGCGCTGGCGCCCAGCCTCGTCGTCGTTCTTGTGTTCCAGGTCGTGCAGCGCTGGGCCAACTTCGCCATCGCCAACCCGGCGCGACAGGTTTTCTTCACGGTCGTCGACCGCGAGGCGAAGTACAAGGCCAAGAACTTGATCGACGTGGTGGTCTACCGAGGATCGGACGCCGCCTCGGGCTGGTTGTTCGACAGCCTGCAGGCGGTCGGCGTGAAGCTCGGCGCGATCGCGCTCGGCGCGTTGCCGATCGCCGCCGGCTGGCTGCTGCTTTCGCGCGCGCTCGGGCACATGCACGAGCGACGCGCCGCGCGACTGGCCGAACATGCCCGGGCCGCGCCCGGGTCCGCCCACTCGAACGAACAGGAGACATCGACATGGCAGTCCGCCGCCGCCGCCATATCGTCAACGCCTCGCTGTTGACGATGGCGGGCGTTGCCTTCTCGCCGGGGTTTGCCGCCGACAGCATGGCGGCTGCGCAGAGAAAGCTGCGCATCCTCATCCTCGGTGGCACCGGCTTTACCGGACCGCACCAGGTGCGCTATGCGCTGGCCCGCGGGCACGAGGTCACGCTGTTCAATCGCGGCAAGCAGCCGCAAGCGTGGCCAGGCCATGTCGAGGAGCTGATCGGCGATCGCAACACCGGCGACTTGAAAGCGCTCGACGGTCGGCAATGGGACGTCTGCATCGACAACCCGACGACCCTGCCGTTCTGGGTTCGCGACGCCGGCCGCGTGCTGCAGGGACGCGTCGACCACTATGTCTTCATCTCGACGATCTCCGTCTACGCGGCCAACGACAAGGCAGCAGACGAGTCGGCCGCGCTCGCTCCCTATCACGGCCAGGATCCGATGGCCGAGACCACGGAGTCGCTGCGTGGCCGCATCGGCGAGGTCTACGGCCCGCTCAAGGCCATCTCCGAACAGGAAGCTGCACGGCAGTTCCCCGGCGCCGTGACGGTCATTCGCCCGGGCCTCATCGTCGGGCCGGGCGACGAGACCGATCGCTTCACCTACTGGCCGGTGCGGCTGGCGCTCGGCGGTGAAGTGCTCGCGCCCGGCGACGGCAGCGATCCGGTGCAGTTCATCGACGCGCGTGATCTTGCCGAGTGGACGATCCGCATGGCCGAGTCGCGGACCCTCGGCGTCTTCAACGCGATCGGTCCGGCTCGGCCGCTGACGATGGCCGGCATGCTCGACGACATCAAAGGCGCCATCCACGCCGACGTCAAGCTCGTCTGGGTGCCGACCAAGTTTCTCGAGGCCAAGCAGGTCTCGGCCTGGAACGATCTGCCGGTCTGGGTGCCGGGCCAGGGCGACAGCGCGGGCTTCCACCGGCGCGACATCGGCAAGGCCCTGCGCGCCGGTCTGGCGTTCCGGCCGCTGCCCACGACGGCAGCCGACACCCTCGCCTGGTTCCGCCAGCAGTCCCCGGAACGGCGGGCCAAGCTGCGTGCCGGCCTTGCGCCGGAACGGGAAGCGGCGTTGCTGGCAGCCTGGAAGGCGAGCCCGAAGAGCGGGTACTGAGCGGCGCGAACGAGGGCCGTATCCCCTTCGAATGGATGCTGAAGGACAGGCCCGAGAACAGATGCAGTGAAAGATCATTGCCTCACCGGCCAGCAACAGCGATGGGTTCAATGCAGATCCCGACATCGGCTCGGCCCGCCGCGATCGCGGCCATTCAATGGCATGGATCGGATACCACCGCTGGCGGCGAGCTCGTCGAACGCAACCTGCCGCAGCGCCTTGGTCTGGTCTGGAGAGATGCCCACCACCACCCAGCGCAT
>Ga0075520_1000094_pt1 | contig 29920 bp, 31 predicted proteins | sample NGEPerB_FD_75100 | JGI IMG/M metagenome (GOLD analysis project Ga0075520, IMG submission 75100) | Arctic peat soil microbial communities from the Barrow Environmental Observatory site, Barrow, Alaska, USA - NGEE PermafrostAB12-B | ecosystem: Environmental > Terrestrial > Soil > Wetlands > Peat ... | reverse complement strand
TTACTCGGCCGGGGGATTGACGGGCAGCACTACCCGAATAGCCGTGCCTTTTCCAGGTTGCGAGCGCAGCGAGAGCTTGCCGTGATGCGCTTCCACAATGCGGCGAACGATCGCCAGCCCCAAGCCTGTCCCGCTTCGCTTCGTCGTGCTGAGCAGTGACGTGAAGGCTCGGCGCCGCTGGTCCTCGTTCATCCCTTCGCCTGTGTCCCGAAATTCCACGAGCACATGCGCCGGGGCTCCGGAGCGCACTAAGACCGGGCGCAAACGAATGCTCAGCTTTCCTCCTCCGGACATGGCCTCGGCCGCATTGAGAATCAAATTCAAGAACGCCTGCTCGAGTTGTGTCGCGTCGCCTTCAATGGCCGGCAAACCCGGGGCGGGACGGACCACCCATTCCACACCCTGGTTCTTGAGCTTGTGCCGGACCAGCAGACCCAATTCATCAATCAACTGATCGAGATGGACAGGCGCAAAGCGCGGCTCGGTCGTGCGCGCAAAAGCCAGGATCTGCTCCACAATCTTGTTCAGAAGCTCCATCTTCTCGCTGATGATCCGGGCGTCCTTGGAGCGGGGATCCGCCGGGGGAAATCGCAAATCCAGCGAATGGTAAAGCATCTTCATCACGGTGAGCGGATTGCGAATCTCGTGGGCGACCTCCGCCGCCAAGAGCCCGAGGGCGGAGAGCTTTTCATTTTGCCGCAGTTGTTCCTCAATATCGACAATGCGCTCGTAAAGCCGCGCCTTCTCGATCGCGATGGCCGACAGTTCGGCAAGCGCGGACAGGATCCGGATTTCCTCATTGGAAAAATGGTAGGAAATTCCCGTGTAAACGCTCAGAGTCCCGATGACCTGGCCGGCAAACAGCAATGGGACGCTGAGCAGCGACACCAAACCTTCGCGACTGGCCAGCTCAACGTTCTGGTACCTGCTTGAAATCTGCACATTCTCAACCTGCAACGGTTTTTTGCGCCTGACGACCACCCCCAGGAGACTCTCGTCGATACTCAAGCGCGGTTTGGTGATGTAAGCTTCGCCCGCACCGTGACTGGCCCGCAGATCCAGCCATTCCCGGGTTTTGTCGAGCATCATGAGGGAACTGACTCTGGCCCGCATCAGAACACAGGCCTCGCGAGTAATCACCTTCAGAGCGTCGTCCAGACCCAGGGTTGAATTAATCGTTTGGCTGACGCTGGCCAGCGATTCGAACAAGCCGGCTTTCAATCGCAGCTGTTCGTAGAGCCAGGTATTCTGGATGACCCTCGCCGCCTGCGCGGCAAGCGTCTCGAGCAGGTCCTGGTCATTTGCATTAAATGCATCCGGGCGGTCCGAATCCACGTTCAACACTCCCCGAATCTCGCCGGCCACATCCAGCGGCACAGCCAGTTCGGATCGGACGTTGCGACGAAGCATCACGTATCGGCGGTCCTGCAGGACGTCTCCGACCAGGGCCGATTTGCCGGTGCGCGCGACCCACCCGGTAATCCCTTCTCCGACTCGAAGTTTCAGTTTCCTCGCATTCGGGGGCAACCCGTTGGAAGCTTGAATCTCGAGAAATCCCGTCGTGGGATTCAACAGGACAAGCGATCCACTGGATGCATTCATGACGCGGACAGCCTCGTTGCTGATCAACTGCAATGCTTCCTGGGGCTCGAGGGTGGAATGGATGACGTTGCCGACATGATAAAGCAGGCTCAAGCGCTCGTAGCGCGCTTTGAGTTCTGCCAGAGGGTCGCTCACGTGCAGCAATGTCCGGTATCCGGCGTTCTGTGTCAGGCCAAAATCTGCGCGGTGCCCGGGTTCACCTGGCCCTGAGCATCATGTACAACCCGGCAATGCCAAAGGCAATGTTTGGCAACCAGGCTGCCGCCCAGGGCGCCATGCGCCCGGCTTCGCCCAGGGCAAACCCGAGTTGCTGAAGAACATAGTAAACGAAAAAGATCGAAATGCTGGCGGCCACGCCCACAAACACACTCCGGCGCCCGGTGGCCGCGCCGAATGGAACCCCGATCAGAATGACGACAAGGCATGTGAAGGGCCCGGCGAAACGCCCTTGAAACTTGGTGGCGAGCCACGACCGCATCGAGGGCTCCGGATTGGGAAATAAACGCCAGCAATCAAGAATCATCCGGATGGGAACGTCCGCCTTGTGAGTTCTTGAAGCTTGCCCGAAGTTTTGGAGAATATTCAACTGGCTTTTGATCTCCTCGGGCGTTTCATGAAATTCGGGCATCGGGAGCCTGGAAACGGGCGGGAGCCTCATCGGGTAGGCATTCGATTTCACCAGGCGTTGCACGTTGCCCTCGAAGACCCAAATTGCGTTGCTGCGGACCGCCTGGTCGGCGTCGATGTAAAGCAGCGAACCATTGGGAAGGTTCCATTCGACATGGGGTCGGATCATCTGGCCGGTCGTTTCGTTGAAAAGGCTCATGTGCCACACGCGGCGCTGGAGTGAGTTGACGATCAGCGGAGGGTTGCGGATCTGCTGGCGTTCGCCGGGCGTGAGTTGGCGCTGGGTCCGCCGGTCCAAAATGCTTTCGGCCATGTCGGTGGCCACGGGAGCGCAGAATTCATTGAGCGCAAACAACAGCAGGCTGGCCGCGAAGCCAACGGCCAGGTATGGCGCGCAAAGCCGCCACAGGCTCACCCCCGATGCCCGGATCGCGGTCAGTTCGTTGCACCGGGCGTGGCCGGTCAACGCGTAGAGCAAGCCGAGCAGCAGGGCGACGGGCAAAGCAATGGGAAGAAACTCCGGGATTTTGAAGACATAATAGGCGGCGATATCCGCGGCCCTGAGATGCTTTTCCTGCATCCCGTGCAGCTCGGAAAACAGGTCGAACGCAATCCAGAAGATCAGGAATCCAACAAGGCAGTACCCGAGCGGAATCAGGAATTCACGTAATAAATAGCGATCCAACAACCGCATCATCCCGAGCGTAGAAGCGCAGATTCATACCCGCAAGCTCCGAGTCGCGATTGTGTGAAACCCGCTCTCCGACATTCAAGCCGTGACAGGCTCGCGCCGAGTCACCCAGTCATAGCCTTTGGCCTCGAGTTCCAGGGCCAGATCTTTGCCGCCTGTGCGGACGATCCGCCCGTCCACGAGCACGTGGACAAAATCAGGGATGATATAATCGAGCAGTCGCTGGTAATGCGTGATGACCAGTTGGGCGTTGTCCGGGCGCTTCAACCGGTTCACGCCATGCGATACGATTTTCAACGCGTCAATATCCAGCCCCGAATCCGTTTCATCGAGAATCGCCAGGCGGGGCTCAAGGACGGCCATCTGGAGAATTTCAGCGCGCTTCTTTTCACCCCCGGAAAAGCCTTCGTTGACAGATCTCTTCAGCAATTCCTCAGGCAATTCCAGCAACTTGGCTTTTTCTTTGACCAGGACGAGGAACTCCATCGCATCCAGTTCGGATAGTCCTCGCGCCTTGCGAATCTCATTTAAGGCCGCGTTGAGGAAGATTTTGGTGTTCACTCCCGGGATTTCGACCGGGTATTGAAATGCCAGGAACAGCCCCGCGCGTGCGCGCTCCTCGGGATCCAGGTCCAACAGGTCCAGCCCATTGTAGAGGACTTCTCCTCCCGTAATGGAATAGCCTGCGCGCCCCGCGAGAATCGCCGCAAACGTGCTCTTGCCCGAGCCGTTCGGCCCCATCACCGCGTGCACTTCACCAGGATGAATGGTCAGGCTGACCCCTTTCAAAATGGCCTTTCCTTCAACTCCGGCATTGAGGTTTTTGACTTCGAGAATTGGTTTTGTCATGTGTCTGGAATTTCCTGAGTTCTTGTCGCAAGTCCCGCCGGCCGGCGCAGGGCTTATCCGACGCTTCCTTCGAGGCTGACGCCAAGCAGCTTTTGCGCTTCGACGGCAAACTCCATCGGCAGCTCGCGAAACACTTCCTTGCAAAAGCCGTTTACGATCATGTTCACGGCATCCTGTGTCGAGAGCCCCCGCTGGTTACAGTAAAAAATCTGGTCCTCGCCAATTTTTGATGTGGAAGCTTCGTGTTCGATGCTGGCGCTGGCGTTCTTTACCTCGATATACGGGAAGGTGTGCGCGCCGCATTTGTTTCCGATCAGCAGCGAGTCGCACTGGGAAAAATTCCGGGCATTGGTGGCGCTTTTTTGAATTTTGACAAGCCCGCGGTAGCTATTCTGGCCACGGCCCGCGGAAATGCCCTTGGACACAATGGTGCTCCGCGTATTTTTGCCGATATGAATCATTTTCGTGCCGGTGTCCGCCTGCTGAAAATTATTCACGACTGCCACCGAATAAAACTCGCCGATGGAATTTTCACCCAGGAGGATGCAACTGGGATATTTCCAGGTGATCGCCGACCCGGTCTCCACCTGGGTCCAGGAGATCTTGGAATTGCTTCCCTTGCAAAGCCCGCGCTTGGTCACGAAATTGTAAATGCCCCCGCGGCCTTCCGCATCGCCTGGATACCAGTTCTGCACCGTCGAGTACTTGATCTGGGCTTTTTCGAGAGCGACCAGTTCGACGACCGCAGCGTGAAGCTGGTTTTCGTCGCGCATCGGAGCGGTGCATCCTTCGAGGTAACTTACGTGTGAGCCTTCATCAGCCACGATGAGCGTCCGCTCAAATTGGCCGGAGTTTGCCGCATTGATTCGGAAGTAAGTGGAAAGCTCCATTGGGCAACGCACCCCTTTGGGGATGTAGCAAAACGATCCATCGCTGAACACCGCTGAATTCAGGGCGGCATAATAATTGTCGGTGTAAGGCACGACCATCCCGAGGTACTTGCGCACGAAATCGGGATGTTCCCGGACCGCTTCGCTGAACGAGCAAAAGATAATCCCCTTGGCTCCCAATTGTTCCTTGAACGTGGTGCCCACCGAAACGCTATCGAACACGGCGTCCACCGCGACACCCGCCAGGCGCTCGCGCTCCTTCAATGGAATTCCGAGCTTCTCATAGGTCTCCAGGAGTTTTGGATCCACATCCTCCAGGCTCCTCGGCCCATCGCCCCGCTGCTTGGGCGCCGAGTAGTACACGATGTCCTGATACGGAATGGGCGGGTACTTCACCTTCGGCCATGTGGGGACGGTCATGGTCTTCCAGTGCCGGTACGCCTTCAAGCGCCATTCCGTCAGCCACTCGGGCTCCTGCTTCTTGGAGGAGATGAGGCGGACGATGTCCTCGTTCAATCCCGGCGGCGCGGAATCTGTTTCCACGTCGGTGTGGAACCCGTACTTGTATTCCTGCTTAACCAGGCCCTCAATGGCCTCTGTTGCTGTGCTCATGAATTCTCCAGGTGTGCGGATCGGTTCGTCCCTGCCTCACTGCTTTGGGCGCTTCTTCCTGGCGCTGCAATCGGAGCAAATACCGTGAACCGCAATTTCGTAATGATCAATCCTAAATCCTTTGGGCCGGTGAACCGGCCGGCTGCCGGCGGGCAAGGCAACATCGAAAACCGATCCGCACTCGCCGCAGTAAAAATGGCAATGCTCCCGCATGTTCGGGCAGTATCGCCGGGCGCCCCGCTCCAACTGCACCTGCCGCAACAGTCCGCACTCCACCAGCGTGTCCAGGCAGTTGTACACCGTCGCCATCGAGATGTCCGGCATCTCCCGCTTGGAACGGATGAAGACCTCTTCTGCCGTCGGATGATCGCGCTTTTGCACCAGCACATTATAGACGTGCTGCCGCTGGGGCGTGAATCGAAGCCCGCGGGTCTGCAGCCGTTGGGACAACGGGCCGCTCAGGCGGTTCTTCTTCGTCAGGGACATCCTCCTCACCATACGGGCACCGCCGGCGGGTGTCAATATTTGGAGTAATTCTAAATAGCCACCCTCGCTCCGCCCCCCCCCAGCGCCCTCAAACCGCCGCAATTTCGTGCGGACCTTTTCCGCCATTGACGAGAAAAAGCACCGCCATGCGCACCGCCAGCCCGTTCGTGACCTGCTCCAAAACCAGTGAGCGGTCGCAATCGGCGATTTCACTGTCGATTTCCACGCCACGGTTGATGGGACCCGGATGCATGATCAGCGCGTCGGGTTTTGTTCTCGCCAACCGGGCCTTGGTCAGGCCGAAAAGCGTCGCGTATTCGCCGATGCTTGGAAACATGGTTTGCCGCTGCCGTTCATGCTGGATGCGGAGCAGGTTGATGATATCGGCTTCGCGGATGGCGTCGTCCACGTTGTAAGTGACCCGGCAGCCCATCTGTTCGAACACACGGGGCACCAGGGTGGCCGGGCCGCACAAAGTCACTTTTGCCCCCAGCTTGGTGAGCGCCCAGATGTTCGATCGCGCCACGCGGCTATAGAGAATGTCGCCCAGGATCGTGACATTGAGCCCCTCGATGCGTCCCTTTCTTTCGCGGATTGTGAACGTGTCCAGAAGCGCCTGGGTGGGATGTTCGTGCGCGCCATCTCCGGCGTTGATGACGCTGGCATTGAGGACGCGCGACAAAAAGTGAGCCGCCCCGGACGCGCTGTGGCGAATGACAATAAAATCCGCGTTCAGCGCCTCAAGGTTTCGCGCGGTGTCCTTCAGGGTTTCACCCTTCTTCAAGGAAGAGGCTTCGGCTGTGAAATTGATAATGTCCGCAGACAGCCGCTGCTCGGCCAGTTCGAAGCTGATCCGGGTCCTGGTGGAGGGTTCCACGAACAGATTGACGACGGTTTTGCCGCGGAGCGCCGGAACCTTCTTGATGGCGCGTTTGCCAACGGCTTTGAACGCCCGCGCCGTGTCCAGGACAGTATAAATCTCCTCCGGGCGGAGGGACTCGATATCGAGGAGATGTTTGCGATCCCAGGTCATTTTCCCTCCAGCACGACTTCATCTTCCTTGCCCGGCACGGACAGGCGCACGTGGACCTTCTGCGTTCTGGCCGTCGGCACGTTCTTTCCAACAAAGTCCGCCTTGATGGGCAGCTCCCGATGCCCGCGATCCACGAGGACGGCCAACTGGATTTGCCGGGGCCGGCCGAAATCGTTCAAAGCATCCATGGCTGCGCGTGTCGTGCGCCCGCTGAAAAGGACATCATCCACCAGGACCACTGTTTTTCCGGTGACATCAAAAGGCACCACGGTGGGATGCACGGTGGGGGCGACGCGTTGGTCGAGGTCGTCACGATGCATGCTGACGTCGAGCGTGCCGACGGGGACCGGGTGGTTCCAGATGTCTCTGAGCAGCAAGCTGAGCTGCTGTGCGAGGGGGACGCCGCCTTCGGGGATGCCAATAAGCACCACGTCGACGCTGTTCTCATTGCGTTCGGCAATTTCGTGCGCGATGCGAGTCAGCGCGCGCTGGATTGCCTGCGGATTCAGGATGATCGTGGGTTCAGACATGAAAAAACGAACGCAACCCGAAGGCTGGTTCGCATGGAATGAAATAATATATTCATCGTTCCTTCGCAGCCTCACAGAACTGCTTTAAAGGAGCGGACGCTGCTAATTACCTGCGGCTGCCTGCCGTGCTTTTCGCCACTTGGACCGATGCTTGATGATCCAGTCGGTCAACGCGCGCTCAAAGCCGATGTCGCGACCCGCTTTTTCCGATTCGATCCATTTATGCCTCAGAATCTCCTCGCGTTCGGCTTGAAACTCCTTGTACAACGAGGAGTTTTTTAACAAATCGTTTGCCACGGGGGGCTCTTTAATATCATGAGACATAATCGTGGTTCACAAGAATGTCTTGCGCGAAAGGAAGTCTATTCAGCGTTGAACTCGCTGACAATCCTTATTTGTGGCTGGATGTATAATCGTTTCACCTTCAAAGACCTCCCGTTCCGGGAGTCAACTTAGGACCGCTCAATGGAATTTTCAAATCGATCACGGCGCGATTTTACAGCAGCATGTTTCGAAGCTTCTCGGCAATTTTCATAAAAGCCTGTCCTGCAGGTTTTTCCGGAGCGCCCACCACGGCAGGGATACCCCGGTCTCCGCCTTCCCGAATTTCCACAAATATGGGTATTTCACCCAAAAAAGGAATGGACCGTCTGGCAGCCTCGGCGGCACCTCCACCATGGCCGAAGATCTCGACCCGTTCTCCCGATGGCGTGGTGAAATAACTCATGTTCTCGATGATGCCCAGGATGGGAACATTGACTTTTTCGAACATGGCGATGCCCTTGCGCACGACGCCCAGCGAGGCTTCCTGCGGGGTGGTCACAATCACACCGCCGTCCAGCGGCACGGTCTGGCAAAGCGAGAGTTGCGCATCGCCCGTGCCGGGGGGCAAATCGACCAGCAAGTAATCCAGTTGTCCCCAGTCGACGGCGCTGATGAACTGCTGGATCGTCTTCATGATCATCGGCCCCCGCCAGATGACAGGCTGGTCGCCTTCCAACAAGAAACCCATGCTCATGAGTTTGACGCCATAATTCGAAGGCGGCACCATCTTTTCCGCATCATTCACCGTGGGCCGTTCATGCACGCCCATCATCAGCGGAATACTGGGACCATAAATATCGCAATCCAGGAGTCCGACTGCTGCGCCCAGCGATTGCAACCCGCAGGCGAGGTTCACGGACAGCGTGGATTTGCCGACTCCGCCCTTGCCACTGGCGACGGCCACGATCCGACGGATTCCGGGGACCTTATTTTGCTGGGCCCATGGCGTCTGCGGACTGCCTGTCTGCGGCGCGGCCTGATGTTTGACTTCGACCTGGACCGAGGCAACGCCCGGCAGGGATTTGAGAATGCGTTCACTCTCGCTTTTGATCTGTTCGGCAGCTCCGGGGTTATTTGTTGTCAGTTGCATGGACACTCTTACAGCCCCGTTCTGTGCGGTAACGTCCTTGACCAATCCAAAGGAGACAATATCCCGTGAATAGCCGGGGTATTTCACTGCCCGCAAAGCAGTTTCGATCTGATCTTTTGTCACCATGATGATGGAACCACCATTGCCGATTGTGACTGGGAACGCAAGGGCAACCCTTGGACTTGCCTTCGGGTGTCGGCCATGGAAAGCTAAGTGACTCATTTACCCAGAAACAAAGGCAACCAGACTATGACGCAGGTTTTGCAGGACGAGGCTATGAATGGAAGCGATGCATATCGGGAAAGTTTCAAACCGCTTGAATCAAACGGGAGTCATCCTGCATGGCTGCTTCCATTGCGTCGAAAGGGGCTTGAAAGTTTCGAACAACAGGGCTTTCCTTCCACCCGGGAAGAGGATTGGCGGTATACCAACGTGGCGCCTATCGCCGGGCGTCCTTTTAAACCTGTTCTCAGAACGGCCGATGACGGCGCGGCAAGCTCAGCCCTGGACAGATCGCCGTTCCGGAATCTTTCCAGCACCCGGCTGGTGTTTTTGGATGGGCACTACTCCGAACGGCTGTCGTCCCTTGGCCGATTGCCCGCGGGAGTCCAGGTATCCAACCTGGCCGCCGCTTTGAGGGATAATCCGGAACGGATCGAAAAACACCTGGGCCGCCACGCGGTGCTTCCAAACAATCCTTTCGCAGCTCTCAACCAGGCTTTTTTCCAGGATGGAGCTTTCATCCATGTGCCCGCCGGGATCACGGCAGACGACCCGATCCAACTCGTGTTCATCGCTAGCGGGAAGCAAAGCGGGGCGTCGATCCATCCTCGAAACCTGATCCTCGCGGGAGCTCGGAGCAAAGTCAGCGTGATCGAGACCTACCTTGGCGCGGCCAGGACGGAATACCTGACCAACGCGGTGACGGAGATTGTTGCGGGAGACCAGTCACAGGTTGAATTGATTAAATTTCAAGACGAGTCCATGGATGCATTTCACATTGCGACGTTGCAGGGCGAATTCAGCCGGGGCAGCAACGTGAGTGTGCATTCGTTTGCGCTGGGGGCCCGCCTCTCGCGAAATAACATCCGTGCGCGGCTGGCTGGCGAGGGTTTGGAATGCATTTTGAACGGATTATACATCACGCGCGACGAGCAGTTGGCGGATCATCACATGATCGTCGAGCACGTCGAGGCGCATTGCGCCAGCCACGAATATTTCAACGGAATTCTGGATGACAAATCCAGGGGGGTTTTTCACGGCCGCATTTTCGTACATCAATTGGCGCAGAAAACCGACGCCAAGCAGACCAACAAGAACCTGCTGCTCTCGGACGACGCAACAGTGAACACCAAACCTCAATTGGAGATCTATGCCGATGATGTGAAATGCACGCACGGGGCCACGGTGGGGCAGTTGGATGAGGAAGCCATTTATTACCTGCGGTCGCGCGGCCTGGGGTTGGAAACTGCCCGGCGAATGCTGATTCACGCATTCGCGGGGGAGATCATCGAGCGGGTCCGCTCCGAGCCGGTGCGGGAGGAGTTGGACAGGATTATCTGGGACCGGCTGGAAGCCAACCCACATCTGGAACAGAAGTGACTCGCTTGCTCTCCAGCGGGCAAGGAGGGGGCGCAAAGGCGCGGCGCAGGAGTGACAATGTTTGAAGATCTAAACGATCTCTATCAGCAGGTGATCCTGGATCACTGCAAGAAGCCTCGGAATTTTCACGAGATTCCGACTGCGACCTGTTCGGCTCAGGGCCACAATCCATTGTGCGGAGATCAGCTTAAACTTTTTCTGGTGATGGATAAGGACACAATCCGCGAAGCGGCCTTCGTCGGATCGGGCTGCTGCATTTCAAAGGCCTCGGCTTCGCTGCTCACCGAAGCGGTCAAAGGCAAAACCAAAGCCGAGGTCCAGAACACATTTGCGCTGGTGCATGAAATGGTGACGACAGGCCAGGTCAGGGGCGACGTTGGAAAATTGGCGGTGTTTGCCGGGGTGCACAAATACCCCGCTCGCGTCAAATGCGCCATCCTGTCGTGGCACGCCCTGATGGCGGCATTGCAGGGCGGCAACACACAGGTATCCACCGAAACCGAACGGATGTGAGCCCGCCGCCTTCTCTATTCCGCGCGACAGATTCACCCATCACAGCTATAGTAATTCATTCATATGCACGGCAACAACGATCCAGTCATTCTGTCCCGGGACGTCGAGGCGTCCGTCATCCCCGTGGGCACGAAGGTAACGCTCCAAAAGGGCCAGGACGCTCGCGTCACCCAATCCCTGGGCGGCAGCTACACTGTCATTGTCAACGGAAACATGTTCCGAATCGAAGGCAAGGATGCTGACGCGCTCGGCGTGCAGGCAAGCGAGACCCAAATCAGCGCCCCAGCGGGGCCTGTGACGCAGGAGCAGGTTGAAAAGGAAATCTGGAATCAACTGCGCACCTGTTTTGATCCTGAGATCCCGGTGAACATCGTGGACCTGGGCCTGATTTATGACTGTCATCTTGAGCCCATCGGCCAGAACAGCTATCGCGTCGATGTCAAAATGACGCTGACCGCGCCGGGATGCGGCATGGGACCGGTCCTGCAGCAGGACGTGCAGGGGAAACTGCTCGGCCTGGAGGCTGTCGATGATGTCTCGGTCGAACTGGTTTGGGATCCGCCGTGGAACCAGAACATGTTGACCGAAGCGGCTAAACTGCAATTGGGGCTGATGTGAAATCGAATGGGGCAGTATGAACCTGACGACTCTTGCGACCAATAAGGCAGCTCCCGGCATCACCGGATTGGATTTGTCCTCGATACGCTCGGATTTTCCGATTTTGGATCAGCAGGTGCATGGGCATCCTTTGATCTACTTTGACAATGCCGCGACGTCCCAAAAGCCGCGGGCCGTCATTAATTCCCTCAGTGCTTTCTACGAAAAAGACAATGCGAACGTGCACCGCGGCATCCATGAGTTGAGCAATCGCGCCACGGCCGCATTTGAATCCGCCCGGGCCTGCGCGGCTCGGTTTGTGAACGCCCGCAGTGCCGATGAAATTGTATTCACCCGCGGGACGACCGAGAGCATCAATCTGGTGGCATCCTCGTGGGGAAGCCGACATGTGAAATCCGGCGATGTGATTCTGCTGACGGAAATGGAGCATCACAGCAACCTGGTTCCCTGGCAGCTCCTGGCGGAGCGGACCGGGGCCAAACTGGCGTTCCTGCCCATTACCGGCGATCTCGGGCTTTTGGACATGAACCGCTTGGATGAGTTTTTCACGCGGCAGGTGAAGCTGCTGGCAATGGTGCATATTTCAAACTCACTGGGGACGATCAATCCTGTCGTCGAGCTTTGCGCTCGCGCGCGCAAGCTGGGGATCACCACGCTGGTGGATGCCGCCCAGAGCATTGGGCACCGGCCGATCGACGTGCAGGCAATAGACTGCGACTTCCTGGCATTTTCGGCTCATAAGATGTGCGGGCCGACCGGGATTGGCGTGCTCTATGGAAGGCAGGAGGTGCTTGCGGGCATGCCGCCATACCAGGCAGGCGGTGAGATGATTCTCGAAGTCGAATACCACAAGAGCACCTGGAAACATGCCCCGCACCGGTTCGAAGCGGGGACTCCCGACATTGCCGGGGCCGTGGGGCTGGCAGCGGCCATGGAGTACCTTGAGGGAATCGGCCGTCAAAATATTGCCCAACACGACATGGAGCTGGGGGCCTATGCCTATGCAAAACTGTCGGGCCTCAAGAGCCTGCGGCTCTTCGGACCGCACGTGGGCAGGGCGGGACTGGTCAGTTTTCTTCTCAAGAACGTGCACGCCCATGACGTGGTTGAATTAGCCAACCAACGCGGGATCGCGCTTCGCGGCGGCCATCATTGCACACAGCCGCTGATGCGAAAACTCGGAGTCGAATCGACTTCCCGCGCCAGCTTCTACTTCTACAACACGACGGAGGAAATCGACCGGTTTGTTGAAGTGATCCAGGAGATCCAATCGTTTTTTGATGTATGAGTGTTTCCGCCGTGGATGGCATTGGGCCGCATTGCACGATGGGCGAGGTGCTCCAGGCTTTTCCGGGCGCGCAGCGGGCCCTTTTCAGGCGATACCATATTGGCGGCTGCAGCAGTTGCGCGTTCAGTCAGGACGAAACCCTGGAGCAAGTCTGCCAGCGGAGTGGGTCCCTGGATCCGAATGAAGTTCTGACCCATATCCGCAATAGCCATGAGGAGGACAGAGAAGTTCTCATCGAACCTCGTGACCTTGCCAACTGGCTGAAGGAGGATCCCTCGATTCGCCTGGTGGATGTGCGATCGCGCGAGGAATTTGAAGCCGTGCACATCGAACATTCGTTGTTGTTGTCCCAGGACCTCATGCGCCAATTGATGAGTGATGGCTCCAATACGATCCCGCTGGTGATCATCGATCACCAGGGGCGGCAGGGGTTGGACGCGGCCGCTTATTTTTTGGGGCACGGTTTGGCCAACGTGCGCTGCCTGCGCGGCGGCATTGACGCGTGGTCTCAGGAAGTCGACTCGGGCCTGCGTCGGTATAAAGTTGGATAAGCCTGCGCCCGCCCGCTCGATCCGAATTAACATGAATGACGACCTGCAAAAACGAATTACCCAGGCAATAGCAAATCCCCAGAATATGGGAGAACTGGCGCAGGCAGATGCCGTGGGCACGGTTGGCAATCCCGATTGCGGCGAAATGCTAAGGATGTGGGTGAAGTTCAGAGATGAGGACGGAAAGAAAGTGATCGACCGCGCTACGTTCCAATCTTTTGGATGTGAAACAGCCATCGCGATCGCAAGCCTTGCGACTGAATTGATCCGCGGGAAAACCCCGGAGCAAGCATTGGCCTTAAGGACTTCCGAACTGGCCGGCGAGCTTGGGCCGTTGCCGCCGATGAAAATCCATTGTGCTCAACTGGTGGAAGGAGCGCTGCGGTCGGCGCTTGGCGCCCCGGGCAAGGAGACTCGACCGTCAGGACCGGAGGGGGGCTCGCCATCCTTGCTGGACAAGCTTGCCCAAGCGGGCGATGCAAAAAAGATCATCTTCATAGAGCCTGAGAAGGAGTAGCCCCGGGCTGCGCGGTCAGGCAAAGTGCAAGAATTGCGTGCAAGATGCATGGTCAGCCCCGCGCCCTAAACTGCCCTGATTGTGGGCACAGGCATCGAAATAGGACAGAATTGTCAAGGATTTTGTCGGCGCTCCAGGGGCTTCGCCTCTGGCATTTATGTTGCTGCTAAACCGCGTATGATCATTGCGGTGTTAACATTTGTCGGAGTGATCGCAGCGAGCCTGGGCATCGGTTTTGTTGCAACGTCTAAAGCAACGTTCGGATACGAGGATTCCGAGGGATTCCATTTCGGTCAGGAGCAAAATACTGCTCACGAGGAATATCCCTACAGTGTCCCTCAGCCGAAGCCGATTTGAGCTGAAGATCGCGCGGTTGTTTTACCTGATTTTTCCCTTTCGGATCTTCCGTCCGGGGGTGTAGCGAGCTTGAAGTGTGTCTGTTGTTGTTGATATCCGCATTGTCACGAGCGCCTACATCCTCGGCGGGAACGGTTCAAAATCCTGCCTCTTCTTTCAGTCTTCGAGCATTCAGTTATAACGCGAATTTATTCGCGACCCGCTGCCGCGATGAAGGGACGGAGTTCCTGCATCAGAGTCGAGAACATCTGCAGTGACACCTGCTGCGGGCCATCACTCCAGGCTTCGGCGGGATTGGGGTGAACTTCAATGAGGAGCGCATCCGCTCCCATGGCGACCGCTCCTTTGCACATGGCCATGACCAGGTCGGCACGGCCTGCGCCCTGGCTTGGGTCAATGACGATGGGGCAATGCGATTCACCCTTGATGATCGGAATCGTAGACAAATCGAGTGTATTACGCGTATAGGTTTCGAAGGTGCGGATGCCCCGTTCACAGAACATCAACTTGCAGTTCTCGTGGGCCAGGATGTATTCGCCAGCCAGGAGCCATTCCTCGATGCGCATTGAGAGCCCGCGTTTGAGCAAAATGGGTTTGCCGGTTCTGGCTGCAGCGATCAGGAGCTGATAATTCTGTGAATTGCGCGCCCCGATTTGAATGATATCGGCATACTCGGCAACGGTGTCTGCGTGGACTTCGGATAATAATTCGGTGATGACCGCCAGACCGGTTTCCCTGCGCGCCTTGGCGAGCAGCTTCAATCCCTTTTCACCCAGGCCTTGAAATTCATACGGGGAGGTGCGCGGCTTGAAGGCTCCGCCGCGGAGAATCGTGGCCCCGGCGGCTTTGACGCTGACCGCCGTTTGGAGCAACTGGCTCTCGCTTTCAACCGAGCATGGGCCGGCCATGACGTGAAATTTGCGTCCCCCGATTGTATGGTCGCGCACGGCGACGGTGGAATCGGCTGGATGAGCTTCCCGGCTGACCAGTTTGTAGCGTTTCTGCACTGGCATGACGCTTTCGACCAGGTTGGGGAAGAGCGTGGCGAGCGTTTCCAGTGATTGATGGGTGAGTTCATCACCGATAGCTCCGATGACGGTGCGGGCGACGCCGCGCATAACATGGGGCCGGTATCCCATGTTGCGGATTTCCTTCAGAACGGTCGATTCCTGCCGTTTTGAGAGGCGGGGTTTCAGAACAATGATCATACTATTTCAGTTTTGGCCGGATCAGACTGCGGTGGAAACAAAAAAGCCGCAGGTGAGACCTGCGGCGAGTTGGGCTTTTTTTTGGGTTAGCGCAGCCGCAAGTACCAGTTGACCGGCCAGACATAAAAGCTGCCGGGATCACGGGGTATTTGCTGACCGCTAAAATTCACAGAGCAAAGAGTATCAGGGCGCTCCATCCCGTCAAGCGTGACAAATACGGACTGGTTCCCCGGACGTCCCCCGGCATGCAGTCTCCCAAACCCGAAAACCATTGCCGCTGACATTTTGGCCCAGTGACGTAATCTGTCCTCATATGGCCGGCACCATGACAGTGGCTATTCTCAGCGATATTCATTACGCATCCGCTGCCGAGATAGCTCGCGGGAAAGACTATGAGTTTCGGGGCATTCACAATCCTTTTGCGCGGGTGCTGTTGAAAGCTTTTCGGCATTTTATCTGGCTGCGAAATCCATTGAAGCAGAATGATCTCCTCGAAGCTTTCCTGGATCAATCAGGCCCTGTCGACTATGTGGTATTAAACGGGGATTACTCCTGTGACAGCGGCTTTGTGGGGGTTAGCGATGATGCGTCCTGCCAGAGCGCGCGGGAATGCCTGGACAAAGTGCGCTCAAGGTTCGGCGCCCGGGTGTTTGCGATCATGGGGGATCATGAATTGGGAAAGTTCAGCCTGGTGGGCTCGCGTGGCGGAATGCGGAGGGCAAGCTACGATCGGGCCCGGCAGGACCTTGGCCTGGATGGATTTTGGCAGCTTCGGTTGGGCCGCTATGTCCTGATGGGGGTGGCATCATCCATCGTGGCCCTGCCTGAATTCGTGGCCGAAACAATTCCGGAAGATCAGGGTGCCTGGGAAGAGCTGCGCCAGGCGCACCTGGCCCAGATCCGGACGGCTTTCGCGAGCCTGGGACCGCAGGATCGCGTGCTGTTGTTCTGTCATGATCCGACGGCTCTGCCTTACCTGGCGCGCGAGAAATCGGTTCGTGAGCGTCTGCCCCAAATTGAGCAGACGGTAGTTGGGCATCTCCACTCCAATTTGGTTCTCTGGAACAGCCGTTTGCTGGCGGGCATGCCCACCATAGGGTTTCTGGGGCAACCTGTCCGGCGAATCACTGCCGCTCTGAATCAGGCAAGAGACTGGAAAGCTTTCCGAGTGCGGCTCTGCCCCTCCCTGGCCGGCATCCAGCTCCTAAAGGATGGCGGCTACTACCTGGCACACCTGGACCTCGAAGCGAATCAGCCCGTGCGGTTCGATTTTCAGCGACTGGCTTCTCGCCGCCAGAGACAGGTTTAGGGCAACACCCTGCTGTTCCTCATGTGCGAAGATGGAATGCTGCCCATTCAAGGCCGCATGCAAAACTTAGCCGGGGACCTTTCCCGTGCCATGGGGTATTTGCCTCCAGTTGGCCCGGCTGACCCGGAGCTAAACGCCCTGGTCATAAAGAGTCTACTGGCCCAGGAGTGAGTACGGTCGCACCGAATCGGAACCCAATCCGAATTTAGGTCGCGCTTTAACCGAGAAAGTGAACGCAATCGTGAAATCTTTTGGCCCGGTTCCATTGTCCAACACCCCTGCGGTCAGGGCCGCAGTCCAGCTCCGCATGTCCCGGTACACGGTGTAATACTGTTCCTGCAAGCGGCCGTTGCGAGCATCGAAATGCAGGGCGGTGCGCAGTCCCCAGTTTTCGTTCAAGCGATAAAAGAGGCTGGTTGTAATGAGGTTGTTTCCTTCGCCCAGTGAGAGCGGAGAGCTGCTCGGATCATCGCGGAGATAGAAGTGTCCAATGGTCCAGCTCCAGGTTTCGTTCGGTTCCAGGGTCAATGTATGGAATGAAAGCCGCCATTGTTCGGTCTGGATATCAAACCGGGTCTGTGACTGTAAGCTCATCCATGACCGTGGCCGGACCACCAGGTCGGAATAAATGTCTGCAAAAGTCGACTGGCCCTGGCGCGGGCGCAGCCGCCAGTCCGTTACCAGCTGCCAGTTCAGGAAGTCCTCCAACTGGCCACGCCGCTTGGTTTGCAGGCGGTTGTCCAGGCCGAAGCGCAGCACATTCTGGCTGTCAATCGAGTCGATCGAGTTGTATTCGGGATATTCGATCGGCTGAAGACGCAGGGTCGGCAATTCAGCGTCGAACTGCGGCAGTTGATTGGGGGTCGCGTTTGGTTTGGGGACGAAAACGTAATTGATCGAGGGTTCGATGATGTGGCGCACTCCGTCGAGGTCCAGCACTTTGTTGCGGACGCCGGGCCATAATCCCGAGGCCTTGAACGAGACTTCCGCGCCGGTATTGAACACGCCGCGATAGGTGTCTGAATTTGTCCGGAACGTTGTTCCCGAGCCCTCAACATCCACCGCGCTATAGTACGTCAGACGGCCGCCAACGCGCGGGGTGACATTCAGCCAGCCAAAAAAGGTCTCGGGCAAAGTGATTTGATGATAGGTATCGGCCCGCGCAGCCGAGAAATTGGGCGGAATCTGGTTGGGAGCGCTGAAGGATGTATTGGTGGAGGAAGGAAACGGACTGTTGGTGCCGGCGAAAAGGCGTTTGTAATAACCGGCGGAGCTTTCACTTTCGTAATAAAACGGCGATTCGGCGAGCTGCTGCCGGAATCCACTGAGCCGCACGTCGGGCAGGCGCTCGACCGTTTCCAGGAAGTTGTTTATCTGCGGGTGAGCCAGCACATCGAGACTGAAGTTCTGCCAGAACTTGTTAACTTCAACAAACGTGTCCGGCTGCGGATCCTGCCGGTACTCGCCCGGAAAGAATTCTTTGACGACGTCGCTGTCGTTTTGGTAGCGGACGACAGATTTGACGTTGAGGTTTGTGAAAGGAGTCGCCTGGTATGAAAGATCGAGCCGTTTGCGGTCTTCCGGCAACTGCACTCCGCTGATGTTGGTGCCCGCATCCTCATCATGGGCGTAATAGTAACGGAATGACCCATCACCCCATCGCCCCAAATGAAAATTCAGGTCGGGCCCGGTTCCTACTCCGCGCTTTTCGCGGTAATCGAAATGGATTTTCCCGTCGAGTTCCTCGTTCAGAAACCACGTATAATCTCCGAGGAGGAAAGGACCGTACCGGCTGCGATAGCCCGGAATGAAGTTGAAGTTGTTGGCGTTGGCGCCCAGGTTGCGGTGGTAATACGGAAAATAAAATGCCGGGACATCCCCGACGTAGAGCACCGCGTGAGTGGCCTCGATGTATTTCTCTGGAACGATCCGTATGTGGTGGGCGCGAATTTTTACCAAAGGATCCGCCACGTCATCGGTGGTTACGAATGCGCTATAGGCGTCGTAAACCTGGTTGGTGGTATCGCCCTTCAGCCGGTGCCCCTGGGCAAATACCGGTGATCTGCCGGTGCGAAACCGCTCGGCGATCATTTGCCGTGTTTTGAAGTTGTACTGGACGTAATCACCGGTCCACAGCAGGTCCTCCTGTTGTATGCGGACATTTCCTTCCGCCACCGAGTCACCGGTGCGTTGATTCACTGAAATGCTGTTGGCGCTCAATACGGACCCATGCCATTTGAGGACGACCGCGTTGGTGAATTGAACGACATCGGATTTGCCGTGATAGCTCATCGTCCCGGAGAAGACTTCGACGTCGGAATCCTGCTGAGCTTCGCAGGCCAGCGCAACGGCTGCGACGAAGAAGCCAACCGTCAGTGTGGCGCGAGCGCGGTTCATTGGGCGCGGCAAGCTAATCAGAAGCTCCGAAAAGTGCCAAGCTGGATTTCCTCAAACGCTCAAAACTTGGATTCAAGCAACACTTCGGCGGAAACCGTTGATCGAGTAGGGGGTGGCACGTGACCTGCAGTAGCTGCCGTCCAGATCGAACGCATGGCCACCAAAATTAAACTAATGAAGCTTTTGCAGGAGATGCATGCGTTTGCTGAACTGGGACGCCGTGCTCCTTCACCCAGGACGTCGCCTCTGTTCCTGCTGCAGTTGCGCTCACACATGGCCCAAACCAGCAGATCAAAACTGCGCCTGGTCGTGAAGGTGAATCTCGAGGATATGCTGGACATGCCGCATCCGGTGAAGATCGACCACATTAAATCCGGATAAGCCAGCTAGTTGGGCGGTTTGCCCATCGTCCTCAGTTAGTGCTTGTTTTGGTCCAATTTGAGGCAGTCCTGTCTCACCCCGAATCCCCGGCTTTGAACGCTCAAGCGAGCGCCGTCCCAGGCTCGTCCTGGATATAGGTCTTCCCTCGATACGCTCCGGCGACGAACACGAACAGAACGGCGGCGGCGAACATCACTGCGGCGAAGAACAGGAAATAGTTTGCGCCTTGAAGCTTCAGCACGCCCTTTTGCAAAAGGGCGTTAATGCCGGCGGTGAAGAGGTTGCCGAGAGAAATGGACCCAAGATATGTGCACATGACGAGGGACTTCATTTTCCGGGGAGCCTGGGTGTAGGCGAACTCGATGTGTGTCACTGAGACCAGGACTTCGGCCGCCGTGAGGACCACGAATCCGAGGATTTGCCAGGAAATGTTCGGATGCTGTCCCGCGTCGATGCGCACTTGAATCCATGCTGCAATCAGAAACGCAAACACCACGATGAACAGTCCAATTCCTATCTTTCGCAACGGGGTGAGAGTGAAAACTTTGTTGATTGCCGGATACAGGACGTAAGAGAAGAGAGGCAGCATGATCAGGATAAAAATGGGATTCACTGTCTGGATTTGGGCTGGCAGCCATTCCCGGCCGAAGAGGTGGCGGTCCATTTTGTCCGCCTGTTCCACCCAGGAGGAGAAATTCTGCTGCCACAACGACCAGAACACCGCCGCGAATGGCATCAGCACGACGAGATTTCCCAATGCTTTGAGATGGCTGGGTTGGAAGATTTCCCTGACGTAATTTCGAATTCCGACAGGAGGGATATGGGCGAATTTTTTGCGTCCGAACCAAAAGATGATCGTGGCGAGCACCATAAAAATGCCCGGGGTGCCAAAGGCGACTCTGGGGCCATAGCGCACCAGCAATGCCGGAATGAGGATGGTGGAATAGGCGGAGCCGAAGTTGATGGAGAAATAAAACCAACTGTACACTCGAGGGAGGAGGTTCTGGTTTGCAGGGCCGAACTGGTCACCGACAAGAGCGCTGACGCACGGTTTGATGCCTCCCGATCCCAACGCAATGAGCCCAAGCCCCAGGAGCATGCCATGCCACGTCTCGTTCAGCGCCAGCGCAAAATGCCCGAAACAATAAACAATCGAGAGGATGAACACTGTGGTGAACTTGCCCAGGACCGCATCGGCCAGAAACGCGCCTACGATGGGCAGGCTGTACGCCAGGAATGTGAAGCTGTGATACCAGGTGTTCGCTTGCGCGTCGCTCATCACCGCTGAGTGGCCGGCACTATCCAGCATGTACTTGGTCATGAAGGGCACCAGGACCGAGTTCATTCCGTAATAGCTGAACCGCTCGGCCGCCTCATTGCCCACAATGTACAAAATGCCAGGGGGCATTTTGTTTATCTTCAAGGGAGCCGTGCGGTACTCGGTTGGATCCATGGGCGCGATGATTTCACAGTCCTGAAATCCGGGCCAGCCGCTTTTTATTTTGGCCAGATTGCCTGAATCTCATACAGTGATTGAAAATATAGCTCATGCCGCCATCTGCGCCTGAAATCTCTGCCTCCTCGCGACCCACTGGAATGAAACGCTTCCTGCCGCGCCTTGGCTCACCCGCTTACCACGTGATGCTGACGGCTGTGGCGCTGCTGGTGTTGGGGCCTCTGGGAGGCATTTCAGCCGCGTTCATGAATTTTTCCATCGGCTTCTTTATCGGCGGCCAGGTCCTGGCGGGGATCCTAGGCAGCACCGTCACCCTTCCATACGGTCCTGAAGGCCGGCACGGGGGGAATTACATGCAAACCATGGCGGCCTCGGTGGCGGGGATGTGCGGGATGGGAGTATTGATGCAGGCAATGGTGTGGCTGGGGTTGCCTCAACCCCCGATCTGGCAGCTCATCCTCTTTTACATGTGCATTGGCATGTTCGGAGTCGGCGTGGGCATGCTCTACACCCCAATCCTCGTGGACCGGATGCAGCTTTCGTTTCCATCAGGCTTCGCCGTGGCCAATATTCTGCGCGCCTTAACCGACAAGAACCTGCTAAAGAAATCCATTGCGAAATTGGGAGGCGGAATGTGCGGCGGCTACGCCGTCGGCTGGTTCGCCCTGAATATCCCATGGTTCGAACGGTTTGGAATGTTCTCCGCGCTCAGTGCTCGCCTCAACGGTTTGAACATCTCCAGCTCGACCTTTGGCGCTGGCATGATCGTGGGAGCGCGCATTGCCATTCCAGCCCTTGTGGTGGGCGTGATCGGGTATTGGGAAACGCCTTACCTCAGGAGCATCGGGTGGCTCGGACCAAAAGAATCCTTTCGGCGGATCGGCTTCATCATTTCGCTGGGGACAATTCTGGGCGCCGCGATTCTGGATATCGGCTTGATCCTGGCCCAGGCCGTCCGGCGCTATCGCTTGAAGTCGGCTGAAGCTCCAACCCCCGCGGCCGAGGACTGGAAACGCATCAACATGGTCAACCTGGTTCTCTGGATACTCTTTTGGGGTGCGGGAACGGTCATCGTGGGAAGCCGCGTCCTGGGCCAGCCCGTGTTCTTCCTGATCGTCGCTGTCGTGCTTTGTTTCGTGTTCGTGCTGGTCAATGGCATCTCCCTGGGCATCTCCGACTGGAACCCCATCTCGAGCGCCTTTGTCGTGGCTGTCTTCATATTGGCCGCGTTGGGATTGAAGGATCCCGGCATCGGCTTGATGTGCGCTTCGATCCTGCTGATCGCATGCAGCGAAGGCTGCGACATGCAACAGGACCGCTCAACGGGATGGCGCCTTGGCACGAACCGGGTTGTGCAATTTCGCTACCAGGTCATCGGGATTACCGTGGGCGCGATACTCGCGGTCGTCCTCGCAAACGTGTTCATGCATGCCTACCCTGTCCTGAGCATCAATCAACTCGAGCATCCCGATGCCCCTGGAGTCGATCAGTGGCAGTCGGCCATGACCCTCAAATTTGTCGGGGCCCTCAGGGGAATTACCCAGTCAAAGCCGCACATCATGACAGCGATGAAGCTGGGCATCGCGCTGGGATTGTTCATCGAAATCACGCGCAAGCTCATCAAGCGCACAGCGCGTTACAAGAAGTTCGTGAATGACTCAGCCTGGGGCCGGTCCACGGATTTCGTTCTGGATGCTGTCTTACTGGCCAGTCCGTACGCCTCGAGTTTCGGCGGCTTCGTTGAATTGCCGGCAGTGCTTTGGTGGACAGCAGGCGGAGTGTTCGCATCGCTCTATGATGTGGTAATGGCCCGTCGCAAGAAGAATCAGCCCGCCCAAGCCGGAAACGAGGTGCCATCCGATATGAGCACGATGTCGCTGGTGGGCGGCGGGTTGATCGCCGGTGATTCCCTTTCCGCTTTGAGCGTGGGGATCTGGCGGTTACTGAAGACGGTTATATTTCCGCACTGACGAGGCTGGCCGCGCGCAGCGCGGCCCTACCAGTTGTGGGCAGCGCACTACCGGGTTCCGGAGATAATCTCCGCAGCTTCCTCCAGCGAACTGCAGGTCACAAACCGCACGCCATGGTGGTAGTGGAACAAAGACAGAATATTGAATCCAATGTCCTTGTGCACATCAGGGATGACCCGAATCACCTCCGAAATTCCTTTTTCACTGCACAAGTCCATCACTTTTGCGAGGTAAGGCAGACAGGCGGGATCCATCAACTCCAATGCGCTCAAATCGGTCAACAAACGGAATCCCGGTTTGATCTTCGTCAATGCCGATATGATCTTCGTCTCATTGCGGGCCGTTTCCTCCGGGGTCACGCGCCCCGAAAAGGTCATGGTCAGCAATGTCCCTGGTTTGTCTACCCCGATTTTAGTCATTCACTTCGAGATTCGCGGATTGTTAACGCCAATTTTGTTCAGGAAAGGCTCGATGGAGCGTGGGCGCCCCAGGAACTTTTCGATCGAGACATTCACATCGCGCGTATCGCCGACCTCATAGATCTCCTTGCGCAACTTCATGCCTGCGCGCTGATCGAAGTAACCCTCTGAAGATTTTTCGAACACCGTTGCCATGTCGGCGGCAATCGCGTCGGACCAGGCATAGCCGTAATATCCGGCGCCGTACCCGATAATATGGCCGAAGTAGGCGACAAACGCCGTATCCTCAGGTCTTGGCAGGAAAGCCTCCGCCATGGATTGGTTGGAGAGCGGAAGGGTTTCGCCCGCATTGTCCTCGTGAATGCGCGTATGCAACGCCAAGTCCATGAGGCCGAAGGAAAGCTGGCGTCGATAAAACACCCCCTCAGTCGACAGGCGCGATTCTTTCAGTTTTGCAAGGATTTCCGCGGGGATTTTTTTGGCCGGATCCCGGTAATCCGCCGCGAAGCTGTCCAGCACGCGCTTGTCCCACGCCCAGTTCTCAAGCATTTGGGACGGCGCTTCGACAAAATCACGCGGCACGCTCGTTCCCGAGAAGCGCGCGTATCGCGAGCGCGTCAGGATCGAATGCATCGCATGCCCAAACTCATGAAAAATCGTGACCACGTCATTGTGCGACATCAGCGAGGGGTGCTCCTGCGTCGGCGCGGGAAAATTGCAGATGAGAGCCACGGTGGGCCGTTGATATTTTCCATCCGGCAGCCGCTTGCCGTCGATAAGGCCGAACTCGGCGAAATGGTTGTATTTGCCTTCTCGCGGAAACATGTCCAGGTAGAACATCCCCAAAGGTTCCCCGGTCTTGGCGTCGGAAACGATGTACAGTTGCAGGTCGTCCACCCACTTATACGGGGCGTCGACGCGCTCAAATTTCAGGCTGAAAATCCGCTGATAGATGGCAAACATCCCATCGAGCACGCGCTGGTAAGGAAAATAAACCCGCAACTGCTCGGGATCGACCTGAAACCGCTGCTTCTTCAATTGATTGGCATAATACCGCCAGTCCCAGACGTTGATCGTCGTCTTTGGATCCCCGGTATCTTTCGCCTTGAGCCTGAGAAAATCCCGCAGCTCTGAATCATACTTGGGATCCAGTCCCTTCTTCAGCTTCTCCAAAAAATCCATCGCTGTCGTCCCGTTCTTTGCCATCCTCACTTCGGTGACATAATCCGCCCAATTGCTGTATCCCAGTTTTCGTGCAATTTTGTCGCGCAGCACCAGGATCTTTTCCAGCAGGGGAATATTTTTGTCCCGCGCAAGATTGTCACGGGCGATCAGAAGCTTTCGTCGCACGTCCTCATGCCTGGCGTTTTCCTCGACCGTGGTGTAATGCCAGGTGACATTGACCATGACACGATAATCGTCCTCTCCCTTCTTGATCTGCTGCAGGAAATCTTCGGGAACACCATCCAGTTCGGCCTTGGTGAATTGCAGGCTTTGCTGCGCTTTTGTGACGTTGTTCTCAAAATCCGTTTCCACCCCCGTCAGTTCCTTGCGCATCCGCTCCACTTCGTCCCGTTCGGCTTTGGGCAGCTCCAGCCCGGCACGCCGGTAATCCCGCATGGTCTCCAAAAGCAGCTTGGCGTCATCGCCCCCCAACGCCGGCTTCTTGTCCGCAAAAGCTTTTGCTGCCCGATACACGTCCTCGCGGTAATCCAGGGAAACCATCCATCGGCTCAAATCCTTGAGCGCGTCGGTGGCCGTGTCGCGAAGCGCCGCATTTGTGCTTGTCTGTTCAATCAACGAAAGCCTGTTCGCCTCCAGGCTGATCCCAAAGCCAATATCGTCCAATGCCCGCATGGTGTTGTTGAAATTGACTCCTGGTCGCGTCAATTTACCGATCCGATCCAGCCCGGCATTGCCGGCAAGGATGGCATTGGTGAGCGATTGCTGGATCTGGTTTGTGTTGGTTTCGAAGACGGGCACGCTGAGCACCGAATCGTACTTGGCAGCCAGGCTCTGGTATTTCTGCAGCGCGTTGGTGCCTTCAGGAGTGGCCGTGCCATGCCGCGGAGAGCCGCAACCGCACAGGAGTAAGGTCAACAGAGCAACTTCGACTGGTCTTGCGCGCATATCGGCTGCAAAGTATCCCCAAACACGCCGCTTTCAAGCGGATTTGCCGATGCCACTGCTGGAAATCTCACATTTGAAACTGGATTTTGTGTCCGGCACATACGGCGCGCGCGCGCTGGACGATGTGTCGCTGACAGTGGAGGCGGGCGAAACGGTCTGCCTGGTCGGTGAAAGCGGATGCGGCAAAAGCATCACCGCGTTGTCGATCGCCCGGCTCCTGCCCGAGCCCCCAGCCCAATATGGCGGAGGCAGGATTTTACTGGACGGGTGCGACATTCTGAATGCGTCGAAACGCGAATTGGTCCGGATACGCGGCGGCGTGGCCAGCTATGTTTTTCAGGATCCCGCCACTGCCCTCAACCCGGTGATCCCGGTCGGCAAACAGATCCGGGAATCGTTGAGGCTGCACCGTCCCGAACAGGCAACCCAGCGGGAAGTCATCCGGCTTTTGAAACTGGTCGGAATCGCGGCACCCGAATCGCGTGCCGGCTCATACCCATTCCAGATGAGTGGCGGGATGCAACAGCGGGTGATGATTGCGATGGCGCTGGCGAGCCAGCCCAAACTGCTGATTGCGGATGAGCCAACAACAGCGCTGGACGTGACGACCCAGGCGCAGATTCTGGATTTATTGCGAGAGCTTAAAGACCGTCTCGGCATGAGCATGCTGTTGATCACTCACAACCTGGGAATTGTCGCGGGCATTGCGGACCGGGTGGCGGTGATGTATGCGGGGCAGATCGTGGAGTTGTCTCCCGCGCGGGAGTTGCTCGAGGCTCCGCGGCATCCCTACACACGGGCGCTGCTGGCGTCGGTCCCCAAGCTGTCCGGAAACGGGCATAGGCTTGCGGCCATTCCCGGGGCTGTTCCCAAGGCCGGTGATTTTCCGGCCGGGTGCCGCTTTGCGCCGCGCTGCGCGCGCGCCAGACGGGAATGCTCGGAATCCATTCCCAGCCTGCTGGAGATTGAGCCGAAGCGATGGGTGCGGTGCCCCTATTGGAAATAACCCCGATGAGCTTGCTCGAAGTAAAAAATCTAAGCGTGCACTTCCCTGTCGGCCGCGCGGGGCTCGGAAGAACGCGCCAATTCGTTCGGGCCGTGGACGGTGTCAGTTTCGGGATCGAGGCCGGCGAGACGCTCGGGTTGGCCGGCGAGAGCGGCTGCGGAAAGAGCACCCTTGGACGCGCCATTGCCCGCCTGATCGAGCCAACCGCTGGAACAGTTTTGTTCGAAGGCCAGGATCTCGGAAAACTAAAGGGCCCGGCGTTGCGCGAGCAAAGGCGCCATCTGCAGATCATCTTCCAGGATCCCTACGGTTCGCTGAACCCCAGAATGTCGATTGAAGACAGCGTCGGGGAAGCCCTGGACATTCACGAGCTGACGGAGAACGGGTCGGCGCGCCGAAAGCGGATCTCGGACCTGCTGAAATCAGTCGGGCTGGACCCGGCCTGTGCGCAGCGTTATCCGCACGAGTTCAGCGGCGGGCAGCGACAGCGCATCGGGATTGCTCGGGCGCTGGCGGTTCAGCCCAGGTTAATCATTTGCGATGAACCGGTCAGCGCGCTGGACGTCTCGGTCCAGGCGCAGGTCATCAATTTGCTGCAGGATTTGCAGCAGCAGCATGGGATTGCTTATTTGTTTATCGCCCATGATCTCGCGGTGGTGAAACATATCAGCCGCCGCGTCATGGTCATGTACCTGGGGAAGATTGTTGAAATCGCGGACGCGGCAAGCCTGGTTGGTTCGCCGCGGCATCCGTATACGCGGGCGCTCATTTCAGCGGTGCCTGTGCTCGATCGCCAGTCCAATCAGCAGCGACTGCTCCTGCCCGGAGAGGCCCCGTCGCCCATGCATCCCCCGGCCGGCTGCCCGTTTCATCCCCGCTGTGCGGACGCCCAGCCCCGCTGCCAAACCGAACCGCCGCTTTTGCGCGCGCTTCCATGCGGGCACACCGTCTCCTGCCACCTCAGCCAGTGAGTTAATTCGACTCGGCCGTCTGCCTGTCGGGATTTGCGGGACTCCGCTCCTGCGGGACGAAGTCGTGCTGGGCGGCGTGCGAGCCGGCTTTGATCATCAGCCGGTAATTGACTCCAGGACGAAGCGGCAGAGCCTTGGCCCCTTTCTGGGACGGGCGCATCCCCCGGATATTCTCTCCATAAATAAAGCTTTTAACCGGCACGGAATCGGAGTCCGAGACCAGGTCCCATGTGGCCTGCGGAGTTTTGTTGGTTTCGATGTCGCTGACGGCGAAAACTTTCACCGATGAAAGTCTGAGCTCGCGGTTCAGCAGGAAGCCGATCATATTGGCGGCGTCGCCCTGCGAGCGGCGGGCCGCCGCGCCGCGCGGGGCCATGGACCGATGGCCGATTTGAATAGGAGAGGGGAGGAATCGGTCTTTATAAAGGTACACACAGAGGCCCGCGAGCAGAAGGAAGAGGGCGCTCAGAAAAATATTTTTCCTGGTCATGATGCGTCAGAATCGACTCTTAATGGGACTCGAATTCCGATTCTTGAAACGTTACTGTTTTTGGGATGAACGGCGAAGTCTTTTCCGCGCATGACATGGAAGGAAGGAGCATGAGAATGAAAAATCAGGAGAAAGCCCGGCCCGCAACAGGAACCGCGTTCACTTTGATTGAGTTGCTGGTGGTCATAGCGATTATCGCCATGCTTGCGAGTTTGCTGCTGCCCGCGCTCAGCCGCGCCATGGAAGCCGGCAAACGCACCCAATGCCTGAACAATCTCAGGCAGCTTCAGGTGTCGCTGAAGATGTATGCGGGTGAATCGGCCGATTTTTATCCACCGCGCACCAACGCCTGGCGGTGGCCCACGCTCCTGCACGACAGCTACAGAAATACTCACGTCCTGGTTTGCCCCAGCGATGCCAAGCGCGGAATCCCAGCCACGGAGCTCAGCTCCACCAACGACGCGGACGGATCGCCGCGCAGTTACATGATCAACGGCTGGAACGACGTGTTCCGGGATGCCCTGAACGATGCTGATTTCAACCAGTACATGGCGGGGACGTATCCCAATGCCTCCATTCGGGAAGCGCAGGTGCGATTGCCTTCGGACACCATTATCTTTGGCGAGAAGGAGAACACAGCCACCGACTACTTCATGGATATGCTGGAGGGTGTCTGGGGAAATGAGACCGATCGCGCCGAACACAACGCGCACGGACGGCCTCGCGGGGGCTCCAATTTCGCTTTTGTCGACGGAAGCGCCCGGTTCCTGAAGTATGGAGCCTCGGTGTTCCCGTTAAACCTCTGGGCTATGAGCGACGCGAACCGGCTGGGCTACCAGCTTGAGTTGCCTTAAAGGCGTGTTGCCCAAACAAAGCAGCCCTCACCCCGGCCCTCTCCCATCCGATGGGAGAGGGAGAATGGATTGATGCATTGGTTGCAAACCCTGGCGTAATGCAACCGAAATCGCGCCATCCTGTTCCCTCTCCCGTCGGATGGGAGAGGGCCAGGGTGAGGGGTTTTCTTTCCTTTTGCTCCCTTTTCCTTTTGGGCAACACGCCCAAAGGACCGCCTCGCCCCAGTCGTCTTTTCCAAGTGCCCGATGGTAGCCGTTAACGAAAGCAGTGCTGTCGTCGCAAATCAAGTTGGGGGTAGCCCCGCCATCTCAGGGAAACTGGTCTTCGGAATGCTGTTGGACAAGTCAAAGCATGGAACAGAACAGAATTTTTAGTAAACGGATACTCCTCGTAGATGACGATGACTCGGTGCGTGAATCGACCAAACTTCTGCTCCGAATCGACAGGCACTCTGTCACGGAAGCCAGAGACGGGATTGAGGCGCTTGCGTTTGCTGCCCAACAACCCTTTGACCTGGTGCTGTTGGATTTCTACATGCCGGGCATGCAGGGCGGCGAAGTCGCGCTGAATCTGAAGCGCATCGCTCCTTCCTTGCCGATTCTCATGGTGACCGCCTATCTCGAAATGCTCAGCAGTTTCGACAAGCCCGTCAACGCTGTGCTCGGCAAACCATTCGCGATGGATGACCTGCGCAACGAAATCGCCAAGCTCCTGAGTTGAGCTCGGAAACCGGTTACCTGTGGATCGCCTGACCTTTGCTGATCTCATCTCTCATCGGTCAGCTTGCCCAATCCCCACAAAGCAATTTTGCCTGTTCCAAAACCGTTTGAGTCGCCCTTTCCTGCTTGTCCGGGGGATAGCCGTATTTGCGGAGAATTCGGCGGACGAGGACGCGGATTTGTGCTTGGGCGCTCTCACGCAGAGTCCAATCAATCGTCACGCTTTTGCGGACGTGCGAGACCAGTTCCCTTGCGATGTTCTTCAGTGTCGGTTCGCCGAGAACCTTCACCGCGCTGTCGTTTGCTTCCAACGCATCATAAAAAGCAACTTCATCGTCGGTCAGCCCCAAACTCTCGCCGCGCTTCCGGCCTTCCCGCATTTGTTTTGCGAGTTCGATCAATTCCGCAACGACCTGCGCTGCCTCAATA
>Ga0075520_1000092_pt1 | contig 30072 bp, 14 predicted proteins | sample NGEPerB_FD_75100 | JGI IMG/M metagenome (GOLD analysis project Ga0075520, IMG submission 75100) | Arctic peat soil microbial communities from the Barrow Environmental Observatory site, Barrow, Alaska, USA - NGEE PermafrostAB12-B | ecosystem: Environmental > Terrestrial > Soil > Wetlands > Peat ... | reverse complement strand
GTCGTGATGCGTCCGATGCAGACTTCCTCGGCGAGGCGGCCGCCCATCATGACGGCGAGCTCGGCCTCGATGTACTCCTTCGAGTACGTGTACTTGTCCTCGAGCGGGAGCTGCTGCGTGAGGCCGAGCGCGCGGCCGCGCGGGATGATCGTGACCTTGTGGAGCGGATCCGTGTGCTCCTCGAAGGAGGCAATCAGCGCATGGCCGCCCTCGTGATACGCGGTGACGCGCTTCTCCTCGTCCGACATGACCATGGACTTCCGCTCGGCGCCCATGAGGACCTTGTCTTTGGCGTAGTTGAAGTCGACCATGTCGACTTTCTTCTTGTCGACGCGCGCGGCCGCGAGCGCCGCCTCGTTCACGAGGTTCGCGAGGTCGGCTCCGGCGAAGCCCGGCGTGCCCCGCGCCACGACCGAAAGATCGACGTCGTCGGACATCGGGATCGTGCGCGTGTGGACCTTGAGGATGCCCTCGCGGCCCTTCACGTCCGGACGGTCCACGACGACGCGGCGGTCGAAGCGGCCGGGGCGAAGGAGCGCGGGGTCGAGAACGTCGGGACGATTCGTGGCCGCCACGAGGATGACCCCGTCGTTGCCTTCGAATCCGTCCATTTCGACGAGGAGCGCGTTCAGCGTCTGTTCGCGCTCGTCGTGTCCGCCGCCGAGGCCCGCGCCGCGGTGCCGGCCTACGGCGTCGATCTCGTCGATGAAGATGATGCAGGGGGCGTTCTTCTTGCCCTGTTCGAAGAGATCGCGGACGCGCGACGCGCCCACGCCCACGAACATCTCGACGAAGTCGGAGCCGGAGATCGAGAAGAACGGCACGTTCGCTTCGCCGGCGACGGCGCGCGCGAGGAGCGTCTTGCCCGTGCCCGGGGGGCCCATCATGATGACGCCCTTCGGGATCTTGCCGCCGAGCTTCTGGAACTTCGCGGGCTCCTTCAGGAAGTCGATGATCTCGGAGAGCTCTTCCTTGGCCTCTTCGCAGCCTGCGACGTCCTTGAACGTGGCCTTTTTCTGGTTCGGCGTGAGGAGCTTCGCGCGCGATTTTCCGAACTGCATCGCGCGGTTCCCGCCCGACTGCATCTGCCGCATGATGAAAATCCAGAGGCCGATGAGGAACAGGATGGGCGCCCACTGGAGCAGGATCACGAGGAACGAGCCCTGGCCCGGCTCCTCGGCCGTGATCTTCACGTTCGCCTTCATGAGGTCGGACGTCAATTCGTTATAGGCGGGCGCGTAGGTGCGGACGCCCGGCTCGCGGCCCTCGGGGGAGCCCTTCTTGTAGCCCCGGATCTCCTGTCCGCGGATCGTGACGCGGTCGAGGTCGCCCTTCTTGACCATCTCGAGGAACTCGCTGAACCCGACCGTGGAGGGCGTGGTGCGGCCCACGTCCACGACCCGGAACAGCAGGAGGATCACCACGAGGATGACCATCCAGAGGAGGATGTTTTTGACCGTTGTATTCACCTTGTGCCCTCGACTCTCATACGCCGGTTTGGAGGATGCGGTTCATCGCGGGCGGGCGGGTCGGTCCTGGGCGGACTCGAAGGGCGCCTCGCCTTCGGTTCGGACCTGGGCGATGAAAGGGAGGTTCCCGCCCTCGCCCTCGAATTCCATGCCATATCCGACGAGGACACTTTCCTCGGCGGGGAAGAGGACGTAATCCGCGCGGAGCGAGCTTTTCCGGTCCTGCGGGTGATCCACCACACAGGCAAAACGGATCGAGAGCGGCTTTTCTTCCCGAAGCTGGTTCTGGAGCCAGCTTTCCACCACACCGCTCCTCACGACGTCCTTGAGGACGATGAGATGGGAGTGGGCGACGTCGAACAGCGCGAGGAAGTGGTAATTGACCACCTTCTCGTGCGGGCCCTCCCTGAGGACGTCGATGTACTCGCAGCGGACCTTCCGAGGGACGGCGCGGGCCAGGTCCGCCACGAGGAAGCCCGCGCCCTTCAGGACCGCGATGAGGACGATGTCCCCGTCCGGATAGTCCTGGCCGATCCTCCGGCCCACGTCCGCCACGCGCCGGGCGATCTCCTGGGGGCCGTAGAGCTCGTCGTAGACCAGAGCCACAGGCTTGGAAGTCTAGCAGGGGGCCGCGGGGCCGAGGGGAAGTTCACGGCCGCGAATACTCGTAGATGACGCGGGAGAAACTTCTTCTCTACGGCCGCACGAACCGCACGTGGCGCGGATCGACTTCGATGCGGCCTCCGGCGAATTCCTCACCGAAGGTGCGGTCGCCCTTCCCGAGGCGGCTCAGGACCTTCTTGATCTGTGCCTTCCCCGGGACGCGGCCGCCCGCGCCGGCGGCCCTCACGAGCAGGCGGCCGGCTTCTTCGCCGCCGAGCTCGCGAAAGAGGCGCCTCGGCCAGGGCCCGTTCAAGGAAATCTTCCGCGCGGCGAGCGTCGCGTCGAGGCGCGCGTCGAGCGCGTCCAGCCTTTGTCCCAATTTCGCTCCCGCGCGCGCGAGCCGCTCCGTCCTGCCGGGGTCCTTGCGCTCCATTTGAGGAAGCACGTTCCGGCGAATGCGGTTGCGCGCGAAGGCGTCGTTCTCGTTCGTCTCGTCCTCGCGGAAGGAGACGCCCCTCTCCGCGAGGAATTCGCGGAGCTCGGCGCGCGAGAACGGGAGCAGCGGCCGGACGACGCCGTCGCCGCGGCGCGGGCGGATCCCCCCGCGAGCGCGGCCGAGTCTCCTCTCGAGGTGGAGGAGGACCGTCTCGGCCTGGTCGTCACGCGTGTGGCCCGTGAGGACCGGTGCGTCCTCGAGGTCGTGAGAGAGCGCGAGGAGAGCCGCGTATCGGAGGCGCCGGGCGGCGGCCTCGAGGCTCTCGCCCTTCCTCCGTCCGGACGGCACGTCCACGGGGCGAAACGCGAAAGGCAGAGAGAGGCTGGCGGCCAGTCGCGCGCAGAACCGGGCGTCCTCGTCCCCGGCCGCGCCCCTCAAACCATGTGCGACGTGCGCGGAGACGATCGCGACGCCGCGCGGCCGGGCCCACTCGGAGACCAGGAGGAGAAGCGCCGTCGAGTCGCCCCCGCCCGAATGCGCCACGAGAAGCGTGCGGGCGCCCGCCAGGAGGCCCGCCTCGTCGACGTGACGGCGAAATCGCTCCTCGAGCGGCTCCTTCATCCTGCGCTATCATCCGCCCTCGCCCGGGGGCCCGGGCGCGCCTTTTCGGGGCGGCGTAGCTCAGATTGGCCAGAGCAGGGGTCTCATAAGCCCTTTGTCGGCGGTTCGATTCCGCCCGCCGCCACCAGCCTCCCCTGAGGCGCCTATGATTCCGCCATGCGCCGGCGCGAGCAGGATGACGACGCTTCGCCCTACCTCTTCTGCGAAAGGTGTCAGCAGATGTCCGAACGGATGCTCATCCAGGAGTGTCCCTTCTGCTTCAAGGACTTCTGCCGGGCCTGCGCCATCCGCTCGGGCAGCCTCGCGTTCTGCAGCAAGGCCTGCGCGGATGCCTGGTTCTTCGCCGAGGCCGACGAAGACGAGGAAGAAGAGAAGGGAGAGACGTAGATCCGCGCCTTCCTCGCCGTCTCCGTCGGCGATCCGGTGCTCGACACGTCTCTCGCCGCGCGTGGCGTCCACTTTCCAGAAGGCGAGCTCCGGTGGGTGCTTGTCGCTCAGCGCCACCTGACACTTCGTTTCTTCGACGAGCTTCCCGAAGACCGCGTGGAGGACGTTCGTGGCGCGGCAGGCGCGGCGGCCGCGGGCGTGTCGTGCTTCGACCTCGAGCTGGAGTGTGTCGGGTGCTTTCCGCCGCGGGGCCCGGCGAAGGTCGTCTGGATCGGCTGCGGTGCAGGACGCGAGGCGCTCGGCGCGCTCGCGGAGGCGATCTCTCGCGCGCTCGCGAGCCGGGGATTTCCGGGCGACACACGGCCGTTCTCACCGCACCTCACGCTGGCGCGCGCGCGGAACCGGCGCGGCTCCTCGGCGGTCGCCGCGGCCGTGTGCAGGGGCGCCGTCGCCGCGGGGCCGCTCGGCCGCGCTCGGGTCGACCGCCTTCTCCTCATTCACTCGACGCTCGGCTCGGGACCGCCCCGCCACGACATTCTCGGGACGTTTCCGCTCGCGGTGTGACGTGGCCGGGTGGTTGCGCGAAGGCTCGCACGGAGATAGACCACGCGGCATGGACCTCCGCGCGCATCTCCTCGCGACTCTGGACCGGGCATACGACGGCCGCTCGTGGCACGGGCCGAACCTCAAGCGCGCGCTCAGGGGTCTCACGCCCGCGGTTGCGTTCTTCCGGCCCGGCCCCGAGCGCCACTCCGTCTACGACCTCGCCCTCCACGCGGCGTACTGGAAGTACGTCGTGAGGCGGCGGCTCTCGGGCGAGAAGCGCGGATCGTTCGCGCTCCCCGGCTCGAATTTCTTCCTCGCTCCGGCGCGTTCGTCCCCGAAGGAGATCGATTCGGCACGGTCCCTTCTCGAGCGCGAGCACCGCGCGCTCCGCGAGCTCGTGGAGGAATTGCCCGAGCACGCCTTCGCCGCGCGCTTCGGGCGCTGGACCGGTGAGGCCGTGATCTCGGGCGCAGCCGCGCACGATCTCTACCACGCGGGACAGATCCAGCTGCTTCGAAAACTCGCGGCGGGAAAGAGTCTCGCGTAACGCGCGGGGAGGGTCACCCCGCCCGGACCGCCCGGCGCAGCTTGGCCGGTTGCGAGCGGGGGTTCGCGCGGCGCTCCTCGGACGAGGCGCGCACGACTTTGCGGGAAACCTCCGCGTAGGTGCCATCCGCGTGTCCCGCCGCGAACGCCTTCTTCACGAGGCGGTCCTCGCCCGAGTGAAACGTCAGGATCGCGACTCGCCCGGCGGGGGCGAGGCAGTGGGGCAGGTCGCGAAGGAAGGCGTCGAGCGCCGTCAGCTCGTCGTTGACGAGGATGCGGATCGCCTGAAACGTGCGCTGGAGGGAAGATTTCTTTGCTTCGGACGCGTCACGGGACGTCTGCCCTTCGTAGGCGAGCTCCACCGCAGCCGCTACGTCCGAAGTTCTTAGAAGGTGAAAGGGGCTTTCGCCGCCGCGCGCTTCGATCGTCTCCCGCAGCGCCGCCGCGATTCGTTCCGCTTCGGGCTCGTCCCCATACTCTCTAAGAAGATCTTCAATCTCCTCTTTCTTCATTCGCATCAGGAGAGCTCCCGCCGGCTGGCCTCTTCCCGGATTCATCCGCAGATCCAGCGGAACGTCGTGCTTCCACGAGAAGCCGCGGCTCGGGTCGTCGAGTTGCATCGAGGAGACGCCGAGGTCGGCGAGGACGACGTCGGCGCCGACCGCGCCGCGGGCGTCTTCGGCGAGGAGCTTCCGGAGACCCGCGTAGTTGCGCCTCACGCAGCGCACCGCGTCGGGCTCTCCGCGCTCCCTCGCGAGCGCCTTGAGCCGCGCCTCGGCCCTCGGCAGCTCGATGGGGTCGACGTCGAGGGCGAGGAGTCGGCCGCCGGGCAGGATTCTCTTCAGGAGCTCCGAGGCGTGGCCGCCGAAACCGAGGGTCGCATCCACGGCCAGGTCGCCCGCCTTCGGCCCGAGGGCCGCGAGGACTTCGAGGACGAGCACCGGGACGTGGCTGCCCGCGGGCGTCTTGCCGGAACCGAGCACCTTTTCGCGCTCGTCGGGGAAACGGACGGGGTCGAGCTCCTTGTACTTCTCGGAAAACGCGCGCGGGTGCGTGCCGCGGTAGCGCGGCCGCCTCTTGCGCGGCGGCTGCGAGGCCCCGTCCGTCACCGTGGCAGAGGCAGCGCGTGCCCGGTCGCCTCGGGCAGCGTCACGCCGAGCCAGCGGCCGACCGTCGGCGCGAGGTCGTACGGCGTCGTCGCGGCGTCCGAGGCGCCGGCCTTCACCGCGCCCCAGAACACGAGCGGGACGTGGATGTCGTACTCGTACTGCGTACCGTGCATCGCGCCGCGGCCCGGGTTGTACGAGCTCATGACACCCCAGCGGGGGATCACGAAGGCGTCCCCCGAGCGGTCGCGGTCGAAGTCGTTTCGCACGAAGCCGGCGGCGGGCGTCTCTGGCCACGCGGCCTCCTGCGAAACGAGGAGGACGTCCTCGACCTCCTCGTCCCAGACCTGCCGGACGAGCTTCGGGAGGACGCGGTCCACGTCCGCCGCGGTCACGGGCGCCCCGGCGGGGCCGCACGTCCCCGCGATGGTCTTGTACGGGAACGCGGCGCGGCTATAGAAGAGGTTCCAGCCGTCCATGGCGCCGACGACCTTCGCGGAACGGTCGAGGCACAGCGCGTCCGAGAGGAGGCGGTTCAGGCGCTCGCGGTCGTTGTGGAGCGTGTCGCGGCCCGTCTCGAGACGGCCGCCCGTCGCCGTCTTGTCGAGCGCCTTGGCGACCTCCGGCATCATGGGAAAGCCGTGGTCCGCCGAGAGCGCGACGAGGACGGTCCCCTTCGGGTAGTTCGCTTCGAGCGCGTCGAGGACGCGGCCGATCTGGAGGTCGAGTCGGCGCAGCGCGTCGCGCGACTCCTCGCTCTCGTCGCCGTAGTCGTGTGCGACCGGGTCGTGGCCCGAGAAGGAGATGGCGAGAAGATCCGGGACGTCGCCGTGACCGAGTGCGTACCCCGGGTCGTTCAGGAACGCGAGCGCGAGATCGGCGGTCAGCTCGTCGATCAGCGGGCTGCGGTAGATCCCGCCGAAGTACCCGTACGGCCCGCCGGCCGGGATCCGGCCGTACGTCGAGAGGTCGTGGCCGAAGCCGATGCCGTGCGTCGGGAGCTGGAAGCGTGCGATGATCCCCGGGGGAACGGCCGTCGGAACGGGCTTCGCGCCAGGCGCCGGCTCGGGCAGCTTCTCCCACACGAGGCCGAAGCGCGCCGGGAGCATCCCTCCCGCCCGCGTCTCGTTGAACTTCTTCACGAGAGCGGCCGCCTGGGCCGGCGGGCGGTACGCGGCGGACGTCTGGAAGCGGCCCGTCTCGCCGTCGTACCAGTAGACGGCGTGGGCGGGGTCCTTTCCCGCGAGGAAGATCGCGCCGCGGTCCTTCGCGGAGACGGAGACGACGCGAGCGCCCTTCACACTCTCAACGAGCCGGTCGCCGAGCGTCGGGACGCGGAGGTTGCCGGGGCCAGCGACCTTGCGGCCGGTCGCCGGGTCTTTCTGGTCGGTGCAGTAGATGAGCTGCAGCGCGCCATCCGCGCCGTATGCGTACCAGCTGTTCAGGACAATCCCCGTCACACGCGGGGGCGCGCCGGTGCCGAGAGAGGCGTGGCCGGGCCCGGTCTCGGTATTGAGGTGCCGATAGCGCGCGCCGCGCTCGACCCAGCCCTCGTCGAGGAGTCGCTTGAGGCCCGCCGTGAAGAGCGGACGATAGCCTTCGAGGCGCGCCCAGCCGAGACCGTCGACGGAGATCACGACGGCGAGTTTCGGCTTCGGCGGCGCGGGGGTGAGAGCGGGCGCCTTGGCGGCGAGCGCGAGAAGGGCCGGAAGAAGGAGAGCGAGGAGGGCCGGGACGGCGCGCAGGCGTCGGATCATTCGCCTATCCTGCCATGCCTTGCCGGGCCGTGAGGTCTTCGTGAAATCGGCGTGAATTCCGTCTGATATTCTTCGCCGCGCCGTGTTTCAGCTGTTCCCCCGCGAGGAGAGCTTCCTCCCGCAGTTCGCGCGCGCCGCCGAGATCATTCTCGAAGCCGCGACCGCCCTCGACCAGCTCGCCGCGGATTTCACCGACGTGGAGCTGAAGGTCGCGCACATCAAGCACCTCGAGCACGAAGGCGATCAAGTCGCGCACCAGACGTTCGGGCTGCTCTCGCGCACGTGGATCACCCCCATCGACCGGGAGGACATTTACGCGCTCGTCAAGGCGCTGGACGATGTGCTCGACTACCTCGACGCCGCCGCCGCGCGTCTCGTCCTCTACCGGATCCCCGCGCCGACGCCGGCCCTGAAGTCGGCGACCGCCATCCTCGTGCAGTCGGCCGAGGCGATCCTCCGCGCGATCGGCCTCCTCGGCGACCTCAAGAACTCCGCCGCGATCCTGGAGATCTGCGTGGAGATCAACCGCCTCGAGAACGAGGCCGACAGCCTGAATCGCATCTCCATCGGGAAGCTCTTCGAGACGGAGAAGGATCCCATCGTCCTCATGAAGTGGAAGGAAATATACGAGGTTCTCGAAGAAGCCACGGACTGCTGCGAAGACGTCGCGAACGTCTTCGAGCAGATCGTGCTGAAGTCCTCCTGAGCCTCGCGCGGCGCCGATGAGCCTCGTTCTCTTCGTCGTATTCGTTGCGCTCGCCTTCGACTTCATCAACGGCTTCCACGACGCGGCGAACTCCATCGCGACGGTCGTCGGAACGCGCGTCCTGACGCCGAAAAAGGCGGTGGCGTGGGCGGCCTTCTTCAATTTCGTGGCGGCCTTCTCGCTCGAGACGCGCGTCGCCAAGACGATCGGCAAGGACATCGTGAACCCCACGGTCGTCGACCCCATCCTCATCCTCGCAGCGCTCATCGGCGCGATCGTGTGGAACCTCGCCACCTGGTGGTGGGCGCTGCCGTCCTCGTCCTCGCACGCCCTCATCGGGGGCTTCGCGGGCGCGGCCGTCATGAAGGCGGGACCGGGAGCCCTCGTGCCGAAGGGGATCGGGAAGACACTGGTCTTCATCGTCCTCTCGCCGGTTCTCGGCTTCGTGCTCGGATTCATCTTCTTCCTGGTCGTTGCCTGGGCCTTCCGGCGGGCGCGGCCCGAGCCTCTGGACCGCGGCTTTCGAAAGGTCCAGCTCGTCTCGGCGGCCGCCTTCTCGTTCGGCCACGGGATGAACGACGCCCAGAAGACGATGGGAATCATCGCCGTGCTCCTGTTCTCGACAGGTCACCTGAAGACCCTGGAGATTCCGTTCTGGATCGTCCTCATCTGCCATGCGGCGATCGGCCTCGGGACGCTTTCGGGGGGGTGGCGCATCGTGCGCACGATGGGAATGCGCATCACGGCGCTCAAGCCGATCAGCGGCTCATGCGCCGAGTTCGCGGGGGCGGTGACGCTCATCGGCGCCTCGCTCGGAGGCGTGCCCGTCTCGACGACGCACACGATCACGGGCGCGATCATGGGCGTCGGCTCGGTGCGGCGATTCTCGGCGGTGCGCTGGGGTGTCGCGCGCTCCATCGTGATCGCGTGGATACTGACGATCCCCGCGTCCGCGGGTGTGGCGGCCCTCGTGTGGCTCTGCCTGTCGGCCCTGAAGCGCTGAGGCTCGGCTTCAGGTCAGCTTCGGCTCAGCGCTTCGGCTTGTCCGGAGCGGGAGCCGCGTCGGCCACGGGCCGCCGCACGCCAAGCTTCGGGGCGGCCTTCTGCGCCCGGCGGCGCGTATGAAGGATCTTTCCGAGCTCCTTGTTGAGCGGGTTGTCGCGGGGGAGAAACGAGATCGGAGGGACGGACCGGACGCCGATCTCGTCCCGGAAGGCGAGCAGGATCGCGCTTCTCGGGCTCTCCTTGAGGCCCCTCTCGACGGCGGACACCATCATCGAGCGCACGCGGGCCGCCTGCCAGATCTTCGCGAGATTCAGGTAGTGCTCGCCGCGGTGGGATTCGAGCTGGATCGCGACCTCGCAGAAGCGCGCCCCCTCGTCCGTTTGCGAGGACGTCGTCAGCGCGAGGCAGAGGCCGTAATACGAGAAGCACACGGCTGGCGTCCTCTTGCGCGAGCCGAGCTGTTCGATGCCGCGCGCGGCTTTCACTTCCTCGCTCAGGGCCTCGGTTTCCAGGGAGAACAGCTTGTAGGCCTCGGCGAGGAGCACGAGGCCGCGGGCGTAGCGCTCGGCCCGGGCGGCGTCGATCCCCAGACGCATCAATTCCATGGGGTCGGCTGTCGCGGCCTCCGCGAGCACTTGCGCGGGGACCACGCTTCGTTCGCGCATCTCGTTCCTCTTCCCTGAGGCGAGTCTCGGCTCTCCGAGGGCGCCGCGTCAAGACGCACATGCGGGCGCGTCGGGTATCGTCAGACGATGCGGACACTCCATCTGGCGAAGGGGCGCGACGCGGCGACGCGCCGGCGCCACCCGTGGCTGTTTTCGGGCGCGGTCGCCCGAGAGGAAGGCTCTTCGCCCGACGGAGTCGTCGATGCGCGGGACGCCTCGGGCGCTTTTCTCGCGCGCGGATTCGCGTCGCCCGCCGCGCCGATCGTCGCGCGCTTCTGGACGTTCGAGGACCGCCCGCTCGACGCGGACTTCGTCGCGGGGCGGGTGCGCGACGCGGTCGATCTCAGAGGGCGCGTCGTTCCGCCCGAAACGGACGGCTACCGGGTCGTGAACGCGGAAGGCGACTTCCTGCCGGGTCTCGTCGTGGACCGCTTCGGCGAGGTCCTCGTCGTGCAATCCACCACCGAGGGCACCGCGCGCGCCCGTCCGCTCTGGCTGCCTCCGCTCCTCGAGGCGTTCCCCGGGGCGACGGTCGTCCAGAAGAACAACCTGTCGTCCCGGAAGGGAGAAGGTCTGCCGCTGGACGACGAGCTTCTCGCGGGTGATGCCAGCCCTCGACGGGCGGCGTTCCGCGAGCATGGACTCTCCTTCGTGGCCGAAGTCTCCGCGGGTCAGAAGACGGGCTTCTTCCTCGACCAGCGCGAAAACCGCCACCTCGTGCGGTCCCTGGCAGCGGGCCGGAGTCTCCTCAACCTGTTCTCCTACTCGGGCGCGTTTGGCGTCGCGGCCCTCGCGGGCGGTGCGGCGCGGGTGGCCCACGTCGACGTCTCCGGCGCCGCGCTCGAGCTGGCGCGGGAGAATCACCGGCGGAACGGCCAGCCTGTCGAGGGGGCCGAGTCCCGGGTGGAGACGCGTGAGGCCGACGTCTTCGACGACCTCCGGGCGCGCGTCGCGTCCGGCGAGCGCTGGGACTTCATCGTGACCGACCCGCCCGCCTTCGCGAAGAGGAAGGCCGACGTGGACAAGGCATGTCGCGGCTACAAGGACATCAACCGTCTGGCCTTCCAGCTTCTCGCGCTGGGAGGGCTCCTCCTCGCGTGCTCCTGCTCGGGCCGCATCTCGTCGGACCTCTTCCAGAAGGTGATCTTCGCCGCCGCGCTCGACGCCCGCCGCCCGGCGCGCCTCCTCGAGCGCCGCGGAGCAGGCCCCGACCATCCCGTCTCGATCGACTGCCCCGAGGGTGACTACCTCAAGGCTTTTCTCCTCGAGGCCCCGTGACGGTGCGCGTTGCCCTCGTCGGACCGGTCCCACCCTGGCGGAGCGGAATCGCGGACCAGACGCTGCGCCTCGCGCGGGCGATGAAGGATCTTGGAGTGGAGCCCCGGATTTTCACGTTTCGCAGGATGTATCCCGGATTTCTCTATCCCGGGAAGGGGACCGGGGATTTCTTAGAAGGGGAAGAGGGATGGGGGAAAGAAGCTTTCGCTCCGCGGCCCATTCTCGACGGCCTGAATCCCTTCTCGTTCTATTCCTCTTCGAAGGAAATCTCGGCGTCCGGAGCTTCTCTCGTCGTCATTCCCTGGTGGACCGCCTACTTCGCGCCGCACGTTCTTCTGCTGTTCGCCGGGCTTTCCCGCGGCGGCGCCGGGGCCACGACGCTTCTCCTCTGCCACAACGTGTTCGACCACGAGCGGAATCCGCTGAAGAGCGCGCTGACGCGCGCGGTCCTGAGGCACACGGATCGCTTCGTCGTGCAGAACCGAGGGAGCGCGCGCGAGGTCGCTTCAGAGCGCCCGGACGCGCGCGTCGAAATCGTGCCACATCCCTCGGAACCGCGGGCGGTGATTCCGGACCGCGCGGCCGCGCGCGCTCGGCTGGGAGTGCCGATCGACGCTCCCGTCTTCCTTTTCAGCGGGCTCCTCAGGCCCTACAAGGGCTGGCAGGACCTTCTCGACGCCTTTCCCGCCGTCAGGAAGGAATTCCCCGGGGCGCTCCTCGTGTTCGCGGGGGAGCCCTGGGGCGAAGCGTGCGACCTGCCGGGCCGGGCACCGGCGGGCGTCCGACTCGAGCTCAGGTACCAGCCGGAGGAGGAGCGCGCCGAGTGGTTCGCCGCGTGCGACGCCGTCGTCTGCCCCTACCGTCACGCGACCGGCTCGGGAATCGCCGCCGACGCGCTCGCATTCTCGCGGCCCGTGATCGGCACGGCGGTGGACGGGCTCTTGGGAATCGTCGAGGACGAGAGGAGCGGCCTCCTCGTGCCTCCCGGCGACCGGGACGCCCTCGCGGCCGCGATGGTCCGCTTCGTCCGGGAGGCGCTGGGGCCGCGCCTCTCGGCTGGAGCCGCGCATCGCCGCGCGGTCTTCACGCCCGAGGAGCACGCGCGGCGGATCCTCGCGGCGGGAGGCATCGACGTATGAGATCCTTCGCGCGATGGGCTCCGTACGCATGTTCCGGGACCGCGTCGTCTCCATGGAGCAGACGCAGGAAATTGGCGAGAAACACATCGATCTTCTGAGCGCCCTCGCGGCCGAGGCGCTGCCCGGCTTCGCGGTCGCGGCGCACGGCCTCGAGCACGAGCGCGACCATTACTGGCTTTCTCTATCGAATGCGGAAACCGGCGCGACGTGCCGTGTCGTCTTCACGCGCATGTTCCTCTCGGACGCGACCCGGCTTCCCGCCGTCGTCGCCGACGCGAAGGCCGGGGTGAGGGAGCAGATCGTCGCGTGCATCCGCGACCAGGCGGGCCGTGCCGAAATACTCGTCACCGTCGCACGCCTCCTGACCGAGGAGGAGCGCGTCGAGCGGGAGGAAATCGAGTCCGAGTGGCGCAAGAAGCACGAGGCCGCCCTCGCGGCCAAGCGCGCCGAGGACGAGCGCAGGGCACACGATCGCCAGCGCCAGAAGCAGCAGGAAGTGGTGCGCCGCCAGGCGCAGCGCGAGCGGGAGCGCCGCGAGAGGGCCGCGGCCGGAAACGCGCCGGGTCAGCCGCCGCAGGGCGAGGGCGCGCGCGCGGGCCGGAGGCGCCGGCGCGGGCGCGGCGGAGCCTCCGGCCACGCGGCGAGCCAGCCGGGAGGAAACGCGGGCGCGGGCCGGACGCAGCAGCCTCAGGCGGCGAGCGCGGCGGGGCCTGCGGCGGGGCCTCGCCCCCAGAATCCGCCGCGCCCGGCGCAGCCCGCCGGCGGTCCTCCTCTCGAGGGCGCGCGCGCCGAGGGGGGGAGCGGACGGCGCAGGAGGCGCAGGGGCCGCGGCCGCGGCGGCTCTGGCGGCCCCGGCGGGCCAGGTGGACCCAAGCCGGGCGGAACGGCGCCTTCGGCCCCGTCGGGCGGGTCGAGCCAGACCTAGCCGAAAACTGTCGGTCAGCGTCCCGGGAAGTACTCGCGCCACCGCCTGTCGACGAGCGCGGCGGTCGAAGGGTCGGCCTGCACCACCTTCGGCATCCACGGCTTGGTCCGGGCGTCGATCACGACGGGTGGCGTGAAGGCGACGTGATTCCGCACGACCTCCCGGCGGCCGTGCACGTCCGCGGCGGGCTCGAATCGCGTGAAGACGTGCCACAGGAACGAGCGGTCGTCCTTCGCGGCCGCCGCCGCATCGTCCGCGAGGACGACGAGGGGCCATTCCCCGACCGAAGGGTCGGTGGCGAGGCGCTCGGCGAAGGCGCGGTCGTCGGCGAAAGACGGTCCATCGACGACGAGGGCACCGGCGCAGAAGACCACCGCCGCGCGCGCACCGGCGGGCAGTGTGCCGTGGAATTCCCGCGGCAGATCGCGGATCGCGTCCCCGAGGCCAAGGAGAACGCCCTTGCTGCCCTCGTTCACCTTCGGGCCCGTGTAGTCCAGCGTGTCCATCGCGAGATTGCCGAAGAGGAAGAGGTCCGAATCGAACCGGCAGCGCGCGAGCACGTGCTCGAGGAGGCCGCGGAAGTCGCGCAGGTCGCGCCGAGTGTCGGTCACGAGGAGGAACTTCGTCAGCGCGAGCTGGCCTTCGCCGAGGATCCGGAAGGCCGAGCTCATCGCCTCGCGGCGATAGCGGTCCCTCACGACGGCGGCCGCGAGCGAGTGGAATCCCGTGTCCCCGTAACTCCAGAGATCGACGACCGACGGCATCACGAGGGGAAACAACGGGGAGAGCAGCTCCTGGAGAAAGTCGCCGATGTAGAAGTCCTCCTGCCGGGGCTTGCCGACGACCGTGGCCGGGAAGATCGCGTCGCGTCGCCGGTAGACGCGCGCCACGTCGAAGACGGGGTAGTCGTGTTTCAGCGAGTAGTAGCCGTAGTGGTCGCCGAAGGGGCCTTCGGGCATCCGGGCCCCCGGAGCCACGGATCCGGTGAGAGCGAATTCCGCGTCCGCCACGAGCCGATGCGGGTGGGCGGGCACCCGCGTCATCGGGAGCTTCTTTCCGAGGAGGAGCGACGCGACGAGAAGCTCGGACAGTCCTTCGGGCAGCGGTGCGACCGCCGCGAGGATGAGGGCCGGCGGGCCTCCCAGGAAAATCGTGACGGGAAGCGCCACGCCGCGCGCCTCGGCCTCGTAATAGTGGAACCCGCCGCCCTTCGCGATCTGCCAGTGGATGCCCGCTGTCCTCGGGCCATGGATCTGCATGCGGTACACGCCGAGATTCGATTCGTGCCGGCCGGGATGCTCCGTGTAGACGAGGGGCAGCGTCAGAAACGCTCCGGCATCCTCCGGCCACTGCGTGAGGGCGGGCAGGCGCGTGAGATCCGGCGCGTCCTCCACAACGTCCGTCACCGGCGCATGGGTCGCGCGTTTCGTCCCCACGTGCAGGGCGGCGCGGAAGAACGACCGGAACGCCCAGAGCTTCTCTCCTGTCGGCGGGAGGAGCTCGGTGGCGGCGCGCGCCGCCGTTTCGACGAACTCCCGCGGCTTCCGGCCGAAGGCCAGGTCGAGACGCTTCGGCGTGCCGAAGAGGTTCGTCACGACGGGGAAGTCCGCGCCCTTCGGGCGCCTGAAGAGGAGCGCGGGCCCGCCCTCTTCGATCACGCGGCGGTGAATCTCGGGGATCTCGAGGCGCGGGTCGGTTTCCGGCTCGATGGTGGCCAGGTCGCCCTCGCGGCGAAGGGCGTCGAGGAAGGCGCGAAGATCTTTCACGGCGTGGAAGCCCTTTTCCCTTTGCCCGCGAGATCCGAAAGCCGGGTCCGCCGAAGGCGTTCGAGGAAGTCCTCTCGCGCCGGCGCGAGAGGACTTCCTCGAACGCCTTCGGCGGACCCGGCTTTCGGATCTCGCGGGCAAAGGGAAAAGGGCTTCCACGCCGTGAAAGATCTTCGCGCCTTCCTCGACGCCCTTCGCCGCGAGGGCGACCTGGCCACCATCGAGCCGGAAACCGACCCGCGCCTCGAGATCCCCGAGATTCACCGCCGCGTGATCGAAGAGGGCGGGCCCGCGCTCCTCTTCAGGCGCCCGAAGGGCGCGGACTTCCCCGTCGTGACGAACCTCTTCGGCACGCCGAAGCGTCTCGACCTGGCCTTCGGCCGGAAGCCGCGGGAGTTCGTCGAAACGGCGGCGCGCGCCGCCACCGAGCTCCTCCCGCCGACAGGAGAGAAGCTCTGGGCGTTCCGGTCGTTCTTCCGCGCCGCCCTGCACGTGGGGACGAAACGCGCGACCCATGCGCCGGTGACGGACGTTGTGGAGGACGCGCCGGATCTCACGCGCCTGCCCGCCCTCACGCAGTGGCCGGAGGATGCCGGAGCGTTTCTGACGCTGCCCCTCGTCTACACGGAGCATCCCGGCCGGCACGAATCGAATCTCGGCGTGTACCGCATGCAGATCCATGGCCCGAGGACAGCGGGCATCCACTGGCAGATCGCGAAGGGCGGCGGGTTCCACTATTACGAGGCCGAGGCGCGCGGCGTGGCGCTTCCCGTCACGATTTTCCTGGGAGGCCCGCCGGCCCTCATCCTCGCGGCGGTCGCACCGCTGCCCGAAGGACTGTCCGAGCTTCTCGTCGCGTCGCTCCTCCTCGGAAAGAAGCTCCCGATGACGCGGGTGCCCGCCCACCCGCATCGGCTCGTGGCGGACGCGGAATTCGCTCTCACCGGATCCGTGGCTCCGGGGGCCCGGATGCCCGAAGGCCCCTTCGGCGACCACTACGGCTACTACTCGCTGAAACACGACTACCCCGTCTTCGACGTGGCGCGCGTCTACCGGCGACGCGACGCGATCTTCCCGGCCACGGTCGTCGGCAAGCCCCGGCAGGAGGACTTCTACATCGGCGACTTTCTCCAGGAGCTGCTCTCCCCGTTGTTTCCCCTCGTGATGCCGTCGGTCGTCGATCTCTGGAGTTACGGGGACACGGGATTCCACTCGCTCGCGGCCGCCGTCGTGAGGGACCGCTATCGCCGCGAGGCGATGAGCTCGGCCTTCCGGATCCTCGGCGAAGGCCAGCTCGCGCTGACGAAGTTCCTCCTCGTGACCGACACTCGGCGCGACCTGCGCGACTTCCGCGGCCTCCTCGAGCACGTGCTCGCGCGCTGCCGGTTCGATTCGGACCTCTTCCTCTTCGGCAATCTCGCGATGGACACGCTGGACTACACGGGCCCGAAGGTGAACGAGGGCAGCAAGGGCGTTCTCCTTGGCCTCGGGGACGCGATCCGCGATCTGCCGCGGGAATTCCACGGCACACTGCCCGCCGGTGCGCGCGCGGCGGTGGTCTTCTGCGCCGGTGCCCTCGTCGTCGATGGACCGTCTTTCGCCGACGACCGCGCCTTCGCCGAGCGCCTCGCCACCGACCCTTCGGTCGGGGAATGGCCCCTCGTCGTCCTCGCGGACGATGCGGCGGCGGCCGCGAAGGACGACCGCTCGTTCCTGTGGCACGTCTTCACGCGATTCGAGCCCGCCGCGGACGTGCACGGCCGCCGGGAGGTCGTGCGGAATCACGTCGCCTTCACGCCACCCGTCGTGATCGACGCCCGGACCAAGCCGTGGATGCCGAAGGTGGTGCAGGCCGACCCTTCGACCGCCGCGCTCGTCGACAGGCGGTGGCGCGAGTACTTCCCGGGACGCTGACCGACAGTTTTCGGCTAGGTCTGGCTCGACCCGCCCGACGGGGCCGAAGGCGCCGTTCCGCCCGGCTTGGGTCCACCTGGCCCGCCGGGGCCGCCAGAGCCGCCGCGGCCGCGGCCCCTGCGCCTCCTGCGCCGTCCGCTCCCCCCCTCGGCGCGCGCGCCCTCGAGAGGAGGACCGCCGGCGGGCTGCGCCGGGCGCGGCGGATTCTGGGGGCGAGGCCCCGCCGCAGGCCCCGCCGCGCTCGCCGCCTGAGGCTGCTGCGTCCGGCCCGCGCCCGCGTTTCCTCCCGGCTGGCTCGCCGCGTGGCCGGAGGCTCCGCCGCGCCCGCGCCGGCGCCTCCGGCCCGCGCGCGCGCCCTCGCCCTGCGGCGGCTGACCCGGCGCGTTTCCGGCCGCGGCCCTCTCGCGGCGCTCCCGCTCGCGCTGCGCCTGGCGGCGCACCACTTCCTGCTGCTTCTGGCGCTGGCGATCGTGTGCCCTGCGCTCGTCCTCGGCGCGCTTGGCCGCGAGGGCGGCCTCGTGCTTCTTGCGCCACTCGGACTCGATTTCCTCCCGCTCGACGCGCTCCTCCTCGGTCAGGAGGCGTGCGACGGTGACGAGTATTTCGGCACGGCCCGCCTGGTCGCGGATGCACGCGACGATCTGCTCCCTCACCCCGGCCTTCGCGTCGGCGACGACGGCGGGAAGCCGGGTCGCGTCCGAGAGGAACATGCGCGTGAAGACGACACGGCACGTCGCGCCGGTTTCCGCATTCGATAGAGAAAGCCAGTAATGGTCGCGCTCGTGCTCGAGGCCGTGCGCCGCGACCGCGAAGCCGGGCAGCGCCTCGGCCGCGAGGGCGCTCAGAAGATCGATGTGTTTCTCGCCAATTTCCTGCGTCTGCTCCATGGAGACGACGCGGTCCCGGAACATGCGTACGGAGCCCATCGCGCGAAGGATCTCATACGTCGATGCCTCCCGCCGCGAGGATCCGCCGCGCGTGCTCCTCGGGCGTGAAGACCGCGCGGCGATGCGCGGCTCCAGCCGAGAGGCGCGGCCCCAGCGCCTCCCGGACGAAGCGGACCATCGCGGCCGCGAGGGCGTCCCGGTCGCCGGGAGGCACGAGGAGGCCGCTCCTCTCGTCCTCGACGATTCCCAAGAGCCCGTCCACCGCCGTGCCGATCACGGGCCGCGAGAATGCGAGCGCGTCGGCGGCGATTCCCGAGCCGGTCGCGTGACGGTAGGGGCAGACGACGGCGTCGCACGCGGCGAACCACTCGGCGCGCTCCTCCTCCGGCTGGTACCTGAGCTCGAGTCGGACGCCCGCCGGTGCCCGGCCCGGCAGGTCGCACGCTTCGCCCCAGGGCTCCCCCGCGAACACGAGGAGCGCCCCGGGGAATTCCTTCCTGACGGCGGGAAAGGCGTCGAGAAGGTCCTGCCAGCCCTTGTAGGGCCTGAGGAGCCCGCTGAAAAGGAAGACGGGAGCGTCGATCGGCACTCCCAGCCGAGCGCGCGCGGCCGCGCGGTCCGGAATCACCGCCCGCGGTTCCGAGGGATGTGGCACGATTTCGACGCGCGCGTCCGGGCGCTCTGAAGCGACCTCGCGCGCGCTCCCTCGGTTCTGCACGACGAAGCGATCCGTGTGCCTCAGGACCGCGCGCGTCAGCGCGCTCTTCAGCGGATTCCGCTCGTGGTCGAACACGTTGTGGCAGAGGAGAAGCGTCGTGGCCCCGGCGCCGCCGCGGGAAAGCCCGGCGAACAGCAGAAGAACGTGCGGCGCGAAGTAGGCGGTCCACCAGGGAATGACGACGAGAGAAGCTCCGGACGCCGAGATTTCCTTCGAAGAGGAATAGAACGAGAAGGGATTCAGGCCGTCGAGAATGGGCCGCGGAGCGAAAGCTTCTTTCCCCCATCCCTCTTCCCCTTCTAAGAAATCCCCGGTCCCCTTCCCGGGATAGAGAAATCCGGGATACATCCTGCGAAACGTGAAAATCCGGGGCTCCACTCCAAGATCCTTCATCGCCCGCGCGAGGCGCAGCGTCTGGTCCGCGATTCCGCTCCGCCAGGGTGGGACCGGTCCGACGAGGGCAACGCGCACCGTCACGGGGCCTCGAGGAGAAAAGCCTTGAGGTAGTCACCCTCGGGGCAGTCGATCGAGACGGGATGGTCGGGGCCTGCTCCGCGGCGCTCGAGGAGGCGCGCCGGGCGGCGGGCGTCGAGCGCGGCGGCGAAGATCACCTTCTGGAAGAGGTCCGACGAGATGCGGCCCGAGCAGGAGCACGCGAGGAGGAGCCCTCCCAGCGCGAGAAGCTGGAAGGCCAGACGGTTGATGTCCTTGTAGCCGCGACATGCCTTGTCCACGTCGGCCTTCCTCTTCGCGAAGGCGGGCGGGTCGGTCACGATGAAGTCCCAGCGCTCGCCGGACGCGACGCGCGCCCGGAGGTCGTCGAAGACGTCGGCCTCACGCGTCTCCACCCGGGACTCGGCCCCCTCGACAGGCTGGCCGTTCCGCCGGTGATTCTCCCGCGCCAGCTCGAGCGCGGCGCCGGAGACGTCGACGTGGGCCACCCGCGCCGCACCGCCCGCGAGGGCCGCGACGCCAAACGCGCCCGAGTAGGAGAACAGGTTGAGGAGACTCCGGCCCGCTGCCAGGGACCGCACGAGGTGGCGGTTTTCGCGCTGGTCGAGGAAGAAGCCCGTCTTCTGACCCGCGGAGACTTCGGCCACGAAGGAGAGTCCATGCTCGCGGAACGCCGCCCGTCGAGGGCTGGCATCACCCGCGAGAAGCTCGTCGTCCAGCGGCAGACCTTCTCCCTTCCGGGACGACAGGTTGTTCTTCTGGACGACCGTCGCCCCGGGGAACGCCTCGAGGAGCGGAGGCAGCCAGAGCGGACGGGCGCGCGCGGTGCCCTCGGTGGTGGATTGCACGACGAGGACCTCGCCGAAGCGGTCCACGACGAGACCCGGCAGGAAGTCGCCTTCCGCGTTCACGACCCGGTAGCCGTCCGTTTCGGGCGGAACGACGCGCCCTCTGAGATCGACCGCGTCGCGCACCCGCCCCGCGACGAAGTCCGCGTCGAGCGGGCGGTCCTCGAACGTCCAGAAGCGCGCGACGATCGGCGCGGCGGGCGACGCGAATCCGCGCGCGAGAAAAGCGCCCGAGGCGTCCCGCGCATCGACGACTCCGTCGGGCGAAGAGCCTTCCTCTCGGGCGACCGCGCCCGAAAACAGCCACGGGTGGCGCCGGCGCGTCGCCGCGTCGCGCCCCTTCGCCAGATGGAGTGTCCGCATCGTCTGACGATACCCGACGCGCCCGCATGTGCGTCTTGACGCGGCGCCCTCGGAGAGCCGAGACTCGCCTCAGGGAAGAGGAACGAGATGCGCGAACGAAGCGTGGTCCCCGCGCAAGTGCTCGCGGAGGCCGCGACAGCCGACCCCATGGAATTGATGCGTCTGGGGATCGACGCCGCCCGGGCCGAGCGCTACGCCCGCGGCCTCGTGCTCCTCGCCGAGGCCTACAAGCTGTTCTCCCTGGAAACCGAGGCCCTGAGCGAGGAAGTGAAAGCCGCGCGCGGCATCGAACAGCTCGGCTCGCGCAAGAGGACGCCAGCCGTGTGCTTCTCGTATTACGGCCTCTGCCTCGCGCTGACGACGTCCTCGCAAACGGACGAGGGGGCGCGCTTCTGCGAGGTCGCGATCCAGCTCGAATCCCACCGCGGCGAGCACTACCTGAATCTCGCGAAGATCTGGCAGGCGGCCCGCGTGCGCTCGATGATGGTGTCCGCCGTCGAGAGGGGCCTCAAGGAGAGCCCGAGAAGCGCGATCCTGCTCGCCTTCCGGGACGAGATCGGCGTCCGGTCCGTCCCTCCGATCTCGTTTCTCCCCCGCGACAACCCGCTCAACAAGGAGCTCGGAAAGATCCTTCATACGCGCCGCCGGGCGCAGAAGGCCGCCCCGAAGCTTGGCGTGCGGCGGCCCGTGGCCGACGCGGCTCCCGCTCCGGACAAGCCGAAGCGCTGAGCCGAAGCTGACCTGAAGCCGAGCCTCAGCGCTTCAGGGCCGACAGGCAGAGCCACACGAGGGCCGCCACACCCGCGGACGCGGGGATCGTCAGTATCCACGCGATCACGATGGAGCGCGCGACACCCCAGCGCACCGCCGAGAATCGCCGCACCGAGCCGACGCCCATGATCGCGCCCGTGATCGTGTGCGTCGTCGAGACGGGCACGCCTCCGAGCGAGGCGCCGATGAGCGTCACCGCCCCCGCGAACTCGGCGCATGAGCCGCTGATCGGCTTGAGCGCCGTGATGCGCATTCCCATCGTGCGCACGATGCGCCACCCCCCCGAAAGCGTCCCGAGGCCGATCGCCGCATGGCAGATGAGGACGATCCAGAACGGAATCTCCAGGGTCTTCAGGTGACCTGTCGAGAACAGGAGCACGGCGATGATTCCCATCGTCTTCTGGGCGTCGTTCATCCCGTGGCCGAACGAGAAGGCGGCCGCCGAGACGAGCTGGACCTTTCGAAAGCCGCGGTCCAGAGGCTCGGGCCGCGCCCGCCGGAAGGCCCAGGCAACGACCAGGAAGAAGATGAATCCGAGCACGAAGCCGAGAACCGGCGAGAGGACGATGAAGACCAGTGTCTTCCCGATCCCCTTCGGCACGAGGGCTCCCGGTCCCGCCTTCATGACGGCCGCGCCCGCGAAGCCCCCGATGAGGGCGTGCGAGGACGAGGACGGCAGCGCCCACCACCAGGTGGCGAGGTTCCACACGATCGCGCCGATGAGCGCTGCGAGGATGAGGATGGGGTCGACGACCGTGGGGTTCACGATGTCCTTGCCGATCGTCTTGGCGACGCGCGTCTCGAGCGAGAAGGCCGCCACGAAATTGAAGAAGGCCGCCCACGCCACCGCCTTTTTCGGCGTCAGGACGCGCGTTCCGACGACCGTCGCGATGGAGTTCGCCGCGTCGTGGAAGCCGTTGATGAAGTCGAAGGCGAGCGCAACGAATACGACGAAGAGAACGAGGCTCATCGGCGCCGCGCGAGGCTCAGGAGGACTTCAGCACGATCTGCTCGAAGACGTTCGCGACGTCTTCGCAGCAGTCCGTGGCTTCTTCGAGAACCTCGTATATTTCCTTCCACTTCATGAGGACGATGGGATCCTTCTCCGTCTCGAAGAGCTTCCCGATGGAGATGCGATTCAGGCTGTCGGCCTCGTTCTCGAGGCGGTTGATCTCCACGCAGATCTCCAGGATCGCGGCGGAGTTCTTGAGGTCGCCGAGGAGGCCGATCGCGCGGAGGATCGCCTCGGCCGACTGCACGAGGATGGCGGTCGCCGACTTCAGGGCCGGCGTCGGCGCGGGGATCCGGTAGAGGACGAGACGCGCGGCGGCGGCGTCGAGGTAGTCGAGCACATCGTCCAGCGCCTTGACGAGCGCGTAAATGTCCTCCCGGTCGATGGGGGTGATCCACGTGCGCGAGAGCAGCCCGAACGTCTGGTGCGCGACTTGATCGCCTTCGTGCTCGAGGTGCTTGATGTGCGCGACCTTCAGCTCCACGTCGGTGAAATCCGCGGCGAGCTGGTCGAGGGCGGTCGCGGCTTCGAGAATGATCTCGGCGGCGCGCGCGAACTGCGGGAGGAAGCTCTCCTCGCGGGGGAACAGCTGAAACACGGCGCGGCGAAGAATATCAGACGGAATTCACGCCGATTTCACGAAGACCTCACGGCCCGGCAAGGCATGGCAGGATAGGCGAATGATCCGACGCCTGCGCGCCGTCCCGGCCCTCCTCGCTCTCCTTCTTCCGGCCCTTCTCGCGCTCGCCGCCAAGGCGCCCGCTCTCACCCCCGCGCCGCCGAAGCCGAAACTCGCCGTCGTGATCTCCGTCGACGGTCTCGGCTGGGCGCGCCTCGAAGGCTATCGTCCGCTCTTCACGGCGGGCCTCAAGCGACTCCTCGACGAGGGCTGGGTCGAGCGCGGCGCGCGCTATCGGCACCTCAATACCGAGACCGGGCCCGGCCACGCCTCTCTCGGCACCGGCGCGCCCCCGCGTGTGACGGGGATTGTCCTGAACAGCTGGTACGCATACGGCGCGGATGGCGCGCTGCAGCTCATCTACTGCACCGACCAGAAAGACCCGGCGACCGGCCGCAAGGTCGCTGGCCCCGGCAACCTCCGCGTCCCGACGCTCGGCGACCGGCTCGTTGAGAGTGTGAAGGGCGCTCGCGTCGTCTCCGTCTCCGCGAAGGACCGCGGCGCGATCTTCCTCGCGGGAAAGGACCCCGCCCACGCCGTCTACTGGTACGACGGCGAGACGGGCCGCTTCCAGACGTCCGCCGCGTACCGCCCGCCGGCCCAGGCGGCCGCTCTCGTGAAGAAGTTCAACGAGACGCGGGCGGGAGGGATGCTCCCGGCGCGCTTCGGCCTCGTGTGGGAGAAGCTGCCCGAGCCGGCGCCTGGCGCGAAGCCCGTTCCGACGGCCGTTCCCCCGGGGATCATCGCACGCTTCCAGCTCCCGACGCACGGCATCGGCTTCGGCCACGACCTCTCGACGTACGGCCGGATCCCGGCCGGCGGGCCGTACGGGTACTTCGGCGGGATCTACCGCAGCCCGCTGATCGACGAGCTGACCGCCGATCTCGCGCTCGCGTTCCTGAACGACCCGGGGTACGCACTCGGTCACGGCGACGTCCCGGATCTTCTCGCCATCTCCTTCTCGGGCCACGACCCGGTCGCACACGACTACGGCGACGAGAGCGAGGAGTCGCGCGACGCGCTGCGCCGACTCGACCTCCAGATCGGCCGCGTCCTCGACGCGCTCGAAGCGAACTACCCGAAGGGGACCGTCCTCGTCGCGCTCTCGGCGGACCACGGCTTTCCCATGATGCCGGAGGTCGCCAAGGCGCTCGACAAGACGGCGACGGGCGGCCGTCTCGAGACGGGCCGCGACACGCTCCACAACGACCGCGAGCGCCTGAACCGCCTCCTCTCGGACGCGCTGTGCCTCGACCGTTCCGCGAAGGTCGTCGGCGCCATGGACGGCTGGAACCTCTTCTATAGCCGCGCCGCGTTCCCGTACAAGACCATCGCGGGGACGTGCGGCCCCGCCGGGGCGCCCGTGACCGCGGCGGACGTGGACCGCGTCCTCCCGAAGCTCGTCCGGCAGGTCTGGGACGAGGAGGTCGAGGACGTCCTCCTCGTTTCGCAGGAGGCCGCGTGGCCAGAGACGCCCGCCGCCGGCTTCGTGCGAAACGACTTCGACCGCGACCGCTCGGGGGACGCCTTCGTGATCCCCCGCTGGGGTGTCATGAGCTCGTACAACCCGGGCCGCGGCGCGATGCACGGTACGCAGTACGAGTACGACATCCACGTCCCGCTCGTGTTCTGGGGCGCGGTGAAGGCCGGCGCCTCGGACGCCGCGACGACGCCGTACGACCTCGCGCCGACGGTCGGCCGCTGGCTCGGCGTGACGCTGCCCGAGGCGACCGGGCACGCGCTGCCTCTGCCACGGTGACGGACGGGGCCTCGCAGCCGCCGCGCAAGAGGCGGCCGCGCTACCGCGGCACGCACCCGCGCGCGTTTTCCGAGAAGTACAAGGAGCTCGACCCCGTCCGTTTCCCCGACGAGCGCGAAAAGGTGCTCGGTTCCGGCAAGACGCCCGCGGGCAGCCACGTCCCGGTGCTCGTCCTCGAAGTCCTCGCGGCCCTCGGGCCGAAGGCGGGCGACCTGGCCGTGGATGCGACCCTCGGTTTCGGCGGCCACGCCTCGGAGCTCCTGAAGAGAATCCTGCCCGGCGGCCGACTCCTCGCCCTCGACGTCGACCCCATCGAGCTGCCGAGGGCCGAGGCGCGGCTCAAGGCGCTCGCGAGGGAGCGCGGAGAGCCCGACGCGGTGCGCTGCGTGAGGCGCAACTACGCGGGTCTCCGGAAGCTCCTCGCCGAAGACGCCCGCGGCGCGGTCGGCGCCGACGTCGTCCTCGCCGACCTCGGCGTCTCCTCGATGCAACTCGACGACCCGAGCCGCGGCTTCTCGTGGAAGCACGACGTTCCGCTGGATCTGCGGATGAATCCGGGAAGAGGCCAGCCGGCGGGAGCTCTCCTGATGCGAATGAAGAAAGAGGAGATTGAAGATCTTCTTAGAGAGTATGGGGACGAGCCCGAAGCGGAACGAATCGCGGCGGCGCTGCGGGAGACGATCGAAGCGCGCGGCGGCGAAAGCCCCTTTCACCTTCTAAGAACTTCGGACGTAGCGGCTGCGGTGGAGCTCGCCTACGAAGGGCAGACGTCCCGTGACGCGTCCGAAGCAAAGAAATCTTCCCTCCAGCGCACGTTTCAGGCGATCCGCATCCTCGTCAACGACGAGCTGACGGCGCTCGACGCCTTCCTTCGCGACCTGCCCCACTGCCTCGCCCCCGCCGGGCGAGTCGCGATCCTGACGTTTCACTCGGGCGAGGACCGCCTCGTGAAGAAGGCGTTCGCGGCGGGACACGCGGATGGCACCTACGCGGAGGTTTCCCGCAAAGTCGTGCGCGCCTCGTCCGAGGAGCGCCGCGCGAACCCCCGCTCGCAACCGGCCAAGCTGCGCCGGGCGGTCCGGGCGGGGTGACCCTCCCCGCGCGTTACGCGAGACTCTTTCCCGCCGCGAGTTTTCGAAGCAGCTGGATCTGTCCCGCGTGGTAGAGATCGTGCGCGGCTGCGCCCGAGATCACGGCCTCACCGGTCCAGCGCCCGAAGCGCGCGGCGAAGGCGTGCTCGGGCAATTCCTCCACGAGCTCGCGGAGCGCGCGGTGCTCGCGCTCGAGAAGGGACCGTGCCGAATCGATCTCCTTCGGGGACGAACGCGCCGGAGCGAGGAAGAAATTCGAGCCGGGGAGCGCGAACGATCCGCGCTTCTCGCCCGAGAGCCGCCGCCTCACGACGTACTTCCAGTACGCCGCGTGGAGGGCGAGGTCGTAGACGGAGTGGCGCTCGGGGCCGGGCCGGAAGAACGCAACCGCGGGCGTGAGACCCCTGAGCGCGCGCTTGAGGTTCGGCCCGTGCCACGAGCGGCCGTCGTATGCCCGGTCCAGAGTCGCGAGGAGATGCGCGCGGAGGTCCATGCCGCGTGGTCTATCTCCGTGCGAGCCTTCGCGCAACCACCCGGCCACGTCACACCGCGAGCGGAAACGTCCCGAGAATGTCGTGGCGGGGCGGTCCCGAGCCGAGCGTCGAGTGAATGAGGAGAAGGCGGTCGACCCGAGCGCGGCCGAGCGGCCCCGCGGCGACGGCGCCCCTGCACACGGCCGCGGCGACCGCCGAGGAGCCGCGCCGGTTCCGCGCGCGCGCCAGCGTGAGGTGCGGTGAGAACGGCCGTGTGTCGCCCGGAAATCCCCGGCTCGCGAGCGCGCGAGAGATCGCCTCCGCGAGCGCGCCGAGCGCCTCGCGTCCTGCACCGCAGCCGATCCAGACGACCTTCGCCGGGCCCCGCGGCGGAAAGCACCCGACACACTCCAGCTCGAGGTCGAAGCACGACACGCCCGCGGCCGCCGCGCCTGCCGCGCCACGAACGTCCTCCACGCGGTCTTCGGGAAGCTCGTCGAAGAAACGAAGTGTCAGGTGGCGCTGAGCGACAAGCACCCACCGGAGCTCGCCTTCTGGAAAGTGGACGCCACGCGCGGCGAGAGACGTGTCGAGCACCGGATCGCCGACGGAGACGGCGAGGAAGGCGCGGATCTACGTCTCTCCCTTCTCTTCTTCCTCGTCTTCGTCGGCCTCGGCGAAGAACCAGGCATCCGCGCAGGCCTTGCTGCAGAACGCGAGGCTGCCCGAGCGGATGGCGCAGGCCCGGCAGAAGTCCTTGAAGCAGAAGGGACACTCCTGGATGAGCATCCGTTCGGACATCTGCTGACACCTTTCGCAGAAGAGGTAGGGCGAAGCGTCGTCATCCTGCTCGCGCCGGCGCATGGCGGAATCATAGGCGCCTCAGGGGAGGCTGGTGGCGGCGGGCGGAATCGAACCGCCGACAAAGGGCTTATGAGACCCCTGCTCTGGCCAATCTGAGCTACGCCGCCCCGAAAAGGCGCGCCCGGGCCCCCGGGCGAGGGCGGATGATAGCGCAGGATGAAGGAGCCGCTCGAGGAGCGATTTCGCCGTCACGTCGACGAGGCGGGCCTCCTGGCGGGCGCCCGCACGCTTCTCGTGGCGCATTCGGGCGGGGGCGACTCGACGGCGCTTCTCCTCCTGGTCTCCGAGTGGGCCCGGCCGCGCGGCGTCGCGATCGTCTCCGCGCACGTCGCACATGGTTTGAGGGGCGCGGCCGGGGACGAGGACGCCCGGTTCTGCGCGCGACTGGCCGCCAGCCTCTCTCTGCCTTTCGCGTTTCGCCCCGTGGACGTGCCGTCCGGACGGAGGAAGGGCGAGAGCCTCGAGGCCGCCGCCCGGCGCCTCCGATACGCGGCTCTCCTCGCGCTCTCTCACGACCTCGAGGACGCACCGGTCCTCACGGGCCACACGCGTGACGACCAGGCCGAGACGGTCCTCCTCCACCTCGAGAGGAGACTCGGCCGCGCTCGCGGGGGGATCCGCCCGCGCCGCGGCGACGGCGTCGTCCGGCCGCTGCTCCCGTTCTCGCGCGCCGAGCTCCGCGAATTCCTCGCGGAGAGGGGCGTCTCCTTCCGCGAGGACGAGACGAACGAGAACGACGCCTTCGCGCGCAACCGCATTCGCCGGAACGTGCTTCCTCAAATGGAGCGCAAGGACCCCGGCAGGACGGAGCGGCTCGCGCGCGCGGGAGCGAAATTGGGACAAAGGCTGGACGCGCTCGACGCGCGCCTCGACGCGACGCTCGCCGCGCGGAAGATTTCCTTGAACGGGCCCTGGCCGAGGCGCCTCTTTCGCGAGCTCGGCGGCGAAGAAGCCGGCCGCCTGCTCGTGAGGGCCGCCGGCGCGGGCGGCCGCGTCCCGGGGAAGGCACAGATCAAGAAGGTCCTGAGCCGCCTCGGGAAGGGCGACCGCACCTTCGGTGAGGAATTCGCCGGAGGCCGCATCGAAGTCGATCCGCGCCACGTGCGGTTCGTGCGGCCGTAGAGAAGAAGTTTCTCCCGCGTCATCTACGAGTATTCGCGGCCGTGAACTTCCCCTCGGCCCCGCGGCCCCCTGCTAGACTTCCAAGCCTGTGGCTCTGGTCTACGACGAGCTCTACGGCCCCCAGGAGATCGCCCGGCGCGTGGCGGACGTGGGCCGGAGGATCGGCCAGGACTATCCGGACGGGGACATCGTCCTCATCGCGGTCCTGAAGGGCGCGGGCTTCCTCGTGGCGGACCTGGCCCGCGCCGTCCCTCGGAAGGTCCGCTGCGAGTACATCGACGTCCTCAGGGAGGGCCCGCACGAGAAGGTGGTCAATTACCACTTCCTCGCGCTGTTCGACGTCGCCCACTCCCATCTCATCGTCCTCAAGGACGTCGTGAGGAGCGGTGTGGTGGAAAGCTGGCTCCAGAACCAGCTTCGGGAAGAAAAGCCGCTCTCGATCCGTTTTGCCTGTGTGGTGGATCACCCGCAGGACCGGAAAAGCTCGCTCCGCGCGGATTACGTCCTCTTCCCCGCCGAGGAAAGTGTCCTCGTCGGATATGGCATGGAATTCGAGGGCGAGGGCGGGAACCTCCCTTTCATCGCCCAGGTCCGAACCGAAGGCGAGGCGCCCTTCGAGTCCGCCCAGGACCGACCCGCCCGCCCGCGATGAACCGCATCCTCCAAACCGGCGTATGAGAGTCGAGGGCACAAGGTGAATACAACGGTCAAAAACATCCTCCTCTGGATGGTCATCCTCGTGGTGATCCTCCTGCTGTTCCGGGTCGTGGACGTGGGCCGCACCACGCCCTCCACGGTCGGGTTCAGCGAGTTCCTCGAGATGGTCAAGAAGGGCGACCTCGACCGCGTCACGATCCGCGGACAGGAGATCCGGGGCTACAAGAAGGGCTCCCCCGAGGGCCGCGAGCCGGGCGTCCGCACCTACGCGCCCGCCTATAACGAATTGACGTCCGACCTCATGAAGGCGAACGTGAAGATCACGGCCGAGGAGCCGGGCCAGGGCTCGTTCCTCGTGATCCTGCTCCAGTGGGCGCCCATCCTGTTCCTCATCGGCCTCTGGATTTTCATCATGCGGCAGATGCAGTCGGGCGGGAACCGCGCGATGCAGTTCGGAAAATCGCGCGCGAAGCTCCTCACGCCGAACCAGAAAAAGGCCACGTTCAAGGACGTCGCAGGCTGCGAAGAGGCCAAGGAAGAGCTCTCCGAGATCATCGACTTCCTGAAGGAGCCCGCGAAGTTCCAGAAGCTCGGCGGCAAGATCCCGAAGGGCGTCATCATGATGGGCCCCCCGGGCACGGGCAAGACGCTCCTCGCGCGCGCCGTCGCCGGCGAAGCGAACGTGCCGTTCTTCTCGATCTCCGGCTCCGACTTCGTCGAGATGTTCGTGGGCGTGGGCGCGTCGCGCGTCCGCGATCTCTTCGAACAGGGCAAGAAGAACGCCCCCTGCATCATCTTCATCGACGAGATCGACGCCGTAGGCCGGCACCGCGGCGCGGGCCTCGGCGGCGGACACGACGAGCGCGAACAGACGCTGAACGCGCTCCTCGTCGAAATGGACGGATTCGAAGGCAACGACGGGGTCATCCTCGTGGCGGCCACGAATCGTCCCGACGTTCTCGACCCCGCGCTCCTTCGCCCCGGCCGCTTCGACCGCCGCGTCGTCGTGGACCGTCCGGACGTGAAGGGCCGCGAGGGCATCCTCAAGGTCCACACGCGCACGATCCCGATGTCCGACGACGTCGATCTTTCGGTCGTGGCGCGGGGCACGCCGGGCTTCGCCGGAGCCGACCTCGCGAACCTCGTGAACGAGGCGGCGCTCGCGGCCGCGCGCGTCGACAAGAAGAAAGTCGACATGGTCGACTTCAACTACGCCAAAGACAAGGTCCTCATGGGCGCCGAGCGGAAGTCCATGGTCATGTCGGACGAGGAGAAGCGCGTCACCGCGTATCACGAGGGCGGCCATGCGCTGATTGCCTCCTTCGAGGAGCACACGGATCCGCTCCACAAGGTCACGATCATCCCGCGCGGCCGCGCGCTCGGCCTCACGCAGCAGCTCCCGCTCGAGGACAAGTACACGTACTCGAAGGAGTACATCGAGGCCGAGCTCGCCGTCATGATGGGCGGCCGCCTCGCCGAGGAAGTCTGCATCGGACGCATCACGAC
>Ga0075520_1000091_pt1 | contig 30178 bp, 26 predicted proteins | sample NGEPerB_FD_75100 | JGI IMG/M metagenome (GOLD analysis project Ga0075520, IMG submission 75100) | Arctic peat soil microbial communities from the Barrow Environmental Observatory site, Barrow, Alaska, USA - NGEE PermafrostAB12-B | ecosystem: Environmental > Terrestrial > Soil > Wetlands > Peat ... | reverse complement strand
GGCCGCAACGGCGCGCGCGCGCCGTTGCGGCCCAGCGAGGTGGCGGCATGAGCCGCTCCCGTCCACGCAGCCTGGCTGCGCTCGCGCGAGCGCAGCCAGGCGAGCGGGCGCGCCTGGCCCTGAGCGTCGCCCTCGCCACCGGCGCGGCCGCGGCCGCGATCGCCCTGCTCGCCACCTCCGGCTATCTGATCTCGCGCGCCGCCCAGCGTCCGCAGATCCTCACGCTGATGGTGGCGATCGTGGCCGTGCGCGGGCTCGGGATCGCCCGCGCGGCGCTGCGCTACGCCGAACGGCTCGCCTCCCACGATCTCGCCCTGCGCAGGCTGGCGTGGCTGCGGCTGCGCTTCTACCGCTCGCTCGTCCCGCTCGTCCCGGGCGCCCTGGCCAGTCGCAGCGGCGATCTGCTGAGCCGCTTCGTGGCCGACGTGGACACGCTCAAGGACCTGCACCCGCGGGTGGTCATACCGGGCCTGCTCGCCGTCCTGGTCGTCATCGGCGCGGCGCTCGCCGCCTGGGTGATCCTGCCCGCGGCCGGCCTCGCGGTGCTCCTCGCGTTGACGCTCGCAGCGGTCCTGCTGCCCTGGCTGAGCGCCTCCGTCTCAGCGCGCGCCGCGCGCCGTCAGGCACCGGCGCGGGCGCGGCTGACGAGCGAGCTGGTCGAGGGCATCGACGGGGCCGCGGAGCTGGCGCTCGCGGGTCGCGCGGGCGAGCACGTGCAGCGGCTGCGGCGCAGCGACGCGCTGCTGGCGCGGATCGCCCGCGGCGACGCGTTGGCGAGCGCCGTGGCGGTCACGGTCGGCGAGCTGCTGGCCGCGGCCGGGCTGCTGGGGCTGCTGCTCGTGGCGATCCCCGCCGTGCATTCGGGGGCGCTCAGCGGCGTGCTGCTGGCGGCGCTGGTGTTCCTGCTGCTGGGCGCCTACGAGAGCATCCTGCCGCTGTCCGGCGCCGCACGCACGCTGCGCGCGTGCGCGACAGCGGCCACCCGTCTGAACGAGCTGACGCGACGCGCCCCCGCGGTCGAGGATCCGATCGCGCCGCGGAGGCTGAGCGGATCGGGCGAGCTGCGGGTGGAGGGCGTGGGCTTCCGCTACGGCCCGGATCAGCCGTGGGTGCTGCGGGACGCCGAGCTGCGCCTCGCAGCGGGCGAGCGCGTCGCGCTCACCGGCCCGAGCGGCGCCGGCAAGAGCACGCTCGCGGAGCTGCTCGTGCGCTTCCAGGACCCCGGACGGGGCCGCGTCACGATCGACGGGATCGACACGCGCGAGCTCACCCAGCGGCTCCTCCGCGGCGCGGTGGCGCTGTGCGCGCAGGACAGCCACGTGTTCAACACCAGCGTGCGCGAGAACCTGCTGCTGGCACGGCGCGAGGCCGGCGATCAGCGGATCGCCCGCGCGCTGGCCGTGGTGGAGCTGGATCGCTGGGCGGCCGAGCTGCCGCATGGCCTGGACACGATCGCGGGCCAGGACGGCGAGCTCCTCTCCGGCGGGCAGCGCACCCGCATCGCCCTCGCCCGCGCGCTGCTGGCCCCCGCGCGCTTCCTGATCCTCGACGAGCCCACCGCCCACCTGGACGCGCCGCTGGCGGCGCGCGTGATGGAAAACCTGCTGGCGGTCTGCGAGGATCGCGGCCTGCTTGTGATCACCCACGACGCCGCCTCACTGGAGGGCTTTGACCGCGCGCTGCGCCTGGAGCACGGAAGCATCGAGCGCCGCCGGGCCGCTCTCCCGGCGGCGCTCGCCTGAGCGACCGGCGCGCGCGGCGCCACGGCGGTGGGCGTGAGCTTCGCAACCCTGGTGGTGATCGTGCTGGCGGGCCTCGGCGGCCCGCTGCTAGGGGTGCTCGGGCAGCGGCGCTTCGTGCCGGTGGTGGTCGGCGAGGTCCTGGCGGGCATCCTCGTCGGACCGGCGGTGCTCGACGCCGTCGCCCCGGCGAACGTCACGATCTCGACGCTCGGGAACATCGGCTTCGCCATGCTGATGCTCACCGTCGGGATGCACCTGCCGCTGCGCGAGCGGCGGCTGGCCGCCTCGGCGCGCGACGGCGCGCTGCTGGCGGCGATCGTCTGCCTGCTGGCGCTCCCCGCCGCTCTGCTCGCGGCGAGCGTCTCCGCGACGGGCCACACGGCGATCTACGCGGTGGTGCTCGCCTCCGGCTCCGCCGCCGTGCTGCTGCCCGCCTTCGAGGAGACGGGCCTCGCGGGCGCGGAGGTGATGGCGGTGATGGCGCAGGTGACGATCGCGGACGTCATCACGATCATCTCCGTGCCCGTGGTGCTGCAACCGGAACGCGTCGGACACGCCGCGCTCGGCGCCGTGCTGGTGGCCGGCGCCGCGGCCCTGCTGCTCGTGGCCGCGCGCGCGGTGGGCGGCCACGAGTGGGTCCACCGCGTCCGCCATCTCTCCAAGACGCGCCACTGGGCGCTCGATCTGCGCCTGTCGCTGCTGATCCTGTTCCTGCTCGCGTGGATCGCCCAGAAGGGCGGCACGAGCATCCTGATCGCCGGCTTCGGCGCCGGCGTCACCGTCGCTGTGATCGGCGGGCCGAAACGCCTCTCCACACAGGTGCGCGGCGTTGCGGAAGGCTTCTTCATCCCGCTCTACTTCGTCGTGCTCGGAGCGAGCCTGGACCTGGGCGGGCTCCTGCGCGAACCGTCCATGCTCGGGCTGGCGTGCGCGCTGGCGGGGCTGAACGTCCTCATCCACGTGCTGGCCGCCGCGGTCCTGCACCGGGGAACGGCGGGCGCCCTGGCCGCCACGGCACAGCTCGGCGTGCCCGCCGCCGTGGCCTCGCTGGGGCTCGCCGAGCACGTCCTCTCGCCCGTGGTCGCCACCGCGATCGTCGCCTCCGCGCTCGTCAGCCTCGTCGTCTGCACGCTGGGGGTGGAGATGCTCACGCGCTCCAGCGCCCCTCCCACGCCTCAGGCCGGGGCGGGCGCCGGCTCCATCTCGGGAACTGACAGCCCGGCGGCGGCGTAGGCGTCCGCGGCGTCCAGCGTCTCGGCCGCCAGCAGCGCCTGCGCCAGTTGCTCCAGCTGGTCGCGGTGCTCGCCCAGCAGGCTCGTGACCTCCTCGTGGGCGTGCTCGACGAGCCTGTGCACCTCCTCGTCAACCACGCGCTGGGTGTGCTCGGAGGTCGCGCTGATGCCGGGGAGCAGCGGGCCCATTCCGTCCTCGGAGATGACCGCGATCGGGCCGACCGTCGGACTCATCCCCCAGCGCCCCACCATCTGGCGCGCGATCAGCGTGAGCTGCTGGATGTCGGACTCGGCACCGGTGGTGATCGTTCCGTAGACGATCTCCTCCGCCACGCGCCCGCCGAGCGCCACCTTGATCTTCGTGTCGAGATCCTCCAGCGAGTAGGAGACGCGGTCGCTGTCGGGAGTTGAGAGCGTCACTCCCAGGGCCATGCCCCGCGGGATGATCGAGACCTTGCGCACCGGGTCGGCGCCGGGCGTGAGCATCCCCACGAGCGCGTGGCCGGCCTCGTGGTGGGCGGTGCGCTCGCGGTCGGCGGGGGACAGCAGGATGCCGCGCGGCGAGCCGAGCATGATCTTCTCCAGCGAGTCCGTGAGGTCGTTCATCTCGACCTTCTCGTGTCCCCGGCGCGCGGCCAGCAGCGCGGCCTCGTTGGCGAGGTTGGCGAGGTCGGCGCCCACCATCCCGGGGGTGCTCGCGGCGACCGCGTCCAGGTCCACGTTCTCGTCGAGCGGGATCGAGCGGGTGTGGACCTTCAGGATCTCGACGCGCCCGCTGCGGTCGGGGGGCTGGACGGCCACGCGCCGGTCGAAGCGCCCGGCGCGCAGCAGCGCGGGATCGAGGATGTCGGGGCGGTTGGTGGCGGCCAGCACGATCACCGCCTGAGAGGATTCGAAGCCGTCGATTTCAGTCAGGATCTGGTCGAGCGTCTGCTCGCGCTCGTCGTTGGCGCCGGTGACCGACACCGAGCCCTGGCGGGAGCGTCCGATCGCGTCGAGCTCGTCGATGAAGATGATCGCCGGCGCGGCCTCCTTGGCCTTGGCGAACAGGTCGCGGACGCGCGAGGCTCCGACGCCGACGATCGCCTCGATGAACTCCGAGGCGGAGATCGAGAAGAAGGCGGCGTGAGCCTCGCCGGCGACCGCCCGTGCCAGCAGCGTCTTGCCGGTGCCGGGGGCGCCCGAGAGCAGCACGCCGTGGGGCATGCGCCCGCCGAGGCGCCCGTAGCGCTCGGGGTTGCGCAGGAAGTCCACGATCTCCGTCAGCTCGGCCTTGGCCTCGTCGATGCCGGCGACGTCATCGAAGGTGATGCGGATCTGGTCGGGGTCGGCGCGGCGGGCCTGTGAGCGCCCGAAGCTCCCGAGCGCGCCCATGGCCCCTCCGGCCTTCGCGGCGCGGCGCGCGATCAGCACGAACAGCCCGACGATCAGCAGCGTCGGGCCGAAGCCGAGCAGCAGCTCGGCCAGCAGCGACTGGCTGGCGCTCGTGGACTTGGCGTTGATCCTCACGCCCTTTTCCTGCAGCAGGGCCGAGAGCTGGCTGCCGTTCCAGAAGGTCGGCACCTCTGTCGCGAACAGCTTGGTGGGAGTCACCTTGGAGTTGCTCGCCGGATAGCGCTGCTTGGCCCTGAAGTTGCCTTCGATGGTGTCGCCCTTGGAGGAGATCGAGCTGATCCGGCCGGTCTTGACCTGTTCGAGGAAGTAGGGGCTGAACGGCACCGTCACGCGCTGTTCGCCCGTGGAGGGCTGGAACAGCAGCACGGAGACCCAGTTGAGCGTGATCAGGATCAGCACGAACCACAGGAACCCCGGCCGGCGGTGCGCCGGCGGGCCGCTGGGGGTCGGCTCGGGCGCGCCGCGTCCGTCCGGTGCCGGCGAGACGTGCCAGCCGCGCTTGTCGCGCGGCATCCGTGGGTGGGCTTCCGAGCGCTCGCTGTTGAGACGCTCGGGCTCGGCCGGTGTTTCCTCTGGCACGCGCCCAATTCTACGCCCCGCAGGCACGCCGGAAGCGCCTGCGGCCTCGCCGCGGCCATTGTGCTCGCCGCTCATTGGCCGGCCTGCCTGGAGTTGCGCAGCGCGCTCGGCCCGAAGCCCGACACGGCGAGCGCGCCGATCGACACCATCGCCGCCCCGGCGGCCGTGGCGAGCATCCCCACGCTGGGCACGCCGAGCTGGAAGAAGTGGCGCGTGGCGGGCGTCGCGAGGACCACCGCGTATGCGCCCGCGAGCGCCAGGCACATGAGCCCCACGAGGCTCGAGCGCCGTAGCGAGCCGGCGGCCTCGAGCGCGACCACCAGGTAGAGCCCGAGCGCGATCAGGACCGTGGTGGCCACCGTGCGCGCTTCGAGCACCGGGTAGTCCAGGTCGTGCAGCGCGAACAGGTAGCCCGTGGCCGTGCCGGTGCCGACGAGGACCCCGGCCGGAACGGCGAAGCGGGCGATGCCGCGGACGAAGTGCTCGGGCCGCCACGGCCCGCTGCTGGGCGCCAGCGCGAGGAAGAAGGTCGGGATGCCGACGGTCAGGGACGCCGCCAGGCTCAGGTGGCGCGGCAGCAGCGGGTAGGCCTCCGAGGTGATGCCGATCGTGACGATCAGGAACGCGGCAAAGGCCGACTTGGTGACGTACAGCTTGGCCACGCGCTGGAGGTTGCGCAGGGCCTGGCGTCCCTCGTGCACCAGCGCCGGGATCACGTCGAAGTCGCCGCGGACGAGCACCAGGTCGGCGATGCTGCGGGCCATCTGCGTTCCGCTGCCCTGCGCGATCGCCAGCCGCGCCGCCTTCAGCGCGGGCACGTCGTTGACGCCGTCGCCGAGCATCGCCACGTAGCGCCCGGCGTCGTGCAGCGCGCCGACGATCGCACGCTTGCCCTCCGGGGATATCCGCCCGACGACGCTCGCCCCCAGCGCGAAGGCGCGCAGCTGCTCCGGATCCCCGGGGATCTCCGTGCCGTCGCTGACTGCGCCCACGGGGATGCCGACGTCGCGGGCGATGGCGGCCACCGTGTGGGGCGAGTCGCCCGAGAGCACCTTGATCTCCACGCCCTGCTCGAGCAGGAAGGCGATCGTCTGCGACACGTTCGGGCGCAGCCGCTCGGCGATCACGACCAGGCCCAGGACGGCCGCCTCCGGCGGCGGCGCCTCGCCCGGCTCGCCCGGCAGCGGCGCGCGGCTGCTCGCGAGGGCCAGCACCCGCCGCCCGGCCCGCGCCAGCTCCCCGGCCAGCTCCCGCAGCTCCCCGAGCGCGAAGCGCTCGGGGGCGCCCAGGAGGTAGGTGGCGTCCTGCAGCTGCACCGCGCTCCAGCGCCGGCGGGAGTTGAACTGGACCTCCGCCAGCGCCGCGTGCGCCGCGGCCGGGTAGGTTTCGGCGATCGCCTGCAGGGTGGCGTTGGGCGCGGAGGCGCTGCTCGCCAGACGGCCGAGGGCCTCGGCCATCTGCTCCTCGGACACGCCCGGCGCGGGCTCGAGCGCGGCGACGCGCAGCGCGGATTCGGTGAGCGTCCCGGTCTTGTCCATGCAGATCACCTCGACCGACGCCAGCGACTCGATCGCGTTGAGCTGCTGGGCGAGCACGCCGCGGCGCGCCATCCGCGCGGAGGCGACTGCGTAGGTCAGGCTGACGAGCACCATCAGGCCCTCCGGGACGAGGCTCACCACACCGGCCACCGAGGTCGCGACCGCCGTGTGGCGGCCGACGTGGCGGTGGTAGAGGGAGTAGCCGAGCACGGCGCCGAGCAGCACCATCAAGACCACGAGCGCGTAGAGCAGCCGGTTGACGGCCTGTTCGAGCGGCGATCGCGGGTGCCTGAACGAGCGGGCCTCGCCGACGATCCGCGCCGCGAAGCTGTCGGCGCCGACAGCGCTCACGAGGTAGGAGCCGCTGCCCTCGGCCACGAACGCGCCCGAGTGGATGCGCTCGCCGCGCGTGCGCCCGACCGACTCGGACTCGCCGGTGAGCACCGACTCGTCGAGCCGCAGCTCGTGCGCATCCACGACCTCGCCGTCGGCCACGATCTGATCGCCGGCGCGAACGCGCACCAGGTCGCCGGGCACGACCTGCTCGACGGCCACGTCGCGGGGGCGACCGTCGCGCACCACAGCGGCCAGCGGGGCCACGAGCAGGGCGAGGCGGTCGAGGGCGTGCTTGGCGCGGATCTCCTGCGCGGTGCCGATCGAGGCGTTGGCCACGATCACGCCGAGGAACAGCGCGTCGCGCGCGTCCCCGAACAGCAGCGTCACCGCCCCGAAGGCGGCGAGGATGACGTTGAACACCGTCAGCACGTTTGCCCGCACGATGCTTCGATACGAGCGGCTGCTGGCCGGGCGCGGCGGGGTGCCGCGGGCCGCCAGCCTGGCCGCCGCCTCGGCCTCGCTCAGCCCCGCGCGCGCCGGCTCGGTCCGCTCAACGGCTCTCTGCACCGACCCCACCCCCGACCGCCAGCAACGTCCTGACCTGGCGGGCGATCTCGACGTCCTCGCGCGCGGTGAGCACGAGCGTGCGGACGGAGGCGCTGGCGGCGCCGATGTCGGCGTCGCCGCCAGCGCGGTCGTTGCGCTCCTCGTCGATCGAGACGCCCAGGAACGCGAGCCCCTCCCCGGCCCTGACGCGCACCGGGGCGCAGTGCTCGCCCACGCCGCCCGTGAACACGAGCGCGTCGAGGCCGCCGAGCGCGGCGGTCATCGCGGCGATGCCGGCGCGCAGCCGGTGGACGTAGACCTCGAGCGCCAGGCGGGCGTCCTGCTCGCCCGCGCCGGCGCGGGCGAGGATCGCGCGCATGTCCGCGCTGCCCGCGAGCGCGAGGAGCCCGGAGCGGTGCTCCAGCGCGTCCGTCAGCTCGCCGGCGGAGAGGTCCGCGCGCTCCATCAGCCACAGCAGCATCCCCGGGTCCACGCTGCCCGCCCGGGTCGCCATCACGAGGCCCTCCAGCGGTGTGAACCCCATGGTCGTGTCGCGCGAGACGCCGCCGTCGATCGCGCACAGCGACGCACCGGCCCCGAGGTGGCAGCTGACGATCCGCAGCTCGGCGGCGTCGCTGCGCAGCAGCTGCGGAGCGCGCCTTGCGACCCACGCGTGGGAGAGCCCGTGAAAGCCGTAGCGGCGCAGGCCCCAGCGCTCGCGCCACTCGGCAGGCAGGGCGTAGGTGGCGGCCGCGTCGCTCAGCGTGGCGTGAAAGGCGGTGTCGAAGCAGGCGACCGCGGGCAGCTCCGGCAGCGCCTCGCCCACCGCGTCGAGTGCCGCGAGCGACTTCTGCTGGTGAAGCGGAGCGAGATCGGACAGTCCGCGCAGCTCCGCCTCGATCTGGGCGTCGATCCTCACGGCTCCGCGGAAGCGCGCTCCGCCGTGCACGATGCGGTGGCCGATCGCCTCCGCCTGCGCGAGCTCGGAGCCGAGCGCGTCGCGCAGCTCCCGCGTGTCCACCCGCGATCGTGGCGCCGCCAGCTCCCGCGCCGCGATTGTCTCGTCGCGCTCGTCCAGCAGCGCCAGCTTCAAGCTGCTGGAGCCGGCGTTGACGGTGAGCACGCGCATGCGGGCCCTAGCCGCCTTCGGGAGCGGGCGGCTGCGCACCCGCAGGCGCAGGCCCGGTGCCGCGAGGCCACGTCCAGTCGCGCAGCTGCGGCGGGTCGTCGCCATGCTCGCGGGTGTAGGCGCGGTGGCGCAGCCGCTCATCGATCATGTGCTGGCGCAGGTGGGAGGCCCGCTCGAGCAGCCCCGGAACGCGGTCGATCACGTCCATCACGAGGTGGAAGCGGTCGAGGTCGTTGAGCATCACCATGTCGAACGGCGTGGTGGTGGTGCCCTCCTCCTTGTATCCGCGCACGTGGATGTTGGAATGGTTGGCGCGGCGATAGGTCAGGCGGTGGATCAGCCACGGGTAGCCGTGGTAGGCGAAGATCACGGGCCGCGCGGTGGTGAACAGGGCGTCGAACCCCTCCTCTGAGAGGCCATGGGGATGCTCGCTGTCGGGCTCCAGGCGCATCAGGTCGACGACGTTCAGCACCCTGACCTTCAGCTCGGGCAGCTCGCGCCTGAGGATCGCCGTGGCGGCGATGGTCTCCAAGGTGGGCACGTCGCCGGCGCACGCCAGCACCACGTCGGGCTCGGCCCCCTCGTCGCTGCTGGCCCAGTCCCACACGCCGATCCCGCGGGTGCAGTGCGCCACCGCCTCCTCCATCCCCAGGTAGTTGAGCGCCGGCTGCTTGCCGGCGACGATCACGTTGACGTAGTCGCGGCTGCGCAGGCAGTGGTCGGCCACGGACAGCAGGCAGTTGGTGTCGGGCGGCAGGTAGACGCGCACGATCTCGGCCTTCTTGTTGATCACGTGGTCGATGAACCCGGGGTCCTGGTGTGAGAAGCCGTTGTGGTCCTGGCGCCACACGTGCGAGGAGAGCAGGTAGTTCAGCGACGCCACCGGCCTGCGCCAGGGGATCCCGCGGGTTACCTTCAGCCACTTGGCGTGCTGGTTGAACATCGAGTCGACGATGTGGATGAACGCCTCGTAGCAGTTGAACAGCCCGTGGCGGCCGCTGAGCAGGTAGCCCTCCAGCCAGCCCTGGCAGAGGTGCTCGGAGAGGACCTCCATGACCCGCCCGTCGGGCGCCAGGTGCTCGTCGCCCGGGAGCGTCTGCGCCTCCCACGTGCGGCCGGTTGCCTCGAACACGGCGCCCAGCCGGTTGGACGCGGTCTCGTCGGGACCCATGATGCGGAAGCTCTCGCCGTTGCGCCGAACGACCTCGGCCAGGAAGCCGCCCAGCACGCGCGTGGCCTCGCTGGTGCTCGCCCCCGGCTGCGGGACCGCCACCGCGTGCTCGCGGAAGTCGGGCATCTCCAGCTCGCGCAGCAGCAGCCCGCCGTTGGCGTGCGGGTTGGCGCCCATGCGCCGGATGCCCGTGGGCGCCAGCGCGCTCAGCTCCGCGCGCACGGCGCCGTCCTCGTCGAACAGCTCCTCGGGGCGGTAGGAGCGCAGCCACTGCTCCAGCTGCGCCAGATGCTCGGGGTTGTGCTCCAGGTCCGCCAGCGGCACCTGGTGGGAGCGGAACGAGCCCTCGGCGGGCAGTCCGTCCACCTGCTTGGGGCCGGTCCAGCCCTTGGGGCTGCGCAGCACGATCATCGGCCAGCGCGGCCGCGCGATCTCGCCGTGCGAGCGCGCCCGCTCCTGGATCTGTGCGATCTCCCCGCTCACCTCGTCGAGCGTCGCCGCCATCAGCTGGTGCATCTGCAGCGGGTCGGAGCCCTCCACGAACCGCGGCGCCCAGCCGTAGCCCTCCAGCAGCGAGCGCAGCTCCTCGCCTGGAATCCTGGCCAGCACCGTCGGGTTGGCGATCTTGTAGCCGTTGAGGTGCAGCACCGGCAGCACCGCGCCGTCGCGGACGGGGTTGAGGAACTTGTTCGAGTGCCAGCTGGCGGCCAGCGGCCCCGTCTCGGCCTCCCCGTCGCCAACCACGCAGCAGGCCAGCAGGTCGGGGTTGTCGAACACGGCGCCGAAGGCGTGCAGGAGCGAGTACCCGAGCTCGCCGCCCTCGTGGATCGAGCCGGGCGTCTCGGGCGCGGCGTGGCTGGGGATGCCGCCGGGGAAGGAGAACTGGCGGAACAGCCTGCGCAGGCCCTCCTCGTCGCGGCCGATGTGCGGGTAGACCTCGCTGTAGGTGCCCTCCAGGTAGACGTTGGCGACCAGGCCCGGGCCTCCGTGGCCGGGACCCGCCACGAACAGTGCGTTCACCTGGCGCTGGCGGATCAGGCGGTTGAGGTGCGCGTAGAGGAAGTTCAGCCCAGGGGTGGTGCCCCAGTGGCCCAGCAGGCGCGGCTTGGTGTGCTCCAGGAGCAGCGGCTCGCGCAGCAGCGGGTTCTCCTGCAGGTAGATCTGCCCCACCGACAGGTAGTTTGCCGCCCGCCAATAGGCGTCCAGCCCGCGCAGCTCCGCGGGCGAAAGCGGGCCGGGTGGGGTGTTGGCGGGCGTGTTCTCGGGCACGGGAGCATTCCAGCAGGCCGGCGGCTCGTTTCCGGCTGTCCTCGATCCTCGCTCACGCCGCCCTCGGCGGCTTCCGCGCTGGGTCGAGGACCGTGTACGTAGAACCCCGCAACAGCATGAGTGCCTAACCCGGAGGTCGCGTGCAGCCTCCGCGCATAGCCTTGGCGACAGCGATCCAAGGAGAGATGAGATGTTCAAGAACGTGCTGGTGGGAGTGGACGGCAGTCCCAACGGACGCGATGCGGCGGCGCTCGCCTCGCGCCTCCTCGATCCCGATGGGAAGCTGACGCTCGCGCACGTGCACTCGGGCGAGCTGCATCCGCTCCACGCGATCACCCCCGGCCTGCTGGCCGAGGAGCGCCAGGCGTCGGCGAAGCTGCTTGAAGGCGAGCGCGCCGCCGCGGGGATCGATGCCGAGCTCGTCAGCGTGGTGGCCGCCTCTGCCGGCGGCGGCCTGCACCGCCAGGCGGAGGAGCAGAATGCCGACCTGCTCGTGGTCGGGTCGTGCCGCCGCGGCGCGTTCGGGCGCGTGATGCTGGGCGACGACTCGCGCACGGCGCTCAACGGAGCCCCCTGCGCGGTGGCGATCGCGGCGCGCGGCTACGCCGAGCACCCCACCCCGATCACCAAGGTCGGCGTCGGCTACAACGACTCGCCCGAGAGCAGGGCGGCACTCACGGCCGCCCGCAGCGTGGCGGCGCCGACGGGGGCGACGGTGCACGCGCTGGAAGTGGTCTCGATCCCGACCTACGCCTACACGGGGCTGATGCCGCCGACGATCGGCGAGGGCATCGAGGTGATCCTCTCCGAAGCCAACGAGCGCATGAGCAAGCTTCCCGACGTGGTCGGCCGTGCCGTCTACGGGCTGAGCGGCGAGGAGCTGGCGGCCTTCAGCGACGAGGTGGACGTCCTTGTGGTCGGCTCGCGCAGCTACGGGCCCGTTCGGCGCCTGGTGCTGGGCAGCACCTCGGACTACATGGAGCGCCACGCGCGCTGCTCGCTGCTGGTGCTTCCCAGGGCGGCGGCGCAGGGCGGCGCGGGCGAGCAGCTCGGCGCCGAGGCCGGCGTGGGCACGGCCGTCTGACCGGCACAGCCGGCGCGAGCGCTCCGAGGCTGCGGCCCGCGAGCGGCCGTCCGAGTCGCGGTCAGCGCCCATTCCGTCGCGCGAGCCGCTACCTTGACCGTGATGAGGGATCAGGACTTCTCCGCAGCGGGCACGGGGGCGGCCGACGAGGAGGCGGTGGCGCAGCCGATCCGCATCGTCCTGGCAGACGACCACGCGGTCGTGCGCAGCGGGCTGCGCCTGTTGCTGGACAGCGAGAGCGACTTCGAGGTGGTGGCGGAGGCCAGCGACGTGGACGGCGCCGCGCGCTACGTGCGCGGGCACCACCCGAGGGTGCTGGTGCTCGACCTCAACATGCCGGGCGGTTCGAGCCTGGAGGCGATCCCGGTGATTCGCGAGGAATCGCCGGACACGCAGATCGTGGTGCTGACGATGCAGCAGGAGCCCGCCTTCGCCCGCGAGGCGCTCGGCGCGGGTGCGCTCGGCTACGTGCTCAAGGAGGCCGCGGACGAAGAGCTGGTGGAAGCCGTCCGCCGCGCCGCGGTGGGCGAGAGCTATCTCAACCCGAGGCTCGGGGCGCGCATCGCCTCCGAGCCGCCCCCGGGGCCGCCGGACGACCTCTCCGAGCGGGAGGTGGACGTGCTGAGGCTGATCGCGCTGGGACACACCAACGCGGAGATCGCCGAGCAGCTGTTCCTATCGGTGCGGACGGTCGAGACGCACCGCTCGCACATCCAGCAGAAGCTGCGCCTGTCCACCCGCGCGGAGCTGGTCGGCTACGCCCTGGAGCGCGGGTTGATCGCCCGGTAGCGCTCTCTGCGGATCAGGCGCGCGCCCGATCCGCAGAGCCCCGGCCGGCTACGCCTTGGGTGGCGGCGGGCTGCCCGCCGCGTAGTGCTCCTTCCAGATCAATCGGTAGATCGGGATCTTGCGGGGCAGGCCGCGGACGCCCGGGATGAACGGGACGCAGATGAATGCGAGGCTCAGCACGCTCATCATGAGCATCACGAGGATGTCTGCGTTTGCGGATTCCTTGAACGGTTCGACCTGGTACCAGAGGGAATACAGCCACAGCCAGGCCTGGCCGGGGTAGCTGCCGGTCTCGTTCATCATGCCCCACTGCTCGCCGAGCAGGTGCTGGCCTTCGGCGCGTTCGGCGAGCAGCCCGCCGTCGGCCATGAACAGCAGCGGCTTGGTGTAGTCGGTCTGGAAGAACTGTTCGCTGGTCAGCAGGCTGCCGTCGAGGCCGCCGCTCTTGGCGAGATCCAGCAGGCCGGTCATCAGCGTCGGGACCGGGCCGGCACCGCTCGCCTGGACGGTCACGGCGCCTGTGGTCGAGTCGAGCGCCACCGTCTTGGGCGGGGTCTTCTTTTCTTCCAGCGCCGTTTCATATTCTTCAAGCGGCTTGGCGTAGGCTTCTCCCCAGGCCTTCTGGGTTGCTTCGGGCGCGGCCTGGTATTGGGCGATGGCGCTCTGCAGCGTCGGGTTGTCGGGGACCGTCTTCAGCGGGTCGATCACGAAGTCGTTGGCCGTGTTGATCGGATGGCTGACGCCCAGCCATTTCTGCGGGCGCAGGAACCAGGCGTTCACCCCCTTGCTGTTGTGGTTGTAGGGGGGGCCGTATTCGGCCGTTCCGCTGGTGCCGTCCAGCTGCTTCGCCGCGGCGGCGACGAAGTTGACCGGCAGGTCACGCGACCACTGGGCGATCGTGCTCGGTTTGTCGTCAGGCGAGGAGAACAGGACACTGAGCACGACCGCCAGCAGCGCGATCACGCCGACCGCGATGCTCGCCTCCTTGACGAGGTCGTAGGGGGCGTAGCGTCCCTTCCACGGCTGGGTGTTGTCCTTCGGGTGAAGCAGGCCTCCGAGGCGGCTCATGACTGGCCTCCCGTTGAGGCGGCGGCTGGACCGTCCGCGTCGGGTTTGGCGGCCGAGAGGGCTGCGGCGCGCTTGTCGAGGTCAAACGGCGGCACGACGCCGTGATTGCGCACCAGCAGGACGTGCGCGGCCACGAGCCCGACGATCGCCAGCGGCAGCAGCCACACGTGGTAGCTGTACATCTGGCCGAAGTTGGTGACGTTGAAGAAGGCGCCCACCCCGACCGAGTTGAGCCCGTCCTTGGCCTGCGTGGAGATCCACTGGGCGTCGAAGTTCTGCTGAGAGACGTAGCCGGTCAGCGCGGTGGGTATGGCGATCAGGAACGTCACCGCGCCGGTCATCCACACGCGGGCGCGGCCTCCGCGCCAGGCTGCCATCCAGTACTTGCCCCACAGGTGCACGACCATCACGAAGAAGAACAGCTCGACGGCCCACATGTGGATGCTGTTGAAGAAGTGCCCGACTCCCGTGTAGTGCCACCACGCTGGCCCCTTGAGGGCGAGGATCGAGCCGGAGATCAAGATCACGACCAGCGAGGCGATGGTGGCCACGCCGAACACGTAGATCCAGGAGGCGACGTAGGTCGGCTGGCCGTCGGGCAGCAGCTTCTCGGGCGGCAGGGCGGCGACCCCGGCTTCGCGGACGCGGACCGTCCACGAGCTCGGCCGCTGCGGCTTCGGCGGGGCGGCGCTCATGAGCCACCTCCCCGCCTGTGTGCGGCGCCGGGGAACGGCAGCAGGAGCGCCAGCACGAACACCACGAGCATCAGGACGATGACCACGACATTGGCCACCGCCATGTGGATGAAGCTCCAGTCCACTGTATGGGCGGGGTGATTCAGGTTGAACACCGCGCCGAGCACGCTTGACCCTAGGAAATTCAAGACCGGCCTCCTCGGTTTGCTGAGAACTCCATCATTCGAGGAGCCTAGGTGTGCACCTGCCCGGCACGCATCCGTACTTCTCCGCCATCGAGACTCGGCAATACGCCCCGCTAGTCTGGGCTGCGTGCGCCCCCCGCCCACAGCGCCGATCGCGGCGGGAACCCTGATCGTCGGCTACGCGGTCGCCGCGGGCACGGGCTCCCGGCCGCTCGGCGGCGTGGCCCTGCTCGTGGGCGGCCTGTGGTGCATGCGCGCGTGGTATCAGCGCCACGGCGCGCGTACGGCGGTGGAGCTGGGCGGCTTCGGCCTGGGGGCCTTCATCCTCTCCCATGTGCTCGCGCTGGCCCTCGGCGCCTGGCCCGCGGTGCTGCTCGTCGCGGCGGTGACCGCGGCGGTGACCTGGACGCGAGCCGATGCGCGGCCGGCGGGACCACTGGCATTCCGTCCGCCTACCAGGTAGATTTCCGCCATGGCACACGCGGCCGTCTCAACCAGGGGGGCCGAGGTGGGGAATGGGCCTCCAGCCACGATCGAGCGCCCCGACTTCCAGATCGTGCCCCGCGCGGGCCTGCCGATCGTCGCGATCGTCCTCGGTCTGACGATCGCCGGGATCGCGGTCAACAAAGAGTGGCCGCTGACGTTCCTGCACGTGGTCGGCGGCGCGGCCTGGACCGTGATCGACCTGTTCCTCGGCTTCGTGCTCGGGCCGATCATCGGCCGCCTCTCGATCCCGGCGCGAGTCGAGTTCACGACACGGCTGATGCCCAAGATGGTGCTGATCATGCCGACCGTGGTGACCGTCACGCTCGCCGCCGGGTGGCAGCTCGCCACCAAGCTGGGGAACACCCAGACGAGCTACCCGCTGCATGGCTGGATCGTGGCCAGCTACATCGTGGTGGGCGTGATGGCGGTGATCGCCCTCGGCCTGCTCGAGCCGGCGAACATCGCCGTGCTGGTCGAGATGAAGAAGCCGAGGCCCAACCCGGAGGTGATCGAGCGGCTGATGAAACGCTTCATCTACACGGCCGGCGCCACCGGGCTGATGCAGGTTGCGACCTTCGTGATCATGACCAGGCTGGCGGCCGGATGAGCACCCGTCGCCTGCCCCCCGTGACCCAGGTGGGCATGGTCTCGCTGGCGCTGATCGTCGCGAGCGGCATCTACCTCTCGGCCCACATCCCCAACCACGTCTCGCTCGCCCCGGCCGTCGTTCTGCTGTCCGCCTCGGCGCTGCTGCTGGCAGGGAACCTCGTCTCGCTCGCCCGTGTGCAGGGGTTCCCCTGGGCTCGTTTCCTCGAGATCGCCAGATGGGCGCTGGTGGCGTACGTGATCGTCGCGGGGATGATCGAGTACGCGTTCCTGCGCAACCATCTCAGCGGCGGGCCGCTGGTGGTGCTCACGCTTTCCCTCGTCGTGTTCGCGGTACACGTCCCGATCCTCATCGGCTTCACCGTCGCGCGCTATCACGAGAGCTAGCATCGGCCGATGCTCGCTCTGACCGCCGCTCCGGGGGCTCCGGGCAACGTACAGCTGCGCGAGGTGCCCGAGCCGCGGCCGTTGTCGGGGCAGGCGCTCGTGAGGGTCGGCGCCTTCTCGCTGAACCGCGGCGAGACCAGGCGCCTGGCGGACATGAACGACGGCGAGCTCACGGGCTGGGACGTGGCGGGGGTGCTCGAGCGGGCCGCCGCGGACGGGACCGGGCCGCCGCCGGGCACGCGCGTGGTCGGCCTGACTGGGCGCGGCGCCTGGGCGCAGCTGGCGGCGCTCGACACCGGCACGATCGCTTCGTTGCCCGACGGCGTCAGCGACGTGCAGGCGGCGACCCTGCCGGTTGCGGGGCTGACGGCCCTGAAGGCGCTGGACATCATCGGCCCGGTGCTCGCACGTAGCGTTCTGGTGACAGGCGCCAGCGGCGGCGTCGGGCGCTTCGCGGTCCAGCTCGCCAAGCTGGCGGGCGCTCGCGTGAGCGGCGTCTCGGCCAGCGCCGAGCGTGCGCGCGGCCTGCGCGAGCTGGGTGCCGATGAGGTGCTGAACACGCTGGAGCCCGCCGGCCCCGAGTTCGACGCGATCGTGGAGGGCGTCGGCGGCGCCACGCTCGCGGCCGCGCTGCAGCGCGTGGCCCCGTTCGGCGCGATCGTCTCCTTCGCCTCAAGCGATCAGGCGCCGGTCCATTTCCCAACCCGGGCGTTCTTCGGGCGCGCGCCGGGCGCCCGCCTGCACGGCCTGTTCCTGTTCGCCCAGCTCGAGCGCGAGCGCTCGGGCACGCGCGACCTGGGCCGCCTCGTGGGCCTGGTGGCGGACGGCCGCCTGGACTGCTCGGTTGACTTCGAGGGCTCCTGGCGCGCGGCGCCCGAGGCGATGGCCGCACTGATGGATCGCCGGATCGCAGGCAAGGCGGTGCTGCATGTCGACTGAGACCGCTCCGCCGCGGTCGGGGGTCGAGCACTCGCCATCTACGCGGCGGTGAGGGACGCCGGGGGCCTCAGCCGCTGGTGAAGCGGGCGGCCTCCTCGGAGCCGGCGGTGGCGTTGCCCTCGCTGTAGGAGTGCGCGCCGGCGCCGGCGAGCTTGCCGCCGTCCACGATCAGGTACTCCTCGCGGATCGGGCGCCCGGCGAAGAAGCACTCCAGGATCTCGCGCGTGCCGGCCGCGTAGCGGGCCTGCGCGGAGAGGCTCGTGCCGGAGGTGTGCGGCGTCATGCCGTGGTGGGGCATGGTGCGCCACGGGTGGTCCCTGGGCGCGGGCTGCGGGAACCAGACATCGCCCGCGTAGCCGGCGAGCTGCCCGCTGGCGCACGCAGCGGCGACGGCGTCGCGGTCGCAGATCTTGCCGCGCGCTGTGTTGATGAGATAGGAGCCCCGCTTCATCCTGGCGAGCAGCTCCGCGTCGAACAGGTTCTCGGTCTCGGGGTGCAGCGGCGCGTTGATGGTCACCACGTCGCAGACCTCCACAAGCGACTGGACGGTGGGGTGGAAGGTGACGCCCAGCTCCCGCTCGAGATCCGCGGGCAGGCGGTGGCGGTCGGTGTAGTGCAGCCCCACCTCGAACGGCTTCAGCCGCCGCAGCACCGCCGAGCCGATCCGCCCGGCGGCCACAGTGCCGACCTGCATGCCCTCGAGATCGTAGGAGCGCGAGACGCAGTCGGCGATGTTCCAGCCGCCGTCCACCACCCACTGGTAGGAGGGGATGTAGTTGCGCACCAGCGCCAGGATCATCATCACCACGTGCTCGGCCACGCTGATGCTGTTGGAGTAGGTCACCTCGGCGACGGTCACGCCGTGCTCGATGGCCGCCTGCAGGTCAACGTGGTCGGAGCCGATCCCCGCGGTCAGCGCCAGCTTCAGCTGCGGCGCCTTGGCGATCCGCTCGGCGGTCAGGTAGGCGGGCCAGAACGGCTGGGAGATCACGACCTCGGCGTCGGCGAGCTCGCGCTCGAACACCGAGTCCGGGCCGTCCTTGTCCGAGGTGACGATCAGCTCGTGCCCGAGGCCCTGCAGGAGCTCGCGCAGGCCGAGCTCGCCGGAGACGCTGCCGAGCAGCTCGCCGGGCGTGAAGCCGATCGCATCGGGCGTGGGCGCGCTCTGCCCGTCGTGGTAGCGCTCGATCTTGGGGATGTCATCGCGCGCGTAGGCCGGCGGATAGCCGTCGACCGGATCGTCGTAGAGCACGCACAGGACCTTCGCCATGAGCTGATCCCTTCCTCGCTGTTTGCCGTCCCGCTCCGCTCGGGCGCTGAACGCGGTCAGCCGATTATGAGCCAGCGGGCCCCGTGGTTGTATCGTCGTCTTGCGTGGGACCCGAACGGCTTCTCCGGCGCGATGACTGAACAAGTTCGCCATCCCCTGTTCGCTCGCCTATACGCGCGGTTGGCGCCGCTGGCGGAAAGCCGCGGCGGGGCGGAGCATCGGCGCGAGCTGCTGGAAGGGTGCGCCGGGCGCGTGCTCGAGATCGGCGCGGGCAGTGGCTCCAACTTCGCCCACTACCCCAGCACGGTCGACGAGGTGATGGCGCTGGAGCCCGAGGCCCATCTGCGCGAGCACGCCCGGCGGGCCGCCGCCCAGGCGGCGGTGCGGGTGTCCGTGTGCGGCGGTCACGCCGCCAGCCTGCCCTTCGAGGAGGGCAGCTTCGACGTGGGCGTGGCCTCGCTGGTGCTCTGCTCGGTGTCCGACCAGCAGGGTGCGCTGGCGGAGCTGTTCCGCACCATCCGCCCGGGCGGTGAGCTGCGCTTCTACGAGCACGTTCGCGCGCACAGCTCGGGGGAGGCGCGCGTCCAGGATCTGGCCGACGCCACCTTCTGGCCGCGCATCGCCGGCGGCTGCCACCTCGGACGCGACACCAGCGCGGCGATCGAGCGCGCGGGCTTTGAGATCGAGCGCTGCGAGCGCTTCGCGTTCAGCCCCGCGCGCTATCTGCCGCCCGCCGCGCACATCCTCGGCGCGGCCCGCCGGCCATGAGCGCGGCCCGCCGGCGATGAGCGCGGCCCGCCGGCGATGAGCGCGGCCCGCCGGCGATGAGCGCGGCTCCCGCCGCGGCTCGTGCCTCCGGGCGCTGCACTCGGACATAATCCCCGCGATGAGAGCTATCCAGATAGTCGAGGAGTCCGGTCCCGACAGTGCGCTGGCGCTCGTCGAGCTGCCCGAGCCCGAGGCCTCGCACATACTCACGCCCGGTGAGGGCGTGGTGGTCGAGGTGCACGCCGCGGGCGTGTCGTTCCCGGAGCTGCTGCAGACGCGGGGCGAGTACCAGATGAAACCGCCGCTGCCGTTCGTGCCCGGGAGCGAGGTGGCGGGCGTGGTGCTCAGCGCTCCGCCCGGGGCGTCGGTCGCGCCGGGCGAGCGGGTGGCGGCGTTCTGCGCGCTGGGCGGCTTCGCCGAGACGGCTGTGGCGCCCGAGTTCTTCACATTCGCGCTGGCCGACGAGCTGGACTTCGCGCAGGGGGCTGGGCTGGTCCTCAACTACCACACGGCCTACTTCTCGCTCCTCATGCGCGGGCGCCTGAAGGAGGGCGAGAGCGTGCTCGTCCACGGCGCCGCCGGCGGCGTCGGCACAGCCTCGATCCAGGTCGCCAAGGCCATCGGTGCGAGCACGATCGCGCTGGTCTCGAGCGAGGCCAAGCGGCAGGTGGCCGAGGAAGCGGGCGCCGATCGCGTGGTGCTCCTGGGCGACGCCTGGAAGGACGAGGTCAAGGAGCTCTCGGGCGGGGGCGTGGACGTGGTGCTGGACCCCGTGGGCGGAGAGCGCTTCACCGACAGCCTGCGCAGCCTGCGCGAGAACGGCCGGCTGATCGTGGTGGGCTTCGCGGGCGGCTCGATCCCGGAGGTCAAGGTCAACCGGCTGCTGCTTGGCAACACCGAGGTCATCGGCGCCGGCTGGGGCGCTTACGTGATGGGCAAGCCCGATCTGAACCGCGAGATCGGCGCCCAGGTGGGCCGCATGGTGGACGAGGGCTTCATCCGCCCGATCGTCGGCGAGCGCTTCCCGCTGGAGCGCGCGGCGGACGCGCTGAGGACGCTCGACGAGCGCCGCGCCACGGGCAAGATCGTGCTCGACGTGCGCGCGGGCTGAGCGCCCGCGGCCCGGCTAACCGGCCTTCAGCAGCTCGCGCCAGCCGTCGGCGTCGAGCACGGCCGGCTCGGTCGAGTCGATGAAGTCGATCAGCACGTCGATAAAGCGCTCGGGCTCGTCGAGCTGCGGGAAGTGCCCGGAGTGGGCGAACACCTCCAGGCGGCTGCCTGGCAGCTGCTCGTGGGTGGCGCGGCCGTGGGCGACGGGTATCAGCGAGTCCTGCTCGCCCCACATCAGCAGCAGCGGCACGTGCTCGGCGAGGTAGAGGCGGTTGGCGGCGTTGACGCGCTGCCCGCCCGGCTCCACCACCGAGCGCAGCGTGTGCAGGAACGCCGCGCGCGTCTCGCGGTCGGACAGCGTGGCGTGTCCACGGGCGATCTCCTCGATGTCCGTCCCCGCCCGCAGCCCCACGCGGCGCAGCAGCGCACCGGCCATGCGTCCCACCTCGAGCAGCCGGCTGGCCGCCAGCAGCGGCAGGAGGAGATCCGAGCCGGGTAGCGTGGCGGCCCGCAGCAGCAGGCTCACGTCGCGCCCGAGGCCGCCGCTGTCGAGCAGCACGAGCCGCTCGCAGCGCTCGGGGAACTGGTAGGAGATCTGCATCGCGATCCCTCCGCCCAGCGAGTGCCCGAGGAAGCTCGCGCGGTCGTGGCCGAGGGCGAGCAGCAGATCGCGCACGCTGCTGGCGTGGGCGCCGAGTGAGTAGTCGCCCTTGGGCTTGGCCGAGTGCCCGTGGCCGATCAGGTCGGGGGCGATCACGGTGAAGCGCCGGGCCAGGTAGGGCATCACCCGCCGCCACGTGCTCGAGTCCGCCGTGATCCCGTGGATCAGCACCAGGACGGGGCCGCTGCCGGCTTGGCGATAGGCGACGCGGTGCCCGTGGAGGGTCAGCTCGCGCAGCTCGAGCTCGTCGGCGGGGCTCAGGGTGCTCAGGCTCATGCGCAGCCTTCAACAGTAGCGCTCGCCGAAGGCGGAACCGGTGTCTACGGGGGTTATCCCGAGGTTGGGCTGGGGGGAGCGCCGCCCTCCGCTCGGTGGCCGGCTGCATCGACAGGGACGCGCGGCCCGCTCAAAATCGAAAGGGCATGAGCGCCGCCGCGGAAAAGCTCGCCCCGCCCGTGCCGGCGGGCCCCACGCCGGAGGAGATCCAGGCTCCGGTGCTGGAGAGCCTGGATCGGGCGGTGACGGCGCTGATCACGGGGGTGCCGCCGCTGCTGCTGGCGCTGGCGGGCTGGCAGCTGTGGAACCGCGAGCTGCGCTGGCTCGACGTGGTGATCTTCGTGGTGATGTACGTGCCGGTCGGGCTGGGCGTGACGGTGGGCTTTCACCGGCTGCTGACGCATCGCAGCTTCAAGACCTCGGCGTGGATGCGGGGCATCCTGGCGGTGCTGGGCACGATGTCGGTGGAGGGTCCGGTGATCTCGTGGGTCGCGGACCACCGCAAGCACCACGCCTACTCCGACCGCCTGGGCGACCCCCACAGCCCCCATGTGGACCACGGCGGCGGCTGGCGCGGCGCCCTGCGCGGCCTGGCCCACGCGCACGTGGGCTGGCTGTTCGACCACAGCCAGCGCGGGGCCCGCGAGCGCTTCGCGCCCGATCTGCTGAGCGATCCGGTGGTGGCGCTCGTGGACAGGACGTTCCTGTTGTGGTCGCTGCTGGGGCTGGCGATCCCGTTCGGCCTCGGCGTGCTGATCGGCGGCACTGTGAACGCGGGCCTTGACGGCATGCTGTGGGGCGGCGCCGTGCGCATCGTCCTGCTTCACCACGTCACCTACAGCATCAACTCGCTGTGCCACTTCTTCGGGCGGCGGCGCTTCCTGACGGACGATCACTCGCGCAACCTGCTGTGGCTGGCGCCGTTGTCCTTTGGCGAGGCGTGGCACAACAACCACCACGCCTTCCCCACCTCTGCGTTCCACGGCCTGGGCCGCACGGAGATCGATTTCTCTGGGCTGCTCATCACTGCGCTGGAGCGCGCGGGGCTCGTGTGGGACGTGCAGCGGGTCGCGCCTGAGCGCCAGGCCGCCAGGGCGCTGGCACGCTGAGCGCTCGGCGCGGGCGGCGCGGGCGGCGCCGTGGGAGGATTGCCGGGATGGATCAACGCGCTCGGCTCTCGCCGGAGGCGTCCGTGCCAGGCGGCGCGGACGTTCACCGCTGGATGCCGGCCCTGGCGGCCGGGCTGTCGATTGGCGAATACGCGCGTTCGCTGATGCGCAGGCTGGCGTTCCTGGCGGCGGTCCTGCTGGCGGCCATCTGGGCGCTGGCCGGGCAGGGCTACTTCTGGCCGGCGTGGGCCTGGCTCGGGCTGGGCGACCTGGTGTTGCTGGACTTCACGGCCGGCTGGGCGTGGCGCCATCCCCCGGGCGCGGCGCGGCGGGTGGCCTGCGTGTGGGCGCTGGTGGGCGTGGCGGCGGTGATCCTGGTGTTCACGTGGCTGCTGACGTGGCTGCTGGCGGGCGTGCACGAGTTCTGGCCGGCGTGGGCGCTGCTGGGCCTGGCGACGGCAGGCAGCGGCTACTCGCTGGTGGCGTTGCAGGACCGCGTGCTGGTCGCCCAGGGGCGCCGTGCGCTGCGCGCCCGGATCGACATGCTGACGCGCACCCGCCGCCAGGCGGTGGACGCCCAGGCGGCGGAGCTGCGACGGATCGAGCGCGACCTGCACGATGGCGCGCAGGCGCGGCTGGTCGCGCTGACGCTGCAGCTGGGCCGCGCGGAGCTGCGCGTGGGCGATCAGCCGGAGGTCCGCCAGCTGATCCACGACGCTCAGCGCGAGGCCCGCCACGCGATCGCCGAGCTGCGTGACCTGGCGCGCGGGATCGTGCCGCCGCTGCTGGCCGACCGCGGCCTGGTGGCGGCGGTGGAGTCGCTGGCTGCCCGCTATGGCCTGGGCACCTCGATCGACGCGGACACGCACCGCAGCCTGGCGCCGGCGGTGGAGAGCGCGGCCTACTTCGTGATCGCGGAGGCCCTCACGAACACGGCCAAGCACGCCGACGCCGAGCGCAGCTGGGTGGCGATGAGCGACGAGCACAGGGCGCTGGCGGTGCTGGTGGGCGACGACGGCACGGGAGGCGCGGACGCTGAGGGCCTGGGGCTGGCAGGGCTGCGCGCCCGCGTGGAGGCGCTTGACGGGAGCCTGCACGTGGAGAGCCCGCCGGGCGGCGGCACGGTCGTGGAGGTGAGGCTGCCGTGCGGGTAGTGGTGGCGGAGGATCTGGCGCTGCTGCGCGAGGGGCTGGTGGCGCTGCTGCGCGAGAACGAGATCGAGGTGGTGGCCCAGGTCGAGGACGGCCCGGGGCTGCTGCGGGCGATAGCGGGCCACAAACCGGACCTGGTGATCGTCGACGTTCGTCTGCCGCCCACCTACAGCGACGAGGGCCTGCTGGCGGCGATCGAGGCACGCAGGCGCCAGCCGGCGCTGGGCGTGCTGGTGCTCTCCCAGTACGTGGAGACGGCCTACGCCAGCGAGCTGATCGGCGAGGACACGGCTGGGATCGGCTACCTGCTGAAGGAGCGCGTGGGCGACGTGCGCGCGTTCCTGGACGCGCTGCGGCGCGTGGCGGCGGGAGGCACGGTGCTCGACCGCCAGGTGGTGGCGGAGCTGCTGGCTCCGCGCGACGGCGCCGTGGAGGGCCTGTCGGGGCTGACGGCGCGCGAGCGCGAGGTGCTGGCGCTGATGGCGGAGGGACGCTCGAACGCGGCGATCGCGGAGAGCCTGGTGGTCACCTCGGGGGCGGTGGAGAAGCACATCACCAATATCTTCTCCAAGCTCGAGCTTCCCGCATGCGATGACGATCATCGCCGGGTGCTGGCCGTCCTGGCGTATCTGCGCCTGGCGCGGTAGCTGCGCGCTGCGGCTCGGAGACCTGATAAAAACACGCAGATCGATATGAGGATCCGCTCATGAAGGTCATCGGCGCAGGGCTGCCGCGCACCGCGACCACCACTCAGATGTTCGCGCTCGAACAGCTCGACTGCTGTCCGTGCTACCACATGCGCGACCTGCTCGTCGATCTCGAGGGTGGCCTGCCGCTGTGGGAACGTGTCGCGGAGGGCACCCCCGACTGGGAGGCCATCTTCGGCACGGCGCGCTCGACCGCGGACTGGCCCGCGGCCCGCTACTACCGCGAGCTGATGGACTACTACCCGGAGGCGAAGGTGCTGCTGAGCGTCCGCGGTGGCGAGGAATGGGCGCTCAGCATGCAGCAGACGGTGTGGGGGATCTTCCACGGCGACACGGTCATCCACCACCTGTGCGAGGCACGCGCCGTGCTGGACCCGCTATGGCAGCGCTACATGAAGCTGATGCGCCACTTGACCTGGGACGACGGGGTCGGCGCGCTCGCGGGCGACAGCTCGACCACCGAGGGCCTGATCGCTGTGATGGAGCGCTGGAACGAGTCCGTCAAGGCGAGCGTTCCGGCCGAGCGCCTGCTCGTGTGGGATCCGCGCGAAGGCTGGGAGCCGCTGTGCGAGTTCCTGGAGGCTCCCGTTCCGCCCAAGCCGCTGCCGCGGCTGAACGACACCGACTCCTTCCGTGAGGGCATCATCGGCGGTGCCCTGGACGTGGTGAACGAGTGGTGGGACGTGCGCGAGCGACCGATCAGCGGGCTGCACGGCGCCGTCCTCACTTGAGGGCGATGCCAGAGCGCGGAGCGGTTTGATGGCCGGCGATCTGCTGGAGCGGGTGCGCGCGGAGATCGACGCGCGCCGCAAGGAGCTGCGCCCCCATCTGGCCGAGTACGAGCGGCTGCTGAGCGCCGCGGAGGCGCTGGGGATAGGCATCGGCGAGGCCGGCGTGAGCCTGCCGCGAGCGGCCGCCCGCAGAGCGGCCCGCCCCGCGGCCGTCGCCCGCAAGCCCGCAGCGGGCAGGTCCTCCCGCGGCGCGGCCCCCAAAGCCCCCAAGCGCAAGGCGGCGACTCCCAAGGCGGCGACTCCCAAGGCGGCGCCGGCGCGGAGACCCCCCACGGCCAGGTCCGGCAAGACACGCTCGCCCGCCCTGAGAGGCGCCGCCCAGCACGCGATCGCAGCGGCGCTGGAGCACGGCTCGCACACGGTCGGCGAGCTGGCGGTGGTCACGGCGATGAGCGCGCCGAGCGTGCGCGAGAGCTTGCGGCGGATGCTGAGCGCGGGGGCCGTGGAGCGCGCCAGGCGCGAGGGCAAGGCGGCCTATGCGCTGGCTGCCGCCGCGGTCGCCGGTCGCTGACCCACCGAGCGGGCGATCCCCAGAGAGCGGGGCGTGGGAGGCAGAGCGGAGCTCGCGGCCGTCAGGCGGGCGCCGGCGCGGGCTGCTTGGACGCCCTGGCGGCCTTGGCGGCGGCCCTGGGACCGAGGAAGGGCGTGAGCGCCATGTAGATCAGCTGGGGGGCGGCCTCGGGCAGCTGGGCGATGCAGGCGTTCTCGATGTAGTGGTGCAGGACCTGCACCACGCCTCCGGCGACGGCCTCGGCGGCGATGGCGGGCACGGTGGCGCCCTCGCGGGCCAGCTGGTAGCCCGGTTGCAGGTAGACGGCGAAGCCGCGCAGAGCCGCACTGCGTATCTCGATCGCCTCGGGGCTGGAGGCGAACGTGTCGACGAGGATCAGGTGCGCATGGGCGGGCTCGGAGGTCAGGTAGGCGATCAGCGCGCCCAGGCCGGCGGCGACGGCGCGGGGCCAGTCGTGTTCGTATGCCTGGTAAGCCTCGGCGGTGATCTGGAGCGCCTGGTGCAGGCCGACCTTCTGTGCGCCCAGGTGGGCGTCGTGCTTGGAGGCGTAGATGCTGTAGAAGGTCTGGTTGGAGACGTTGGCGCGCCGCGCGATCTCCGGAATCGTGAGGCCGGCGAGCCCCTTCTCGGCGACGATTGCCGCGGTCGCGTCCACGATCCGCTCGCGCTGGCTTTTGACGATGAGCTGGCGCGGCAGGTCGCTGCGGCCGCTCGGCAGGCGGCCCTCGGCCCGGCGGGCACGCGGGGATGCCTGCGCGGCGCACGCCTCGCCGCGCGTGAGAGCGGGGGCGCCCAGGCCGGGCGGCACCTTGCGCGGGTAGGAGGTGGCCCAGGCGGCGAGCTCCTCGACGAGGCCCGGCAGCTCGCCCTCGCGGCCCTCGCGCAGGCGCGCGGAGCTGACCTCGCGGATGCCGCCGATGATCACCTTGACGGTCAGGTCGGCCTTGCCCCGTGCGGGCGCTCCGTCGCGGCTGGCGAGGATGCGCGCCTCGAGCGCATCGAGGGTCCGGCGGCGGCGTTCCAGCGCGCGCGGGCCGGCGCCGAAGGCGCCGAGCATCAGCAGCGACATGGCGTCGGGCTCGGCCACGGCCAGATCGGCGAACGCGTGCATGGCCCCGCTCAGGCGCTGGTCACCGGGGCCGTCGGCCTCGTAGGCGCTCATCACGGTGCGGGCGGTCCGCTGGGCGATCTCGTCATAGGCGCTCAGGAACAGCTCTTCCTTGTCGCTGAACAGGCTGTAGAAGGTCGGCTGTGAGACGTGCGCGAGCTTGGCGAGGTCGAGGATGCGCACGGACGGGTAGCCCTTCCGGGCGATCAGCTCGATCAACGCTCCGCGCAGGCGTTCGCACTGGTCGGCCTTGACGATCTCGGGGTCCAGGCCGTGGGTGCCGGTCGGCAGCGGCCGATAGCGCTCCGCTGAGCCGCCGTCCCCTCGCGCGCTCCCGGCGGCGACGATCGATGCGGTGTCATCGGCGGTGAGCGGCTTGTGCGTGACATCGCTGGCGGCCATGCCGATCAAACCTCCCCCTTGACAACTAGCAAAATCGAGAGTATCAAACTCGTTCACGGCTTGGTCACAGCGTTGGGCGTGGCGATTGGCTGGAGATCACCCCTTGATGGCGCGCGAGCTGCCGAGCAGGGCCCCGCTTGCGTCGAGCGCCTGGACCTGCACGTATGGCTCCGGGCCGGGTGCTTTCAGGGACGTCTCAAAGCCGCTGCTGACGGCGGTGGCAACGGGCGCGAGCTGCTGCACGGAGGGCCCGGCCAGCAGGCGCCAGCTGGCGGTGCGGGTGTCTCCGTTCCAGCTGGCATAGACGGTCACGGGCGCGCCGGCGGAGGATTCGCCGCCGGCAGAGCTGGAGGCGACGATGGCGGGTGCTTCGCTGGGCGTGCCGGTCCAGGTGAAGCGGTAGCCCCGGTATGACTGGTAGGAGCCGTGCATGTGCACGTCGAACAGGAGCGTGCCGCCGGCGCTGAACTCGGAGAAGTAGGGCGCGGAGCCCCAGCCGAGGAACACGTCGCCGTTGGCCAGCGTCTGGAGCCCGCCCTGGCTGCCGGCCGACAGCGTGGGGGTGGGATGCTCGTACTGCGCGAGCACCGTGTCGGTTCGCTTGGCGGGATCGAGCGTGACGACGATCCCGCGCGACTGCGGGTGGACCTTGGGGACGGCGCCGTTGTCGAAGATGCTGATGGTGCCGTTGGGCAGCACGGTAGCGTCGTGCTGGAAGGCGGTGGTGGCGCCGGGGCCGAGCTTGAAGGCGGAGTGCCTGCCGCCGATGCGCGTGAGCACCTGGCCGCTGAGCGTGCTCAGCTCATACAGCGCGGAGGTGTTGCGCGCGGAGATCAGCGTCCTGCCACCGGCGAGCTGGTCGATGGAGTTGAGGTGGAAGTAGTCGAACGGCCACTGGGTGCTGGAGCTGGTGGCGGAGCTGTAGGAGTCGGCCAGGCCCACGTGGTCGAGGCTGTGCCACTCGCGCCGCACCAGGCCGGTGCTCAGGTCCAGTTCCTGGAAGATGGTGTCGGTCACGGCGCCGCCGGCGGGCCCGCCGAGGGATGACAGGTTGCAGTCGATCGGGTCGAACACGCTCAGCAGGGCGGTGCCCTGCGGGGTGATGTGGAAGTCGTGCAGGTCCGCTGTCAGGCCGTTGCCGGCGTGCACGCGCCCGAGCGGCCGGTAGGAGCTGTCGTAGATCACCTCTTCGCCCTGGCCGAATCCCTGCGTGGTGATGCGGCCCTGCCACCAGGTGAGCACGGGCGTGCTGCCGTCCTGCTGCACCTGCAGGTTGGAGGCGGCGGTGCCGCTGGGCAGCGCGTCGAACCAGATCAGGTTGCCGGCTTCGTCGAAGATCATCGGCCCGGCGGGTCCCGCCCCGGAGTAGGGCGCGGCGAAGATGTAGCCGGGCGCGGTCTGGGAGGAGCGCGCGGTCACGGCCAGCGAGGGCGGCTGCAGTTCGGGGCGCGAGTGGAAGTGCTGGATCTGGTTGTCACTGCGCGCCACGTGCGCGGTGGCGGTGAAGAGCCGCGTGTCCTGGTGGGCGACGACGAAGCTGTAGCTGAACGCCCGCTCGGCGGAGCCGGCGGCGAGCTTGCCGCGCACGGTCACGGTCTCGCCGGCCTGGAACGGGCTCCTCGCCACGAAGCTGGCGCCGTCGCCCTGGGAGTAGGCGACGAGGCGCCCGCTGTGCGAGCCGCTGTGCGAGCCGCTGGCGAGCACGCCGGAGATGGCGCTGGCGGGCGCCCCCAGCAGGCTGATCTGGGTGTGCGGCGAGGCGTCGTATGAGCCGGGCAGCGGCGAGACGGCGAGGCTGGTTCCGCCCAGCAGCGCCGAGCGGTTGAGCTGTGCGGCTTCGCAGCGGGGGGCGCTCGGGGCGGTGAAGGCGGCCTGCTCGGAGACGATCCGCCGCGAGGCGAGGGCCAGCGTGACGATGCTGGAGAGGCTCACCAGCACGCCGCCGGCCAGGAGCGATCTACGCAGCCACATCACTGAGCGCCGGCCTCCTCTGCGCCTCAACCGGCGGATGGTGCCACCGCCTTGGAGGTCCCGAGCACCCTGCCGGAGGCGCTCAGGGCGCGGACCTCGAAGAGGGCGGCGGCGGGCGCGGTGAGGATCGTCTCAAAGCCGCTGCGCGGCGCCGTGGCGAGGACGGCCAGGTGCGCGGCGCTGGCTCCGCTGAGCAGCTGCCAGGAGGCCACGGTGGTGGCGCCGTTCCAGCTGGCGTACACGGTCGCGCTGGCGCCTGTGGTGGTGGCGCTCAGCGTGGGGGGATCGCTCGGCTGCCCGTTCCAGGGCAGGCGGTAGGCGCGGTAGCTGTTCTCGCCGTGGGGCAGTTGGGCGTCGTAGGTGATCTGTCCCTGGGCGTTGAATTCGGTCAGGTTGGGAAGCCCGCCCCAGCCGACCATCCAGCCGCCGCCGGGCAGCGCCTGCACGTTGCCCTGGGAGTTGGTGGCGAGCGGGCCGCTGGTGCGCACGAGCTGGCCGGTCAGCGTGGCCGTCCTGGCCTTCAGGTCGAGCTTCACGAGCTCGCCCCGGGACGGCGGTTTGACGGGGGGCGCGCCCTCGTCGTCGAACAGGCTGATCTCGCCGTTGGGCAGCCACGCGGCGTTGTGCTGGTAGGCGAACTGCACGCCCGGCCCGAGCGCGAACGTGCTCTTCTTGCCGCCCAGGCGCCACATGACATCGCCGCTGCGCGCGCTGATGTCATACAGGGCCCAGGTGTTGCGCGCGGAGATCAGGATGTTCCCGTGGCTGTCGGTGACGAGCGAGTTGATGTGGAAGTAGTCATACGGGGCGCCGACTGCGGCGGGCAGTTTGGAGTAGGACTCCGAGACGTCGACATGGGCGAGGCTGTGCCACTCCCACATGACCAGGCCGGTGTGGACGTCGATCTCCTGGATCACGCCCTCGACGGCCACGCCGCCGGCGGGCCCGCCCGCCGAGGTCAGGTTGGCCTGCAGGGGACTGTAGGCGAGGACGAACGCGGAGCCCTGGGGGGTGACGTTGAACTCGTGCTCGTCGGCCTGCAGCCCGTTGCCGGCGCGCACGACGGAGACGGTCTTGTAGTTGGCGTTGGCGATCACGTCTTCGCCGAGGCCGTAGCCGAGCTGGATGGTGTGTCCCTGCCACCAGGTGAGGTCGTTCTTGCCGTGG
>Ga0075520_1000090_pt1 | contig 30305 bp, 25 predicted proteins | sample NGEPerB_FD_75100 | JGI IMG/M metagenome (GOLD analysis project Ga0075520, IMG submission 75100) | Arctic peat soil microbial communities from the Barrow Environmental Observatory site, Barrow, Alaska, USA - NGEE PermafrostAB12-B | ecosystem: Environmental > Terrestrial > Soil > Wetlands > Peat ... | reverse complement strand
CTGCCCAACCCCACAGTGGATGAGTCCATGTCTGCGAAAAGCGGCCAGGCGACAGCCGTTTTCGCCGGCGGCTGTTTCTGGGGCGTGCAGGCGGTTTTCCAGCATGTGAAGGGCGTCGTCAGCGCCACCTCCGGCTACTCGGGCGGCCCTTCCATCTCCGCGGAATATGAAGTCGTCAGCACCGGGACTACGGGACATGCCGAGTCGGTGAAGGTGGTTTTCGATCCCGCAAGGATTTCCTATGGTCAGCTCCTCAAGGTGTTTTTCTCCGTCGCGCATGACCCAACCGAGTTGAATCGCCAGGGACCGGACACAGGGACGCAGTATCGCTCGGTGATCTTCTACAGCAGCGATCAGCAGAAGCACATTGCGCAGGCCTACATCGCGCAGTTGGACCAGGCCAAGGTATTTCCGCATGCGATTGTGACCCAGGTGGTTCCGCTGAAGGCGTTTTATCCGGCGGAAGGTTACCACCAGAACTATGCCACGCTTCATCCTGACAACCCGTATATCAAGTACAACGATCTACCGAAGGTGGCGAACCTTCAACAGCAGTTTCCCAATCTGTATCGCGCGTCAATCGCTGGAAACTAAGAAACTTCAACCTGGCAGGTTCATCGATATGAGTGACCGTCGAAGCTTTCTCAAAACAGCTTTTCTAACCCTGTCTGGAGTAGCGTTTATGAGCGTGTTGAACGATAAGGAATCAAACGCCGTGCCCGCCGCGGATTACGTCGAGGTGGTGGAGTTCAAAGATTCGGGCGAAAAAATCGGCCCCGAGCGCGTGAAGAAAGTGGTCAAGAGCGATGCCGAATGGCGCGCGCAATTGACGCCTGAGCAATTTAACGTGACCCGGCACGCGGGGACCGAGCACGCCTTCACCGGCCAGTACTGGGACTTGCACGCCAAGGGGATCTTCCGTTGCGTGTGCTGCAAGAATGCGCTGTTCAGCTCGGCAACCAAGTTCGACTCGGGCACGGGCTGGCCCAGCTTCTGGGCTCCCATCGCCAAAGAGAACGTCAAGGTCAACAGCGACCGCAGCATTGGCATGGAGCGCTCAGAGGTGCGGTGCGTCGAGTGCGATGCGCACCTGGGCCACGTCTTCGATGACGGCCCCAAGCCTACCGGCTTGCGCTACTGCATGAACTCGGCCTCGCTGAATTTCGTGAAGAGCTAGAGTCGGCAGGCAGCAATTAGCAGTTGGCAACTAGCTTAGAACCCTCACCACCCAGCGTAGGAGTTGCCTCCGCTGACGCGCTTCGGCTCAGACAACGTAAGCGTCTTGCCACGCTCGAAGATGTCCCGGAGGAACTCTGCGGCTCGGGATGTCTCCTGCGAGAAGCTGCATGAGGTGCCTGTTCTGCGAGCGTCTACACGCGGCCGCGTTTTGCGAACCGCCTGTCGCACATGAAGAGTGGCAGCCGAACGGCGAACTCGCGCAAAAGAACATCGTACTCGCGGTACGGCATGTAGAGCATTCCGGCGAGATCGCTGGCGGTTGTGATTTTCTCCTGCTTGCCACCGATCTGCACCATACGTTTATCGGAGTAGTTGAAGTAGAAGTACGGCTTTTCGAGGCCGATGGCGGTGCCGATCTCGATCAGGGTGTTGGGCCGGGCCTCGGTCTCGCGGTCGTCGAAGACGGAGAAGTCGCTTTTGCGGATGCGGTCAAGGATGATCCCGAAGACCGATCCGTTGGGACTGTCCGAATCCGAGTACCAGGGCTGAATCCCGTAAGCCTTGAAAAGGATGGCGAGGTTGTGGCGGAGGTTGGGGGTCACTGCGTCGTTGAAGCGGTGGCCCACGAACGCCTTCAGCTTCCGCTTGATGATGATCTTCCGGCTAACCGGCAGAATGCTCGGCAAGTCGGAACCATCGATGGAGCGGAAGTGAACGAGGTCGAAGGTGTAGCCGGCGAGTTGGGGAGCGTCGCCGGCCAGGATGCTCTTTGCAAATGCGTTGTAGAAGCCCGTCGTTTGCATTCGCCGCAGTTGCCGCGTTTCCAGGCCTTCATACTGGTGCAGGAAGTCGCAGACCGATTTGACCTGCGCGGCGATAGCGGCGAGCTTTGCCATCGGCTAGGATGCTGCCAGTCTCACCAATTCCCGGGCTTTGGAACGGGTCAAGCCCTCTTCAATCAGATTGTTCTCAAGGTTCGTCTCCCAGGCCGGGGACGACTTCCGAAAGCGAACGGAGAAGGTGCCGGAGTTGGCGGAGCGGAGACGGACGGAACCACGCGACACTCTCTTCGTAGCTCTCTTCGTTGCATGCTTCGCAGCCATGATTCCCTCCTTCTTCCTTCCTTTTATAGGATACAAGGTTTCGCTCGGACGATAAAGAGGTTCCTGAGTTCTCGTCGAGCCCTCGATGGAGGCGGCGGAAGTTTTTCCTACAGTCAACGGCATGCTAGAGCTACAAACCGTTGGCTTTCTGCGTCGCAGCCGAACGCGGCTTGCCCCACTCGAATCTGCGGCCGATGATCGCCTTCACCAGCATGTGGTCTGTGCCGCCGGTCACGCCCACGCCCACTCCAAAATTGATTTCCCACTTCGGCGAGACATTCAAATCGAATGCCGGAATGAACTGCTGCGATTGGCGAGGGAACGGATCGAGTTCTCCGACCGGCCCCAGGCCGCTGTAGTATTCCAGACCGAAGGCCACGACGTTGGTGAAGTTCCAGGAAACCTTCGCGTCCGGAGCGAACTCCCATCCCCGGCTGGCTTCGGGCCCGGTGTAGGCTTTCTCGAACGCCGGGTTGAAGGCCCAGTACAGCCGCCCCTTCTGGTTATCAACGATGGGCCGTATCTCCAGGCTCCAAACCGAAGTGGAGAAGATGGGCCGGGCATATCCGAATTCCGCCGACAAACTGACGCCTACCGGCCAGTGCCAGCTCTCGGGCGCGCGCACTCGCGGACGAATGTGGTCGCCGACCCATTGCCATCCCTGATTGTTGGGCACCGCGGTGAAGATGTAGAAGCCGGTCTCGAACCAGGGCGTGATGCCTTGTGTGATCTCGACTGTCTCGTGCAGCTCGTGTTAGGTGGGGATCACACCCTCCACGGTCGTCTTCGATCCCTGAAACGTAAAGTTGCTGTGCAACTCCAGCATGGTTGTTTTGGGCGCAACCGTCTCCGACCCGTAAACCTGAATCTCGTAGTTGTCCTGGGCGCGGCAAACTCGGCCACAGAAACTGAGTGCCATTACGCCGAGGACTATCGCCAGCAGAGAACGGGTCGTCATCCTAAACAGCATCGCACAAAATATTACGAGCGCGTGTCGTAATCCGGCTCGCAGCTATTGCTTGAAGATCACCATCCCCAGCGGCGGGATGTCGAGCAGCAGCGAATAGTTGTGTCCGTGGTTGGGAAACGCGTCGGTGTGGCATCCTCCCAGGTTGCCTTCGTCGGTGCCGCCGTAAATGGCGGCATTGCTGTTCAACACCTCCCGCCAGTGTCCCTCGTGAGGGACGCCGACGCGGTAGCCGCGCCGCGGTACTGGGGTGAAATTACAGGCCATCATGACGGGGCCGGTGCCGTCCTTGCGAAGCCGCATGTAGGTCAGCACGCTGTTGTCGGTGTCGTCGGCATCAATCCAGCGCCAGCCTTCGGGCAGGAAGTCAGTCTCGTAGAGTGCAGGCTCGCCGCGGTAAAACGTGTTCAGGTCGCGGACCCAGCGCTGCACTCCCTGGTGAGGAGCAAATCCCAGCGCATGCCAGTCAACGCTGCCGTCGTGGTTCCACTCGCTCCACTGGCCAATCTCGCAGCCCATGAACAACAGCTTCTTGCCCGGCTGGGTGAACATGTACCCGAATAGCAGGCGCAGATTGGCATATTTCTGCCAGTGGTCTCCCGCCATTTTGCCGAACAGCGAACCCTTGCCGTGCACCACTTCGTCATGCGACAACGGGAGCACGAAATTCTCGGTGAACATGTACAGTCCGCGGAAGCTCAGCTTGTTATGGTGATATCTGCGGTGGATGGGGTCCTTCGACATGTAGAGAAGGGAATCGTGCATCCAGCCCATGTCCCACTTCATGCCGAAGCCGAGTCCTCCGATGTAGGTTGGGCGCGAAACCATCGGCCACGCCGTGGACTCCTCCGCGATGTTCTGAATATCGGGAAAGGCCTGGTAAGCGTCGGTGTTCAAGGTTTTCAGCAACGACACGGCCGCCAGGTTCTCGCGGCCGCCAAACTCGTTGGGAATCCATTCGCCCGCCTTGCGCGAGTAGTCGAGGTAGAGCATGGAGGCGATGGCATCCATGCGCAGTCCATCCGCGTGATAGCGGTCGAGCCAGAAAATCGCGTTGCTCAGCAGAAAGCCGCGCACCTCGTTGCGATCGTAGTTGAAGATCGCCGACTTCCAGTCGGGATGGAAACCCTTGCGCGGGTCGGCGTGCTCGTACAAGTGCGTGCCGTCGAAGAAGGCCAGGCCGTGTTCATCGTTGGGGAAGTGCGACGGCACCCAATCGAGGTACACGCCGATGCCGCGCTGGTGCAAATAGTCCATCAGGTACATGAAATCCTGGGGGGTTCCGAAGCGCGCGCTGGGAGCGTAATAGCCGGTGACCTGGTATCCCCACGAACCGCGGAACGGATGCTCCATCACCGGCATGAACTCGACATGGGTGAACCCCATGTCGTTGACGTAATCCGCCAGCTTGGGGGCGAGTTCGCGATAGGTCAGCGAGCGGTTGCCCTCTTCAGGGACGCGCATCCACGACCCAAGATGCAGCTCGTATATGGAAATGGGCGCGTCGAACTTGTTGTGCTCGTGGCGGGTGCGCATCCACTCGCTATCCTTCCACTCGTAGTCAAGGTCCCACACGATGGACGCGGTGCGCGGTGGAATTTCGTTGTAGAAGGCGTAAGGGTCGGCCTTGTCCACCTCATACATGTGATACCGCGAACGGATGTGATACTTGTACACCGTGCCCTTGCCCAGCCCGGGCAGAAAGGCCTCCCAAACCCCTGAGCTTCCCCGCGGAGTCATGGGATGAGAGTCTGCACTCCAGCCGTTGAAGTCGCCGACCACCGAGATGCGTTCGGCATCGGGCGCCCATACCGCGAAATACGCGCCCTGCTTGCCGTCGAGTTCGGTCAGGTGCGCGCCAAACTTCTCGAATAGCCGGTTGTGTTTGCCTTCATTGAATAGATGAAGATCGAAACTAGTCAGAAGCGTTGAAGCCTGCTCTCCAGACGCCGTAGGTGCCATTGGTTCGTTCTCCTTATGGCTTGGATGACGCTTCGCTGAGCCATGATACGAGGAACCGGGAAATCACCCAACTTTATTGCCGATAGACCTATTCAGTGTAGAGGAAAGCAGCGCGGTAATGGGTGACAAATACGGCGGAAGGTGTGGTCAGCGAACTCCGCCTCGCCCGGCCACCACTTTGCAGCAAGCCAATGCCGTGCTCGACCAGTTCTGTGCCGACTACCACCAGCGCTTCGCCCGTCCAGCCACCGAGGCCACCCGCGACTTTCGCTCCTTGCCGCGTCGCTTCGATCTCGCCCGCTGCCTCAGCTTGCGCTATGAGCGCGTCGTTGGCCCGATCACACCATCCCCTTAGACCGGTTCCGGGATTGGTGTGTCCGCCCATACAGGTAGTGCGGACCTTCAGGCCCGCGTGTAGGGGCAGGAAGAAAGATCGCGTTTGGTCGCAGTGAAACGCGGCGCTGAAGCGCCGCACTACCCCGTACAAACCGGATACATCAATTGTGGAGCTGCACCAGGCCCCCACTCCAGTTAATACGATATTTCCTCATTGCAACCACAGTGGAAAACGGCGCAAAGCAGTGGAAAACCGGGACTTGCATCCCTTTACCGTTATGGTTACCGGCAGTTACAATCGAAATACAGCCGACGTAGCTCAGTTGGTAGAGCAGTCGATTCGTAATCGACAGGTCATCGGTTCAAGTCCGATCGTCGGCTCCACTAACTTCTTTTCTTTCACCAACTGCCCTCCATGACTGGTGGGCATCGTTTTTGATTGTGGGGGATTTTGTGGGGACTCTCACATCACCCTCCGGTTATTACACCGCTCTTTAGCGTCCCGAATCGCACCGAATCCAAGGAGGTTGGTGGATAAGTGTGGTCTTTAAAGTCCTGATGCCCCATGGCATCGGCCACGGCGAACACATTTCCGCTAGCCTCAACGGCATCCGTCGCAAACGCGTGGCGCGCCGTAATCGTCAACGTGATCGCCTGGACGCAGGGTTCTATCTCCCGCGCTTCTATTTCCCTTTCGGCGGGTATCCCTTGAACAGCTTGGCGACCGCTTTGTCGAGGTTGTTTATATTTTTGTTGGAATTGTCCGTGACCGTGTCGGTAGCGGCGCCGCGCCAGAGCACTTGCTTGTCTTTCGTATCCGCCAGTTCGATCACCAGTGTGGCCTCCTTGGTCACCCAAGTGTTGTACATGACAGGTCCACCGCCGCCCCACGGGCCCCAATACCAGCCCGGCCCGTAGCCATATCCGGGTCCCACCAGCGTCTTCTGGTCCTTGATACTCTTGCTGTACGTCACCCAAACATCCGGACTGGAATTGGAATCGACTTTTTGCAACCCCTTCGCCTGCAGTTGCTTGTCAACCGCGTCGGTGATGCGCTGGTCCCACAGACCATTCGCCGGGTGAGGACTCTTCTCCCATGCGTAGGTATGGTATTGGGAGAAGTTCGCTTGACGGTCCCAATCGATGTTGGTTTTCTGCGCAACGGCTGTAACGCCAGCCAGGCAGCTAAGGACAACCAGGGCAAGAATTCGGCTCTTCATTATGGCATCTCCGTTCAACAAGCTTGACATCCTGCACAATGAGAATGAAGTACATATGCGCTCTCATTGCATGGCTCAAAGATACTATTCCGACCTCACGGCCGTCCAGGGAGGCCCTAAGAAGGCAACGACCCCGGAGTTTCGGGGAACCTTACTCTGGCCGGTGAGCGGAATGTCGAGCTGTGGCTATCGGTGGACTGCTTTTCACTGTTGTCTGGTTGGTTGCAACTGTTTCCAGCCCGGCGGGGTGCCGGAAGCGGTACCATATTGCGGGCTCGTCACCGGTCCCAGTGATAGCGGTCACGGCGGGGCTGCCCCGCTTGCGTTGAAATAGAACAGGCCTCAAACGAGTCGTTCGATTCCAGTCGAATAACGAGCGATTCCAGTTCTTATTATCGGCCACAGAAATAAGCTACAAGGTTCGAGGAGGACCTCTATGAGTGTCGTAACTACATCCCAGCCTGGAATCAAAACTCCGGGCAACTACATTAACGATGTCATGGCGCTGGTGAAGACGAAGAACCCAGCCGAGCCTGAATTTCATCAGGCAGTCCAGGAAGTACTCGATTCTCTGCGCCTCGTGCTGGAGCGCCACCCGGAATACATCTCGGCGCGCATCCTGGAGCGCATCACAGAACCCGAGCGCCTCATCATGTTCCGTGTGCCATGGTTTGACGACCAGGGCAATGTCCAGGTCAATCGCGGCTTCCGCATCGAAATGAACAGCGCCATCGGCCCCTACAAGGGCGGACTGCGCTTCCATCCCTCGGTCAATCTCGGCATCCTGAAGTTCCTGGCCTTCGAGCAGGTCTTCAAGAACTCGCTGACCACGCTGCCCATGGGCGGCGGCAAGGGCGGCTCCGATTTCGATCCCAAGGGCAAGAGCGACAACGAAGTCATGCGCTTCTGCCAGAGCTTCATGACCGAACTCTGCCGCCACATTGGACCGGACACCGACGTTCCGGCCGGCGACATCGGCGTGGGCGGACGCGAGATCGGTTTCATGTTCGGCCAGTACAAACGCATCCGCAATGAATTCACCGGAGTGCTGACTGGCAAGGGCCTGAACTGGGGCGGTTCGCTGATTCGTCCCGAAGCCACCGGCTACGGCTGCGTGTACTTCGCGGAGGAGATGCTGAAGACCCGCAAGGAAACCCTTGAGGGCAAGCTCTGCCTGGTATCGGGAAGCGGCAACGTTTCGCAGTACACCATCGAGAAGCTGCTCCAGTTGGGAGCCAAGCCGGTCACGGCTTCCGACTCCGACGGCGCGGTGTACGACCCCGACGGCATCACCCACGAGAAGCTGAGCTGGATCATGGAACTGAAGAACGCCAAACGCGGCCGCATTCGTGAGTACACGGACCAGTTCAAGAAAGCGATCTTCATGCCCACCGACCTCAAGCTGGGCTACAACCCGCTGTGGAACATCAAGGCGGATTGCGCCTTCCCCAGCGCCACGCAGAACGAAATCAACGCCAAGGACGCGACCAACCTCATCAACAACGGGGTCAAGGTCGTTGCCGAAGGCGCCAACATGCCCAGCACGCTCGATGCCACCAAGCTGTTCCTGGAGGCCAAAGTCCTCTATGGTCCGGCCAAGGCTGCGAACGCGGGCGGTGTGGCCACCTCCGGCCTCGAGATGTCGCAGAACAGCGCACGGCTGAACTGGACCCGCGAGGAAGTGGACCAGAAGCTGCACAACATCATGATCGCCATCCACAAGACCTGCTTCGAGACTGCCGAAACCTACGGCACCCCGGGCAATCTGGTGAACGGCGCCAACATCGGCGGCTTCCTGAAGGTCGCCAATGCCATGCTGGACCAGGGGCTGGTGTAGTCCTCAGTCTCAGCCTTTGAGTGACAAGCGGGGTGGAGCGATCCACCCCGCGTTTTTTGCTGAACACGAGCGCAATTTTGGGCTGGCGCCGACCCACATTAGCGTAGGGGTTGGCCTTTACGAGTCGACCTTGTCGCCCCGCGGACGCAGTTATGAGAGCCACTCTTGCGCGTTGCTAACCTACATTGAGGTGTATTATTTTTACAGTTCGTGGCAAGACCGGAAACGGCATGTTTTTGGGAATCGGAGATGCGCCGTCGGAGAATTTGGCAGACGACCGAGCGGCAATGCAAGTGCCATTGGAGTACATACCTATGGGATAGCGGGAGGTAATCCGAGGCGAATAGCTAACAGACTAGGAGTGGGAGAAGGACGCAAGCGACTGTCGTGAATTTATGAGCGAGGGAAAAATTTCACTCCCCGAAATGAAAGACCTGACATCAACCTCGTTTGGCTATCTCATCGGCTTTGTCCTGCCCGGAATATTCGGAATCTATGCCTTGAGCGGTTGGCTCCCGCAGCTGGGAGTTTTACTGCAGCCGGTTTTCAAACCCGACGCGAACGTCGGGCCCACTGTTGTGTTCCTTTTGATCGCGGTGGGAATTGGGCTATGTATAAGTGCGGCGCGCTATTTCGTTTTTGAGAAATGGCTTTACAGGAAACGCTGCCTGCCTGCGAGCTTGTACCAGGATCCCAGTTCCGACAAACTGGCGTGGCATAAATCCCTTGCCGAAGAACATTATCGATACCATCAGTTTTATGGTGGCTGTGCTGTGGCTGCCCTCATCTGGTTTGCTGCTTGGTTGCGTGGACAATGGCCATTCCACTTCCAAGTAGCATATGCAAGCATTGGCTTTCTTCTGTTTGAATTATTACTTGAACGATCCGCCGCCGATTGTTTCGGGAAATACGTGGAGAAATGCAAGGCGACAGCAGGTGGGGAAGCGGGATCCCCGGTCGGTAAAGCGGAGAAAGAGGAGGTTAGCGTATGACGAACGGCTTTAGGAAAAAAGGAGACGGGGGTGACAAGCCTCTTCACGAGCAGAGACCAAGGCCGCGTCCAGAGCCAGCCCCAAACCCACAAAGGCCGAAGCCGGACCCTCAGCCCAAGCCCCCTAAGAAGGGCAGTGGGGGATAGGCCAGGGATGGATATTACTTTTTCTTGGGTTTCTTCACCGTGACGTGTTCCCGTTCCGTTGTAGCCGGATGCCTCTCGGCATACTCCCGAGTCGTGATTTCTCCGGTCTTGGAGTTGCGGTAGATTACTTTCTTCTTGGTTGCCATTCGCTTCTCCACGTCTCTTTTTTTCTTGAATCCGTTCGTCATCCCAGTAGGTTACCACGGCAAGGCGGACGAAAAGACGTCGACCGGCTGGAGACCCACATTCATTCATCGGCGGCTTCCTGAAGGTCGCCAATGCCATGCTGGACCAGGGACTGGTGTAGTCCTCAGTCTCAGCCTTTGAGTGACAAGCGGGGTGGAGCGATCCACCCCGCGTTTTTCGCTCACCCTATTTCAGGAGATGTGCGTGGATTACAAACGGTCCGCTTTGTATCAGGGCACGGCTTTAGTCGTGCCGTTATGGACGTGAAGAGTTGGGATTCAGCCCCTGAGGGACCTGTTTTCGCAAGGGCTAATGCCCGACCTTTCCTGCTCTTCGTTAGGCCCCACTAAAAAGTCGTGCCTTGATACAACACAGACCGATTCATGGAATGCGTTGTGCCACTAGCTCAGCCCCTCGGGCAACCATCGTCTCACCTGCTCATGGTGCGGGTTCCATGCCTGCCAGGCTGAGCGCGCCCATTCCCAAACGGCTTGCGTATGTTCGGTTACGCCGCGAGCATTCCATACATGCAGAACGGTGTTGTCGCCCAGCGATTTCGGCGGAGTCAGCCAGTGGAACAAACGTTTCTGCCGGGACAACGCTGGCATTGCCTTCGCTGCTGCCGCATCCGTGAAGCCGCGTTCCACAATCAGGCAAAGCCGGAGGAGGTGAACGCCGACGGATTGTATGGTTTGCGGCGAGGGCGTTCCGGGGTGTTGCACGGCATAGGCATCAACGGTCAAGCGGTGGACCGTCATAAACGCAGCGTCAGAATACTCGCGTGCCAGGACCTCGCCGTAGATGGCCCAGCAGCCCGGCGACGACTCCAGGTAACGATGGGTCGGGCCGGCCTGGTCGGGAACCAGCGCTCCGCAACCGATGCAAGCGATGCGTGGTTCCGAGATGGTGGTCATAATGGAAACGGCATTGCTTGAGATCGACGGCAAGCGGTACCGCAGATCCTTCGACTCCGGCGGCGAAGCGCCGCCTCCGCTCAGGATGACATCCCGTACTCACCCACGGCTGACTGCTGACTGCTGAATGCTGACTGCTGAATGCTTCCTACAGCCCAAACAATTCCCGCAACCGTTTGGTCTGGGCGCGGCTGACCGGGACCTCAGTCTGCTTTTTGTCTTCCATGCGAATCTGGTACGAGCTTTTGAACCAGGGCACGACTTCCTTGATGCGATTGATGTTTACCAGATACGAGCGATGCGCACGCCAGAACATGTTGGGGTCGAGCGAGTCGAGCAGCTCTTCCAAAGTGCGGCAGTTCGATTGGCCCTCCATCGCGGTCGCCACCACGGTAATGATCCCGTCCTCAATCGAGGCGTAGCAAATGTCCTTCTGGTCCACCAGAAAGAGCCGGCCGGCCGACTTGAGCAGAACTTTCGCGGCGGGCGGGCGCGCCTGCTGCTCCAACATCTTGACGATGGTGCCGATCTGGTCGCCGGGCGAGCCGGCGGTCTCCAGCTTTTGCCGGGCCTTCTCGACAGCCTTCGCGACCCGCTTCTTGTCGAAGGGCTTCAGCAGGTAGTCAACTGCGTTTACTTCGAAGGCCTTCACCGCATACTGGTCGAAGGCGGTGGCGAATACGATTTGCGGCAGCGGCACTTTCTTGTCGATCAGCTTTTTGATAGCGCCGAAGCCGTCAAGACCGGGCATTTGCACGTCAAGGAAGACGAGTTCCGGCGAGAACTCCTTGATCAGGTTCACGGCTTCCATGCCGTTCTTGCCCTGCGCGACGACGTCCACATCGAGATCACGCAAGAGATAGGCAAGCTCGTCACGCGCAAGCTGCTCGTCATCCACAATGACAGCGGATAGTGACATCCAGTCTCCTGAATACAGAACTGCTCAACCTTAACTATACCGAGATGGAGCGGCAGAACCAACTGGCCAAGGGAATCGGACTGCTCTGATGCGGCATTCTCAGGGAGCATAGCAATTCAGTCGAAAGCAGGTCCCTCCGCTCGCCCGCCGCTGCGGGCTCGGTGGGGATGACAAGATCAGGAAATTCGACAGCTCTGGCTGATAGCCGACGGCTGACAGCTAACAGCTCCCGTGTCGTACACTAATTTCAAACATGGTCGTCATCTACGGTATCCATTCGGTCAGCGAGGCGCTGAAGTCGGGGGCGCGCAGCTTTGAATACGTCGGCATTGCGCGCGAGCGGCATGATCAGCGGGTGCAGCGCATTATTGACGATTGCCGCGCCAGCGGTGTGCAGGTGCGCTTCCTGCCGCGCGAACAACTCGATCGCGTCGCCAACACCAACACCCATCACGGCGTTATCGCTGTTACCAGCAGCAAGCAATACGCGGACGTGGACACCCTGCTCGACCAGCGCCACGGTGAGCATAGTTTCCTGGTGGTGCTCGACAGCGTGGAAGATCCGCACAATCTGGGCGCGCTGATCCGCACCGCCGATGCAGCCGGCGCGGACGGTGTCATCATCCCGGAGCGCCGCGCCGCCGGATTGACGGGCACTGCGGTCAAGGCTTCGGCGGGAGCGTCCGAGCATCTGCCGATTGCGCGGGTGACCAACATCTCGCGCACCCTAGATGAGTTGAAAGAGCGCAACGTGTGGATGGTTGGCCTCGACGAACGCGGCACCCAGAACTACGACGAAGTGGATTACAACATGCACTGCGCAATCGTGCTGGGCGCCGAAGGCAAAGGTCTGCACGATTTGGTCCGCAGGCGCTGCGACTTTCTGGTCTCGATTCCCATGCTCGGCCACGTGCCATCGCTGAATGTGTCGGTGGCGGGCGGGGTGGTGATGTATGAACTGGTCCGCCAGCGCCGGAAAACCGAAAGGGCCGGGAAGCGCGAGCCGATGCGAGCTCAAAATGACTAACCGAGTGGTTGTCGCCGTAACGGCTGGACAGGCACCGCCTGCCGCGATGTTTGTGACGGCTGTCGTGGCGGCAGGCTTGGCGATTTGCGGCTGGCTGTGCATCTACAAAACAGACGCCCTCGTCGAACAACAACGCAGGCGCTACGAGAAGCATGGGTGGATTCGGGCTTACCCATTCTCCGGCATGGTGATGAAGTCCTGGTATCCAACTTACCTGCGCTGTTCAGGAATATTTGTGTGGTTGTGGGATTTGGTACTCATCTATCTTCTGTGGGTACGAAAGCCGGTGCGGTGAAGGGGCGGCTCGTTACCGTGGTGTTGCTCGTTGGAGCGGCCGTGCATGCAGTTGCCCTCGACCGCGAGGCCTTCACCATCTCGCGATATCAGCTTGAAGTTCAAGTGGACCGCAGCGCGCATGTCATCGCGGTTACCGGCAAGCTCACTCTGCGCAACGATTCCAACAAGCCGCAGAAGCTGGCTACTTTGCAGGTATCGTCGTCGCTGGCATGGAATGCCATCGCTCTGGATGACAAGCCTGTTCAGTGGCTCGGCGACAACTACACCTCCGACATCGATCACACGGGAAGCCTTTCGGAGGCAATCGTCACGTTGCCGAAAGAGGTTGCTCCGGCGGCCACAGTCACTGTCGACGTGCAATACGGTGGGACCATTACGCCGGATGCGACGCGTTTAACGCGCATGGGCGCTCCCGCCGACGTGGCGGCGCGCAACGATTGGGACGAAATCAGCGATCCCTTCACCGCGGTGCGCGGACTCGGCTATGTCGCCTGGTATCCGGTGGCAATCGAAGCGGTGAGCCTGAGCGACGGCAATGCCGTCTTCGACGCCATCGCGCGCTGGAAGCAGCGGCACGACCGCAGCGAGTTCGACGCTGCGTTCGCGATCGGAGCCGGAAATGGCAAGCAGCCTTTGCGAATCGTGACTAACATGGCTGACTCTGGCGAAGGCAACCTGGCACCGGAAGTGCGCGACGACAAGACTTCCGCCCCGCTGGTGACGAAGACAAGTGTGCTTGGGCTGGGAGAGACCGTCCCGACCTTTGCGGTCGCCGATTACGTCGAGCCGGCCAGGCCTACTGTCACGCTTTTGCATGTTGCCGATCACACTTCGCTGGCCCGCGATTACGCCCTGGCCGCCGAGGCCAACGATCCCCTGCTGCACGACTGGCTGGGCGAGCCGACTCGGCCGGCGCGAATCGTCGAACTGACAGATCCCAACGCCAATCCCTGGCAAAACGGCGCGGTGCTGTTCACGCCGCTGCGCGAGGCGCCGACCGCGACCTTGCAGCTTCTGCTGCTCCCGGCTCAGGTGGCGGCGCGGTTCCATTCTCCACACGCCTGGATTCAGGATGGGCTGGAGCGCTTCCTGCAAACCCTCGCGGTCGAACGCCGCAGTGGACGACATGCAGCCTTGGAATTTCTCGACCAATATCGCGAGCCCCTGGTGCAAGTGGAAGAAGCAGCGCATCCGAAAGCCACCAAGTCCTCGCCAGACAGCAATGCCGCCAGCAACACTCTCCTCAACACCAATGACGAACTCTACCTGCGTGGCAAGGGTGGCTTCGTGTTCTGGATGCTGCGCGACATGACCGGCAATGACGCCATGCAACGCGCCATTGCTTCCTTTCGCGGCGGCGCCGATAAAGACCCGAGCTACTTTCAGCATCTGCTGCAAAGCAGCGCCAAACGCGATCTGGAATGGTTCTTCGACGACTGGGTATATCGCGATCGCGGCTTGCCGGAGTTTCACGTGGAATCGGCGTACACTCGCCCCCTGCTTAGCGAATCCAACAAGAGCTTTCTGGTAACTGCGACCATCGAGAACCGCGGTGGCGCGGGAGCGGAGGTGCCGGTGCTGATTCAAACTCCTTCCGGTGAAAGAATTGTCCGCGTAGTGGTGAAGGCGGGAGAAAAGGGTACGGGCCGCATCGAGGTGGCAGTAGCGCCCGGCAAGATCGTGGTCAACGATGGGAGCGTTCCGGAAGCCAACCTGGGTAACAATGTGTATGAAATTCCAGGCAAGCAGCCGTGAAGAAAACGTTTACCACGGATCGACACGGATGAACACGGACCGGCCTCACAAATAACAGCACACCAGATTTGTATCAGGGCACGACTTCCAGTCGTGCCCTGGCTGCTGGCCAAGATAAACGGCTTCTATGAGATAGCTAGATAGTTTCTAGTCAATCCTCGCTGCAAGATGGTGTCGCGGCAGGCCGGAACCAAATCGACGGCCAGGATGTTTTCCCATTATGGGAATAAAAACCCAGTTCCGTAATGAAACTGCTGGCAACCCAGCGGGCGAACCGACACAATGATTCTGGGAGGCCGTTAGGAGCAACTCCATGCATTCCATGCGCCACGTCTTCTTATCGATTGTTGTTTTGTTCGCCTTAGTATTTGTTTTATTAACAGTTTCTCCGGCCGCTTTCGCGCAGGTGCCGCTGCAATTCGTTGCTGTACATCCCTGCCGGGTCGTGGACACGCGCCTGGCTCCCGGTCCATTCGGTGGCCCGGCATTGCAAGGCCAGACATCGCGCGACTTCGCCATCCCCGAGAGCGCCTGCAGCATTCCTAATACCGCGGCGGCGTATTCGCTGAATGTGGCCGTGGTGCCGCACGGGGGCCTGGGCTATCTGACGGTGTGGCCGGCGGGACAACCGCGGCCTACGATAGCCACGTTGAATTCGGTCGATGGTCGGATCAAGGCGAACGCGGCCATCATTCCCGCCGGCACTAACGAGGCCATTAGTGTTTACGCCACCCAAACCACCGATGTCATTCTGGATATCGATGGCTATTTTGTGCCGGCAAGCAGTGCAACGCTGGCCTTCTTCCCGCTCACCCCGTGCCGGGTGGCGGATACGCGCTGGACCAACGGGCCCTTAGGCGGGCCTTACTTGTCGGGCGCCACGGAGCGGGCTTTTCCCGTGCTCTCCAGTGCCTGCAACATACCCGACACGGCGCAGGCCTACTCGCTGAATTTTGCCGCCATCCCCTGCGGACCGCTGGGTTACATGACGGTATGGCCGACGGGGCAAAGCAAGCCGCTGGTTTCCACCTTGAACGCACTCACCGGCACGGTGACGGCCAACGCCGCCCTGGTGCCCTCGGGACAGCAAGGCGCCATCAGCGTGTATCCCAGCAGCGCCACCGACCTGGTGATTGATGTGGACGGGTACTTCGCGCCTCCGACTTCCAATCCCGATCCGCTTTCGCTGTACACTTTGTCGCCCTGCCGGGTGCTGGACACGCGCCAGGGAAGCGGCGCCTTCAGTGGCACCATACCGGTCGATGTGCTGACCAGCGTGTGCCAGGTGCCGAGCGCGCAGGCCTATGTGTTGAACGCGACGGTGGTGCCGCAGAACGGCCAGCCTCTGGGCTATCTGACGTTGTGGCCGGATGCGGAGAGCAAGCCGGTGGTGGCCACGCTCAACGCCTTGGATGGTGCGATCACTTCGAACATGGCAATTGTGCCTACGCTGAACGGCTCCATCGATGCTTTTGCGACCAGCCCCACGAACCTGGTGGCCGACATCTTCAGCTACTTTGCCCCGATCACGTCGCTGGGCATTACCACCACGTCGCTGCCCTCGGGCACCTTGACCTACCAATACAGCGCGACCTTGGGCGCCAGCGGCGGCGTGCCGCCCTACACTTGGAGCCTAACGTCAGGCAGCTTGCCGCCCGGGTTGAATCTGGATCCCGCAAGCGGTCTGATCTAGGGCACGCCCACGACCGCGGACACGTATCCGTTCACGGTGCAGGTTGCCGACTCGCAATCGCCGCCGGCGACCGCGTCGGCGCCGCTCAGCATCACGGTGAACACGATCCTGACGCAACTGACGGTGGTGACCACGTCGCTGCCCTCGGGCACGCAGAACACCGCCTACAATGCGATGCTGGCGGCCACCGGCGGAGTCACTCCCTACACCTGGAGCATCACCGCCGGCAGCTTGCCGGTTGGTTTGCATTTGGACCCGAACAGCGGCGCGATCACCGGAACGCCCAGCGGGGCGGGCATTTCCAACTTCACGGTGCAGGTCACGGATTTCCAGTTGTCGACCGCGACCGCGCCCCTGAGCATCACCATTGCACCGGCGGTGGCGTTGAGCATCACCACGACCTCGTTACCGTCGGGCACTGCGGGCGTAGCCTACAGCGCCACGCTGACAGCGGCTGGCGGAGTTTATCCCTACACCTGGAGCATCACCAGCGGCACGTTGCCGGATGGTTTGCATTTGAACGCGAGCACCGGAGCAATTACAGGCACGCCGACCACGGTCGGGACCTCGAACTTCACCGTGCAGGTCGCCGACTCGGCAACCCCGCCCGCCACGGCCAGCGCGCCACTCAGCATCGTCATCAGTCCGGGGGGCGGCGGCAATCCCGGCGCTCTTACCGGCAACTATGCTTTCTACCTGAACGGCTTCAACTCCAGCGGCGCGTGGACGCTGGCGGGCAGCTTCATCTCCGATGGCAACAGCCACATTACCAGCGGCGTGGTCGATGGCAACTCGGTGACCGGCCAGCCGTTCAATACGACCGTCACGGGCACCTATTGGATCGCAGCCAACGGTTTGAACACACTCACGATTCAGGGGCAGTCGTTCGGACCAGTCACGTTTGCGTTTGTGCTTGACTCGTCGGCCAACGGACGAATCATCCGCTACGACGACACTACCGGCCAGGGCAGCCGCGGCTCCGGGGTGCTGCGCAAGGCCAACGCCAGCGCATTTTCGCTGAGCGCACTCAACGGTAGTTGGGTGGTTGGGACGAGTGGCTCCGACCACGGAACACGCGACGTTCAGGTTGGCCAATTCACACTGAACTCCGGAAACATCACAAATGGGACAAGCGATGAAAACGATGGCGGAACTTATCAAACCGGCACTTTCACAGGTACGATGTTCGCGGTGAATTCACAAACTGGGCGGGCCACAATAACCGTGCAAAGCAGCCAGGGCCCTGCTCACGAGGTAGTCTATGTGGTTTCTACCGGCGAGACGGTGATGGCGAACACCGATTCCAACGGCCCTCCCATACAGGTGGGCTCAGTACTGCAGCAAAGCGGCCCGTTCAACAACGGCTCGCTGAACGGCTTAAGTGTTCTCTATTATCAGGACATCCACGCCGCGGAAGGTGCCGACCAATCCGGCGCCATGATCATCAACTTCAACGGCAACGGCAACGCTAGTGGTATCGCCGCGGACGAAGACCTCGCCGGTGTCATCACCCAGAAAACGCCATTTCAGGGGGCGTACACGGTGGCTGCCAACGGGGCCCTAAGCCTAGGCGCGGGAAATCCGGGGGGTTTCCTGGTGGGCCAGAACCGGGGGTTCCTTGTGGGCACGGGTTCCAATTCCATCTTCGGCACGATCGAACCGCAAACCGGCGGACCGTTCTCGAACGCATCGATCTCCGGGACCTATGCTGGAGGCTCGCTCGCGCCGTTGGACTATGCAAATGGAAGTAATGAGGTGGATCTGGGAGCAGCGGACGGCCTGGGTACCCTTACTGTCAATGGAGACTACAGCCAATCCGGTGGGATTGGTCAATCGTTGGGCACAATCGTTAGCTACTCGATCGCTTCCAATGGCCGGGGCACGGGAGAGGCCCCAGGCGACCCGGCTCCAGCCGTTTTTTACGTGATCTCACCCACCAAATTTATCGTCCTGCTACCCAGGACGGACGCGAGAGTGCTCGTGTTTGGGCACTGAGGTTTTGTAGATTCGAATCGCCTTGAACTGCTGGCCGGCGCCTTCCGACGCCGGCCTTTGTTCCACTTGGTTGATTGTGTGACAGCCAAGAGGCGGCTCCCGAGTTGGTGTACCCCGGGAGAGCCGGCGCTCTAGTTCTCCGCCGAGTGCAGCCCGCCAGCGCCCGCGCGAAATTGCAAATTAGGGTGCCCTTCGACGCTCTCCGGGCAGTTCCACATACAAGCACCGCAGAACACGCACTTCTCGCGATCGAAATTGGGTGGTCCTTCCAGGCTTCGGGTGATTGCCTGTCCGGAACACATCTCCACGCACAGCTTGTTACCGCAGCGCCCGCACACCTCAAGGTCGTGGAAGCGAACGTGGTCGGCATATCCCGCGGGGGCCTGGACTTTGCCGCCCATCAGCAGCACGTCCTGATGCGATACCAGCAGCGAACCATCGTGAGCGATCGCGGGCCAGCCACAGGCGTCCATCAAGGAATCATGGAGCGAAGTGCCGCCGACGTTGCATTGATGCTGGATGCTTTCGATCTGCGTCGGCCCGAGCTTTCCTCGATAAAACTGCTCCGGCGATACGATCCGCTCGCACGGCTTGGAAGGATGACTGCCCAACGACAGCCGCCCTTTTGTGAATGCAGTCACAGCCATACCGATCAGACCTGTGACGACGCCGCGCTGGAAGCCGTCACGCGACTTCTCCGCAATGCGGGCCTCCCGCTCCAGCCAACTTGCTCTCCGCCGGCCTTCGTAGGCCTGCGCCAGATTTTCGCGCGTGAACGACTTGCCGGCTCGCAGCAACTCCAGCACGCCTTCGGCGAGTTGCACGCCCGATGTCCACGCCTCGTCCACGCCCGAACCTGTGAGCACATTTGTACTGCCTGAGGACTCACCAATCCGCGCGTAACCGTCGCCCACGAGATAAGGCTCGCCGCGCTTGCCAGACTCCTGCAACGACTTGGCGCCCCACGAGCGCAGCTTGCCGCCTTCGAGGTAGCGCCAGAGATATGGGTGCTGAATGTAATGCTGCAGATAGCGGTACACGGTGCGCGTCGGACAATCGAACCACGATGGAACAAAGATGCCAACCGACGCCACGCCGCCGGGATGAACATAGAAGAAGCCGAATATCTCTGGCTCAGGAAAGCCAAAGGTGTGGAGGACCGTGCCAGGCGCGAGATCAACGTCGGGCCGAAGCTCGATGACGAACTTCATGCCGAGCGCCCACTCGCGGACCTCGTTGCCCGGAGGAGTTCCCAGGCGAGTGTCGAGGTCATGGCCGACCGCGCCGACCGGCCCATCTCCAATGACGGTGAGCGCCGCGCGTATATCCATTCCGGCAGTGAAGCCGGACTCACGGTTTCCCTGGCGGTCCACACCCTGATCGACCAGGCGCACGCCCAAGACCTTGCCGTCCTCGATGAGAGCATTGTCCACCGGCATCCCCGGCCAGATTTGCACCGCGCCGCTCGACATGAGTTGCGAGCCTACCCACTGGTTGAACTGGCCGATGGAAAGCACGAGGCCGTCTTTCTTGTGGAGGAAACTCGGCGTGTAGGGCAGTTCGAACGCGTCGTGGGCAACGCCTAGAACCTTGCCAAACGCGCGCAGGCAGCGATCGCCCGCCCGCAGAGCGCGAGAGCGCCGGCTGGCGCCCACCGGATCGAGCAGGTACACCACCTTTTCGTTCACAACCGCGGCGGCCATGGGGATTTGTGCGGGATCCAAATCAGGGAAACTGGCCCGAATACCGCGCGCGCGCGTGACGACACCGGAGACACCGAAACCAATGTCGTCGGCGCGCTCATAGCAGATGACCTGCAGCGGCATGCCGGGCGCGGCGTTGCTTTCGATCGCCGGACTGCCATCGTCGTTGAGCAGTTGGCGCGAAAGCGTCGTGAGGAAGCCGCCCGTAGCAGGCCCAAAGCCGACGCAGGCAATGTCAACGTCGATGGTCGCGCGCTCGATGGCGGGTTGTTCAGCAGTGGTCAAACGGTGTCCTTGCAGCGATCATCATTATCGCGGGTAGTCCAGCGCTTCCGGAATCATCACCTTCGAGAGTGCCTCGGCGAGCCGATCTTTCGCCAGTTGCGCGCCGGTAAGGCAGCCATCCAACTTGGAACGCAGGCGCTGAAATCCTTCCAGACCCTGGCATGAAGCGCACGGCCCTGCCTTTGCGGGATGGCTTCCGTTCGCCCCCACAACATCGGTGGCACACGACGCAATGCCCGGAATCAAACCTTCCAGCGAGTCCAATTCATCGCTCTGATAGCAACCCTTGTAGCCTTCGTCATCCCACGCCGGATGCCGGTTGTATCCAAAGACCAGCTCGGCGCAGATGCGCCCCACTTCTCCGGCGGCCCGTGCCGCTTGTATGTGGCAAAGGTCGGTAAAGAAACCGAGCGTGCTTGCCAATCCTTCCGCCAGCACCGGATTCTCGGGACCCGCGGTTTCCAACTCAATCAAGTCCAGCACCTGCTGACGCGTGGCCAGCAACCAGCCCAGCGCATCGGCCAGCGGAAAAGTCACGCCTTGGCGAGCACTCTGATACAGTGCGCCACCGTAAGCGTCGGTGGTGACCCGCAGGTGGCGATAGGTCCACAGCCACAACTGCATGGCCGTGGCGAGAGTGCACGCGCCCGTTCCCGGACGGTGCTCGGCAACCCGGCGCATTTCGGCGATCCATTGCCGGAACTGGGCGAGGAACAACTCGTTGGTCATGGTGACGCTGAGATTGCGACGCTGCACCGCCTCAGGACCCTCGTAGGTCGCCTCGAGTTGCGAGTCCATCCACTTGTAAGCCAGGAAGCCGGGACAGTCTTCGGTGATGCCATAGCCGCCCATCAGGCTCAGCGCTTCGCGCATGGAGTTTGCGCCGGTGCCGGTATTCCACAGCTTGGCCGCGGGACACAGCACGTTCGCCACTGCATCCTTCAAAGCAAACTCGACCAGCCGGTCGTTCTTCAGCGTGTCATACACATCGCGATTGCGCTTTTCTTCCAGCATGGCCTCAAGGCGCAAGAGCTCCAGCGCCGACTGGTCCACGTCGCGGAAGAACTTCATCTCGGCTTTGCCGCCGCGAATTCCTTTGGCGGCCAGGATCGCAACTTTCTCGCGCTCCAGGGGATCGAGTTCGTCATACAGCCGCGCCGCGGCAAATCCCAGCGCCGCGCCTGCTTCGCCAATCGCCCACAGGTTGGCCAGCCTATGCAGAGCATCCTGCCGTTGCTGCAAGCCCAGTTCATAGCGCAGCATGCCCGGCTTGGCCTGCTCGGAACCGCGAAAACGCCCGCGCTGATAACGGATGATCGGCTCGACGGCCGACAGCAGCTTGGCCGACGTCATCAACGCCACCGTGACTCGCGTGCGTTTGAAGACCGCTTCGATGACCTCGCTGTGGCTGTAGTTGGGAATGATGACGCCGTCTTTGATGGTATATCCGCCGACAATACGGCTGGCCGGCACATGCACATTGAAGATGGGATCGCAGGTGGAGGACAGTTGGTGCACCAGTTTGCGCGTCGGAGTGCCGCGGTCGAACACGCCGGGATCGCTTTCCTCGATGATCACCATGCAGGAGCCCTTTATGCGATCGTCGCCGGAATCGACCGCCGCGGTAACGAAGTTGGCGAAGCCCATGTTGGTGATGAAGCGGCCGCGCTTCTCCACGTGCAGAAGCGGTTCCTTGCCGTCGCTCCATTCGGTGACGCTAACCTTGCCGCTCAACATGCCCGTATCCACGCCAACGTAGGGAATCGGCTCGGTGAGACAGAAAGCGCCGCGATAGGTTTGGCGATCTTCTCCGGGTGCCGGAGGCGCGGCCAGTGCCATGTAGTGGGCACGCTGTTCGGGCGTGCCACGCTCGTGGATCGGCGCCAGGGCCAGGCATCCCGCCAGGCTGCAAGTGGCGGCGCCGGCGTCCACCCAGGCCAGTTCAAAGGCAATCAGGGCGAGGGCAAGGTTCTTGGGCCCAACCAGGTAGCCGCCCTGCTCGGGATCCATGAAGACGGCAGTGATTCCGGACTGATCGAAAGCCTCGAGTAAGGTGGCTTTCTTGCTGGTCCACTCGTGGGTGCCGCGGGAGCCCTCGGAAACCAGGCGGGCCACCGGACCGCGCGCCACCTCGCGCGCCGACTGCACCAGCATCTGCAGGTCATAGCGGTCGGCGAAATGCCACAGAATCTGGCGCACGTTGTCGTCGGGCAGCGTACGCAGAGTTTCGGATCGCAGTTTCGGCACAGTGGTTGCCATGCGCTCACCTCCGGGTGCAATAACTCATTGTGATTTGCGCTTAACCCTTGTGCTGTGACGCAGATCATAGGGGTCGGTGACGGACGGGCAGAGGTGGGCCGGGACTTCGACGCTTCAGAAAGGATTGAATGCAAGAGAAATGGTAGAGCCAGCAGGGATTCACCAGGGTCGGTTGCGCCTTTCCCTCCGAGAATCCCCTGCGAGCGTGATCTACATGTTGAGAACAGGGGTCAATATCCCACAAGCCGCAAATCGCTGTCTGTGCAATATTGAACGCTTCGCCGATGCTGTTCTCTCGCGGATGCTGATGAGGCCAGTTCTACTACCGATGGTAGTAACTACACCGTCAGGGTAGCCTTGGAAATTCGAATCTCTACCCTACTAAATCCCGCGGTACAGGAAAACTTAATCATGCTGCCGAAATTAAATGGACGGTTGTTCCGAAGCGCTCTGCTGACAATCTGTGTTTTCACCCTCCTTCCGTTCGCCCTGCGAGCGCAGAATGCAACCGGCTCGCTGCTGGGCGAAGTGCAGGATGCCAGCGGAGCACGGATTAAATCGGCCAACGTCGTGGTCACCGACAACGGTTCCGGCGTCGCGCGCACAGCGACCTCCGACAGCCGCGGGCAATTTCGATTTCCCGATCTGCTGCCCGGAAACTACCGCGTAGCTGTCACCGCCACGGGATTTGCCGAGGCCAGCTCCGATGTGACGGTGCAGGTGAGTAACGTGCGCGACGTGCTGGTGACGTTGCGTCCGGCAGCCGTGCAGCAGACCGTCAATGTTAAGGCGGAACCTTCCTCCATCACTACCCAGGCACTCGATACCACGGATGCCGTGAATGGAGGAGTGGTCACCGGCAAGGACCTGGAGACCATTCCGCTGGCGGCGCGCAGCTTCGCCAACATTGCCTACATGGTAGCGGGCACGGAGCCGGTCGAGCCTTCCGATCCCACCAAGGCGCGCATCACCGCGGTGTCCACCGGGGGAAGCTCGGGACTGAACAATCAGCTCACCGTCGACGGCGTTGACAACTCCGACGACTTCATCGGCGGCTTCCTGCAAGATTTTTCTCCCGACGTGATTCGCGAGTTTGCGGTGCAGACCTCGCAGCAAAATGCCGACATCGGGCGCACCACGGCGGGTTCGGTGGTGATCAGCACCAAGAGCGGCACCAACGACTGGCATGGCGACCTGGCGTTTTATGAGCGCGCGGCAGCCTTGAATGCGCGCTTTCCCATTGAAAATCCGGCCCCGGAGCCAAAGCAGCCTTTTTCGCGGCAGAATTATGTGGGCACCATCGGTGGGCCGGTGGTGAAGGACAAAGTATGGGTTTATTCCGGATTCGAGATGGTGAACGAGCACGCCAGTGTGAACTATAGTCCCGACAGCCTGACGCAGTTCAATGCGCTGTCACAACTGGCGCAAGCAGGATTGATTCCCAACACCACTTCGATCGGCGTACCCCCGTACGTTCGAGTCCCATTCGTGTCGTACCTGGGCATGATGCGGTTTGACTGGGCGCAATCGCAGCGTTCGCAGTGGTTCCTGCGTTGGGCCCTCGACAACAACTCCACCAATAATGCTCTGGTTCAGCAAGCCACGCTGCCGTCCACGGGTGCGACCACGCACTACAATTATCAGAACGCTGTCCTCAGCAATACGTTCACCTTCAGCCCATCGTGGGTGGGGAATTTAAGCGTGGGAACCAGTTACCTGCATGGCACTGCCGACCGCAACCAGTACCTCGGCTTTGCGCTGGCCTTTCCGTTCAGCTCTACCTCGAAAACCATCTCTGGGTTCGAGACCTACGGCGACAACCAGTTCGTCACCGCCATCACTGCGTTCCCCGTGATTCGCAATCAGGAGAAGTATCAGTTTCGCTACGATGTGAGCGGCTCGGTCGGCACCCACGCTCCCAAGTTCGGCGTTGACTTCATTCACGAGCCGGTACTCAGCGGCGCGTTCCCGGGCCAGGCGGAAACCTTGTACGTTCTCACCCAGAACCCGACTTTCTATCTGACCAATCCGAGCCAGCTTACGGCGGAATTGGATTGCCAGCTCCCATTCGACGGCACCAACTGCCAGACCACCTCCACCCCGGCCGGCTACGGCAACTTTTCCCAGAACGTGCAGCGGCTCGGGTTATATGCCATGGATGCGTGGCGGGTGACGCCGGAGGTGACCGTCAACTACGGCTTGCGCTACGACACTACGTTTGGCTTGTTCCAGGCCTCGGGAGTCAGCCAGGCACTGAACCCCGCCGTGCAGACTATCCGTGGATTGCAACTGCCGCTGGCCACCGGCGTGCCGCATGATTACCGCGGGGCCTTCGCACCGCGGCTGGGAATTTCCTATAATCCCGACCGGGTCGAAGACCTGGTCATCCGCGCCGGCATCGGTCTCTACTACAACGACCTGGCGCAGGGCGGGTGGGCCCCGGCGTTTCAGGCAGTGAATACTCCGTCTGCGTTTCTGCCCTGCAACGCGCCGGGCGATGCCGGCTGCCTGCCGGGAGCCGCCAACGGCGGCGCCGGAGTCGTAATCGATCCCCACTACCACACGCCTTACTCGCTGACGGTCAGCGGCGGCGTGCAGTACTTATGGCACAAAAACTGGACGCTCAGCGCCGACTATGTTCACGAGCAGGGCGTCCATGGCTACCGGCGCTATGAATACACGGCAGGAACCACACTGTTCTCGCCGCTGTTCGCGCAAGACCCCGCCACCCAGATGGCCAATGTGCCCAACCTGTCGGTCTTCAAAGCGGACAATACTTCCAGCTACAGCGCCATGATGCTGCACGTGCAGGGCAACGTTAACCGGCGCTTTAACCTCACCGCAAACTACGTGCTGTCGAGCGCCAAGACTTGGGGCTGCGTGCTGGGCGAGCTCTGGGACTATGTGAATGGTGTCTGCAATCCGCTCAAGCCCTTTGCTGCGGGCGATTACGGCCCATCGGGAGAAGACGTCCTGCACCGCTTCACGCTGGCAGGCGTCGTGTATGTGCCCGGTGGCTTTGAGGTGTCGACGATTATTCAGGCCGAAGCTGGCCGCCCGATTACGCTCACCACGCCGGTGGACGTCAACGGCCTTGGCGATCCGACCAATGATCGCGCTGTCATCAATGGCGTGCAGACTACCATGGACCAGTTCCGTGGGACCCCGTACGTTCAGGTTGACCTGCGTGTCACCCGGCCGTTCAAGGTTGCGGAACGCTGGCAGATCATGCCGTTCGTGGAGTTCTTCAATCTGTTCAACCGCAACAATCCCGGCGCGAACTACGTCACCGATATTTCAGCATTGCCGACGCCGGTGGACAATCTCTACAACGCCACTCACCTGTGCCCGACTCCAGCGTGCAGTGTGCCGATCACCAACCCCAACCAACTTTTGGTGCCGGCGGGCGCGCTCGGCGACTTTTTTGGACCGGGAACGACGGTGGGCATTCCATTCGCGGCGCAAATTGGGGTGCGAGCGACGTTCTAAAGGGCGATCTAACGAAAAGAAGCCGACCGCAATGGGCCGGCTTCTATCGTGCGGTAAAGGAGGGGCCGATTACTTCTTGAGGGTCCCGACGTAGGTGGCAACTTCCCCCGCCTGGGCGGCCGTCAGGCCCGAAACTGCTTTGCTGTGCGGCGCTTTCTTTCCGGCTGCGCCGTTGGTGAGTAAATCGGTGACTTGCTTCTCCGTCAAGGCTGTCTTCTGCAGCGATGGCCCAATTTTGCCTTCGCCCATTGCCCCGTGGCACATGGCACATTTCGCTTTGTAGAGGCCAGCTCCATCCTGGGCCCACGCCATGCCTGATACCAGTGTGACTGCCGCCAACATCATCAAGTAACGCTTCATGAAATATGATCTCCTTAATTTTTGATCAACAGAATTCCGAAGCCGAACCAGCCTTCGGTTGCCTGCATGAACTGCTCGCGCAGAACCGTAATGTGAGGTTTGGTCCCATTTCTCACATTGGCTGGTATTGTAAAGCGGAATCCACAACTTGCCATCACACTTAATTGCGCTTGAACAACGCACGGTGACGTACGTCACGCTCAGATGGGTCGAATTCACTTTGCTTTCAACCTGGCGGTTTATAGAAGACCTCCGCCGCACCTGGCTTCGTGCTACTCTCTGCTTACCCTCAGGATCTCACCCCCATGACCCGACGTTTTCTCGCCGCTGTAATGGTTTCTGCGCTGCTATGGCTCCCGCTTCATGGCTTCACCGCAGTCGTTGAGCCGGCCCCGCAGAATGCTGACTTCAGCGGCGCTGAGATGCTCTATCGATCGGGCAAGTTTGCCGAGGCGGCGGCCAAGTTTCAGGCCATGGTGAAGGCTGATCCGAAGATGGTGCCGGCGCAAGTAGGACTGATCCATTCCTTGTTGCGCGAACAAAAAATCGATGAAGCGCAGGCTGCCGCCATCCGGGCGCTCACCTTGCAGCCCGATGCTGCCCCGCTGACGACGGCCATGGGAGATGTTCAATTCCGGATGGGAGAAATGCCGGAGGCGGAACGCTCGTATCTCAAGGCGCTGAATCTGAATCCCAAGGACCCCGCTCCTTATATCGGCGTGGCCCGCGTTTACCGCGCTTACTCGCTCTACCGTCGCGCCTTCGATGAACTGGACCGTGCGCACCGGATTGCGCCCGACAGCCCCGCTATGCAGCGCATGTGGCTAGGGACGCTGCCCCCGGGTGAGCGGATCGCGGCGATTGAAGCTTATCTGGCAAGCGGGCGCTCTGAGGACCCGGAAGAAACGGCTTTACTGCGTCGCGATCTCGACTTTCTCAAGGCCATGGTGGACAAGCCAGCGCATCCCTGCCGTTTGGTCAGCAAGGTCAAGCAAACCAATACCAAGCTGCTGGTGTTGCCCTCCGCCACATCCCACCTTGGCGCTACCGGTCTGGAAGTGAAACTCAATGGACACGGCAATCGCCTGGCACTGGACACCGGTACCAGCGGAATCCTGGTCCGCAGCGCGACGGCGGAAAAAGCCGGACTCACCCGCATCGGCGAACAGCGCATTGGCGGTCTGGGTGACAAGGGCCAGCAGAGTGGATATATCGCCGTCGCCGCTCATATTCGCGTCGGCGACCTGGAATTTGAAGACTGCCTGGTGCGCATCGTGGATGCACCCGGATCCAGCGACATCGACGGTCTGATCGGTAGCGATGTCTTTGGCGCGTATTTGATCGATATCGACATTCCCGGGCAGAAGCTAAGACTGTCGCCGCTGCCCAAGCGTCCGGATGAGGCCGCCGCCCCAACGGCCCTGAACAGTGCCGGCGAGACCCGCGGCGCCCCGGAGGACAATGTGGAGAACGGCGGCGAGGAGCAGCCATCGCCCAACCAGGCGAAACCGGCAAGCTTGACCGCCAACCTGCACCTGCCGAAGGACGCCTACGTCGCTCCCGAGATGGCCCGCTGGACCAGGGTATTTCGTTTCGGCCACATGCTGCTGATCCCCACGCGGGTGGATGGCTTCGGACCGATGCTGTTCATGATAGACACCGGCTCGTTCACCAACATTCTCTCCACCCGGGCGGCACGCGAGGTGACCAAGGTCAGGGCGGATTCCCGCACCCAAGTGAAAGGACTGAGCGGTGCGGTGGCTAACGTGTACCGCGCCGACAAAGCTACGCTTCAGTTCGGCCACTACTCGCAGGAGAACCAGGACATCGTGACCTTGGATCTGTCAGCACTCAGCAAATCCACCGGCACCGAGGTCTCGGGCATCCTCGGGTTCGAAATGCTGCGAATCCTGCAAGTCAAGATCGACTATCGCGACGGGCTGGTCGACTTTGTCTACGACCCCAAGCATCTTCCCAAAGGAATCCGTCTTCGTTAGGCGAGGCCTACTTCTTCCGCCGAAAGTCGAAGCGTCCGGTGCTCAGCTTGCCGTGATTGTCCATGGAGGTCCACTCTTGGATGTGGTGATCTGGGCCATCGAAGATAAATACAACCTCCTGCATATGGACGTCGTTCGGCCCGATGTTCGTGCCGTCCTTGAACTTGAAGGCCACGCGATTGGGATCGCCACTGGGAGCTGCTACCATGCGGGGCTGGTTGTGCGCCGCACAGTAGTGCGTTGCCATTAACCTGGGGCCGTCCATGTGGAAGATGGTGACCATCTCATAGGGCGTGCCCTCGCCGAGCCAACTCATCAGCGCTGATCCGTCGGAGACCATCGTGAACCGGGTAGTGGCCGGATACTCTTTGCCGCCGTCCAGCATGTTGCCCACCCAGGCGCCATCCAACGTCTTCATCTTGTCGAATGACGGATTCGGGGCTATGGCGGATTTGTGTTCTTCGGCAAGCAGCGCCATTCCCAGGCAAACCGTGAAAATGAGCGCCAGCAGGGACAGCAGTTTCATGGATCGCATTGTCGCCTCCAAGTCCGGTACTTTAATCCGCGGGCGCCGGCGATGCAACCCTTTGCTTCGGTTGTCCCTTCGCAGCGAAGAGCAGGATATACAAATAGCAGATCACGGGCATGACCATCGCCAGAGGGCCGCGGTAACTCCACCGCCCGGTTTCAGGGGCGCTGACGGTGTCCGTATTTTGTTGGATTCCCAGTGCCATGCTCACCTTGCGGACTTAGATGTAAAGAAGAGCCAATACGGCACAGACAAGCCGCCGCTCCGAGTGTTAGGTTTGTAACTTTCCGAGGGAGCACCATGTTCACCAACGATCTTCTGAAGGGCAAACGCATTCTCATCACCGGCGGCGGCACCGGAATCGGCCGCGCCATGGCTGAACGATTTCTGCAGTTGGGCGCGACGGTTTACATCTGCGGACGGCGCCGCGAGGTGGTGGAGAAGACGGCGGCAGAGTTGTCGGCCTCCACCGGCGGAGTCATTGAGGGCTTCGCGTGTGACGTGCGCTATCCCGAAGATGTCGAGCCGCTCATCGAGCAACTATGGGCCAAGGGTCCGCTCGACGTGCTGGTCAACAATGCTGCCGGCAATTTTCTGGCGCGCACCGAAGAGCTGTCGGCGCACGCTTTCGAAGCCGTGATTGGCATTGTGCTCAAAGGCACCATCAACATGACGTTGGCTTGCGGGCGGCGCTGGCTGGCGGCCAAGCACAAGGGCGTGGTGCTGGACATCGCAACCACCTATGCCGACACCGGCTCGGCGTACGTGGTGCCGAGCGCCGTCGCAAAAGCCGGCGTGGTCGCGCTGATGCGCAGCCTGGCGGTGGAGTGGGGCGGCCGCGGAATTCGATTCGTGGCCATCGCTCCCGGCGCCATTCGAACCGAAGGCGCATTCTCGCGGCTGCTGCCCACGCCTGCCCTGGAGAAGATGTTGCTGGACCACAATCCCCTGCACCGCCTCGGAACGCTGGAGGAGATTGCCAATCTGGGGGCGTTTCTGATCAGCGATCAGGCGGGTTACATCAATGGCGAGATGGTGTACATGGATGGCGGAGAAATGCTGGCCGGGGCGAGCACCTTCAGCCTGATGGGGCGACAAATACCGGACGCGGCGTGGGAGATGATGAAGCCGAAGAAGAAGTAGGCAGTTGTCAGT